>Ga0157369_10000534_pt1 | contig 50298 bp, 29 predicted proteins | sample C25metaG_FD_113461 | JGI IMG/M metagenome (GOLD analysis project Ga0157369, IMG submission 113461) | Corn rhizosphere microbial communities from Kellogg Biological Station, Michigan, USA - C2-5 metaG | ecosystem: Host-associated > Plants > Roots > Rhizosphere > Soil | place: USA: Michigan... | reverse complement strand
TGGATGCGGTCCACGCCGAGCGAGATGGCGTCCACGGGTACGAGGTTCTTCGAGTGCTTCGCTTGAAGCGCGAAGAACTCGCCCATGAAGGCCATGTTGTCGCAGACGAAGACGCGCAGTCCGGCGCAAAGGCCGAGCCGCATGGACTTGTCGTTCGCGTTGCGGATGCCGATGGAGAAGCGGAAGTCTTTCTCGGAGGTGGTGAGGTCGAGGACGCCGAAGAACTTCATGCCATCTTCTGATACGGCATATTCGTCCTTCACGACGGAGAGCTGGCGGCGCGCGAGCGCGTTCAGCAGTTCGTCGATGAGATCGGCGTGCTTGACGGGTTTGAAGGTTGCGGTAGGTTCGGGCGGCAGGATCTCGACGAGCTGCGCTCGCGAGAGTTTCTGCGCGCCGGCATGAGCCATGAGGCCCTCCATGTCAGTTTCCTTTCGTGTTGAGTTGTGAATGTGCAGTTCAGGGCGGAAGCGCCCTAGAGCGGGGATAGAGGGCCGGGTCGAAGCGGTCGTGTCCCCGCACGATAGGGAGCAAGTTTTTAACCCGAGATTGTGGCTTGGAGAGCGAGCTCCGCTTTTGGGTTATGTTGCCGACAACTCTGCCGTCGCAGCCGTTACCCAGTAGTCTCCGCTGACGCTCGCTCGTCGAGCGTCCCGTCGGTAGACGAGGGACGGTGCGACATACCCGTTTCGATAGAAAACACGGGCGATAGGTCGCGGTACGCATGGCAAGGCCCGCCCGCTCCCTGTGAAACCCTCTACCCCGAAGAGTAGAGGACGCTTGCCTCACGGCAAACGCGTCGCTATTGCTCGTGCCCTGCGCTTTCTCACGGCTTCCCGATAGGGAAGAGGAATACGAGTGATGGAGTTTCGTATGCTTCTTCTTGATTCGGTGGAACCAGAGAAGTGGTACAAAATTGACGATGTGGCAAAGATCATTGGTTGGTCGCATGACACCATCGAACGTTGGATCGAGGATCGCGTCCTCCAGGCGTTCGTGAAGGATTCGCGGAGCGATAAGCGCAAGCGAATTTTTCGTGGCAAGCGGGTCCAGGGATGCGAGATCATCCGCTTCGTCAAAGCACACCTGACAGAATTGAAGCCGGATGTCCGGCCGCGATTCAGGTCGGCGTGAGTACCGGAGCGGGATGGCGCAAGCCTCCCGCTTTCGCGTGTGTGTCGCGTGTGTGGACAGGGCGTTTCGACAGTTTCTAGCGTTTTGCGCGTGGATAGCAATCAGCAACTTGAGTCGAATCAGAGGGCATCGAGAGAGCGATTCCCCCTCCCGGCACCAGTTTTCAATCAGTTACAACCGGTTTAGTCCAGTTGTAGTCCAAATCGCCCCGCATTCGAAGGACTGCCTGACAATCACAGTGCACCTGCTGGCCTCTTCGGCATCTGCACGACGTTGCCGTGAGCAGGAATAAGTTTCACGCGGTCGCCGCCAGCAGCTCGCCCTGCCCAGTCGTGGACCAATAAAACATAAATAACCGCACGAACCGCGTTTTGTGCCGCGTCAGGGAAATATATTTCACGGCGTTTGAGGCCTTCCCACTGTAGTACATTCCGACTCCAGCACCCGAAATGACTCCCTTGGCGACATCCCGAATTCCGACTGAACCATGCGGTTTGGAATACGCCGATCTGCGCAGGTTGTCGGATGAAGATGTGATGGCGCATCTCGCGGCAGGACACGGCGATGCGATTGCGGTCCTATTCGACCGTTTCGGCCGGCTTGTGTTCAGCGTCTCGATGAAGATGGTGCGCGACACAGGTGAAGCGGAAGATGTAACGCAAGAGGTATTTGCCGACCTTTGCCGCACCGCGGCACAGTTCGACGGCGCCAAGGGTACTACTAAGATGTGGATCATTCGCGCGGCCTCGCGTCGCGCGATGAACCGCCGGCGGCACCTGAGCTTCCGGCACTTTTATTCGTCAGACGAGATTACCGACGACCTGCTGCTGGTCATAGAACCGGAGCGGAGCGTGTTGCCGTCGATGTCGATTCCGGAGGCGCGCCGGTTCACTCGCGAGATGCTGGCATCCGTCGAGACAGCGCAGCGACGAGTGATTGAGTTGGTGTACTTCGAAGGATTGAGCATGCAGGAAGTGGCGGAGCGTACTGGGGACACCCTGGACAGCGTTCGCCATCGTTATTACCGAGGTTTACAAAGGATGCGACGCGTGTTTGGGAAAAGTGCCGAAGGGCCCAAAACAAAAGTGACCGGGGAGGCGCTAGATGCCAACGCATGAGCATTTCGAAGAACTGTGCAGTCGCGCGGCGGCGGGCGATCTGTCTTCGAAAGAACATGCCGACCTGGCGCTGCACATGATCGAATGCGGCGATTGCCGCACCGCGTTGCATGAGTATTCGACGCTGGCGAGCGACTATCTCGGACTCGAGACACCGGCGCGCAATAACAACGTGATGAGTGATGTCGCCTTCGACCGTCTGCGTACTCGCAGCCTGGTTGCGGCGCACAATCAGGGACTTCGTCTGAGCGATGCCGCTATGTTAGGGCCGCAATCATTCTGGGAAAGTGCATCGCGGCAGTGGCGCGCGCTGGCCGAAGGCCGCACGATCCCGCGTCTCGCCCTGGCATGCAGCTTCTTGCTGCTTATGGGAGTAGCCCTGTTTCTCAACCAAAGACTTGTGGAAACGAACAACGCGCTCGAACGAGCACGAGCTCAGGTTGAGCAGCAAGCAGCGCGCGATCGCGGGGAATCGGCCAAGATCAATTCGGTCTTGCAGCATGTGAGCCAGGAGAGGAGCACCACCGGCGCGGACCTCGAGAAGGCGCAGAGCGAGTTGGCGGAGGCGCAACGCCACGCCGACGAATTGCAGGCGACCCTGCGCGGTACGCAATCGGAAATCCAGCGTCTGCAAGCAGAACTCGCGGCTGCGCATACTGCAAACGCTGCTATGGCACAGACTTCGAACGGCCAACAGGCGGAGTTGGCGTCTGCGCGGTTACAGATTCAGCAGCTTCGCACGCGCTCGTCGGAGATCGAGGCTCAGTTTGTCGACCAGCAGTACGCGATCAAGGATCTCAATGCGAAGCTGGAAACGCAGAAGCTCGCAGCGGAACGCGAGCGTGATTTGATGGCTGCTAGCAGCGACGTCCATAACCTGATGGGCGCGCGTGATCTGCACATGATCGATGTGCACGACGCGGACCTAAAGGGAAACTGGAAGCAGCCTTACGGCCGCATCTTCATCACCGAGAACCGAGAACTCACGTTCTTTGCCTTCGACCTTAACGCAGCGGGCAAGGACAAAGTCTTCCAGGTATGGGGTCAGAAACTCGGCGACGAAGCGCGAGCCGTGAGTCTCGGTGTGTTCCAGGTCGATAATGCCAAACAGTCTCGCTGGCTCATGAAACTGGATGATGCGAAGCTGCTCGCCAACATCGATTCGGTGTTCGTGACTGTTGAATCGTCAGGCGGGCGACGCAAACCCGCCGGCAAGACCCTGATGTATGCCTATCTGCGGAACCCGATCAATCACCCGTAGTTCCCCCTTGAAAAAAACTTTGGCGGTCGCGGCACAAACCAGAGCTGCCGCGACTACTCCTGTCAAAGCTGATCCAAAGGGGTGCTTATGCGCTTAGTGCGGTTGATCATGGCCGTTTTGTTGCTCGCAGGTTTGTGTCTTGCTCAAACGGAGACGGCCACGTTGTCTGGCCGTATTACCGATACGACCGGCGCTGTCGTTCCCAGCGCCGAGGTGGTGCTGACGAATACCGACACCGGTGTTGCCACGCGCACCAAGACGAGTGCCGATGGCCTCTACGTCTTCACCGGCGTCCGTCCGGGCCGCTATCACGTGTCGGCCGGCGCGGCAGGCTTCTCGGTCTTGATCAAGAAGGACCTGATTTTCCACGTGCAGGATGAATTAGCCGAGAACTTCGTGCTCAAGGTCGGATCGGTCAACGAAACCGTCACCGTCAGTGCAGATGCCCTAAAGGTGAATACGGAGACAGCGGCGGTCGGCACAGTAATCGATCGTAAGTTCATCGAAGGGATCCCGATGAACGGCCGCAGCCTGCAATCGCTCATTCAGTTGACCCCAGGTGTCGTTGCCGTGCCCGGGGCGAGCACTGGCGCACAGGGCGAATTCAGCGTGAACGGTCAGCGTACGGAAGCCAACTACTACACCGTGGACGGCGTGAGCGCGAACGTCGGGAACTTGAATCTCTTTCAAGTGGGACAGACGGCGGCCAACACAACGCTCGGGACCACGCAGAGCCTGGCATCGCTCGACGCGCTGCAGGAATTCCGCGTCAACACCTCGACGTACTCGGCCGAGTTCGGCCGCTCGCCGGGCGCACAGATTGCGCTAACGACTCGCTCGGGCACGAACGGGTTGCACGGATCTGTTTTCGACTACTTCCGCAACGACGTACTGGACGCAAACAACTGGTTCAACAATCGCGCGAAACTGCCGAAGACCGCGGAGCGCCAGAACGATTTTGGCGCGACTCTGGGCGGACCGGTCCGCATTCCGGGTGTGTACAACGGAAAGGACAAGACGTTCTTCTTCTTTTCCTACGAGGGAATGAGACTCGCAATCCCGCATCCAGCGTTCGATAGCTACGTGCCCAGCCTGTGCCTACGCGGGACACTCAGCGATTGTGTTGCCGGCGAGAAACCCGCGGCGGCCCCGCTGCTGCCGCTCGTGACGGCGTATCCGCTACCGACGGGGCGTAATCGCGGCGACGGCTCGGCACTGCTGCATCTGGCGTACTCAACGCCCAGCAATCTCGATGCGTACAGCATTCGAATTGATCACGATTTCGGCCCGAAACTCAGGGTGTTTGGGCGTTACGCCGATACACCATCGAATTCGTTCACTCGTTCCAGCAGCAACCTGGCGCAGGCGTCCGATTCCAGAGGCTACGTGAAGGTTCTGACCATCGGCACCACGAGCCTGTTGACTTCTCGCCTTGCCAACGAGTTCCGTTTCAATTACACGAACAACCACAGCGAATCGGTCAACACGCAGGACAGCTTCGGGGGAGCGACCCCGCTCACGCTGGCCGAAGCGATGCCGGGAATCACGCCTCCGAAGTACACGTTCTTTTCGTCGCTCTTCCTGTTTGCGCCCGCGACGATGTCCAACTTCCTGGGTTACAGCGCGAATCCCGCGAATCAATGGAACGTCACCGATTCGATGACGTCGACGTTCGGCGCGCACACGCTGAAGTTCGGCATTGACTACCGTCGGCAATCCGCCCTGCAAGGTACACAACAACTATTCGACAACTTTCTATACTTCACCGAAGCATCTCTGCAGACAAACCAAGTGTCGTCGGGAGGTGTGTTGTCGTCCGGGGAACCAGCTCGCTCGTACTACACGAACTTCTCGGCTTTCGCTCAGGACGAGTGGAAGGCGACGCCGCGCTTATCGCTTTCGCTCGGTCTCCGCTGGGACGTCAACCCGCCGCCAACCGCGAACCGCCAGATCAGGGCGTATTCCCAAGTTTCGGACCTTACCACCACTACATTGGCGCCAGTCGGAACGCCGCTATACCAGACCGATCATCGCGGGTTTGCTCCTCGCTTCGGTCTTGCCTACAGGCTGAGTGCGAAGTCGGGCTACGAGACCGTCGTCCGCGGCGGGTTCGGGGTTTTCTATGACACCGGCAGCGGCAATGCGCTGTTTGGATACTCGCTGGGCTATAACACGTCGGCGACGTTTTCCGGCGTACCGTTCCCGTTGACTCCGGCACAGCAGACGCCTCCTTCGCCCACCGCTCTCACGGCTCCATATCCGAGCGGAGTGTCAGCTCCGGATCCCAACTTGAAGCTCCCCTACACTCTGCAATGGAATACTGCGATCGAGCAGCAACTAGGCAACAGCCAGAAGCTGTCGGTGTCTTACGTCGCAGCAGGCGGGCGCAAGCTCTTGCAGTCCTACACAGTCAACAAGCCGGCCAGCAATGCGAACTTTGTCGCCAACGCAAGACTCACGTTGATCCAGAACCGCTCGACTTCGGACTACAACGCGATGCAGGTGCAGTATCAGCGCGTTCTTTCGCACGGCCTGCAAGGCGTCGCATCCTACACGTGGGCGCATGCGATTGATGATCTCTCCAGCAATGGGAACTTTGGAAATGCGAACGGTACGGCGGTGCCGCTGCGGCGCGGCAACGCAGACTTCGATGTCCGCCACAGCTTCACCGGTGCCCTCACGTACGACATTCCCGGAAGCTACGCCAATCCTGTTGCTGAGGCCATCCTGAAACATTGGAATGTCGACTTGCGGCAGTCGGCCCGGACTGCATTGCCACTCAATGTCACGCGCGGGTTCTCGACTGTTACTCTCCCCGACGGACAGCGCATCAACGTCCTGCCGGATCTTGTTCCGGGAGTGCCGCTCTACCTCAGCGATTCGACCTTGCCCGGCGGGCGCAAGATCAATGCCGCTGCGTTTAAGGCTCCCGCTGGAGTGGTTGGCAACGAGCCCAGAAACCTCGTACGCGCTTTTGGAGCGTTGCAGACGGACTTCTCGGTGCAGCGAGAGTTCCCGATTCAGGAGCGGTTCAAGCTGCAATTCCGCGCCGAGATCTTCAATATCTTCAACCATCCGATCTTTGACGGTATTGACAAGAACGCGACGTCAAGCACGTTTGGCATCGCACAGACGACACTGAACAACTCACTGGGTGGCCTCAATTCGCTGTACCAGATGGGTGGTCCGCGCTCTATCCAGTTGGCACTCCGGCTGAACTTCTGATGTAAGCCAAACTGGGCGGGACGAGCAGTCTCGCCCAATTTGTACTTCCGTTTCAGTCCCGCGGAGTTCGTCATACACGGTTGCTTTTTCCGCCAACTCTAATGGTCCGGAGAGTTCCATGTTCAGGCAGCTCTATCGAGGAGTCGCTTTCATCCTCTTATCGGTTTACACCCTCTCGGCGCAGACAGCCCAACCACATAATTGGACGGATACGCGGTTAAACAATGGCCTGCGCGTCATCCTCCAGGAAGATCACCGCGCACCGGTTTACTCGATCGCAATCATTTACGACGTCGGCTCGCGGAATGAAGTCCCCGGTCGAACGGGGTTTGCCCATCTGTTCGAACACATGATGTACCAAGGTTCGGCAAACGTCGGAAAAGGCGAGCAGATGTTGCTCGTGCAGGAAAACGGCGGTCGCATGAACGGCACGACGACACAGGACCGGACGGCCTACTTCGAGGAACTACCGGCAAACCAGCTCGATCTCGGCTTATTTCTTGAATCGGATCGCATGCGTGCGTTGGTGGTCACGCAGGAGACTCTCGACAACCAACGCAACGCCGTCCAGGAGGAACGACGCCTCCGAATCGACAATCAACCGTACGGCGTCCTGTTCGAGTTGCTCCCGGCCATGGTCTACGACAACTTCGCCTACAAGCACTCAACGATCGGCTCGATGGCCGACCTCACTGCCGCAACACTGCAAGACGTACAGGAGTTCTTTCGGACGTACTACGCGCCGAACAATGCCACGCTGGCGCTCGTGGGCGACTTCGACGGCAACGTCGCCTTGGCAAAGGTAAAGAAATACTTCGAAGGCATTCCCTCGCAGCCTGCGCCCAAGGCAATCGACTACCGCGAACCAGCCCAGACGAAAGAGCGGCGGGTAACCGTCGAAGATCCATTCGCTGCGCAACCGATTATCCTGTTTGCCTTCAAAACAGTCACGACCAACACCCCGGACTACTACGCGCTGGAAACCTTGATGAATGTTCTCGGTGGGGGGGGAGAGCGTCGCGGCTTTACCAGTCGCTGGTAAAGGATCGGAAACTGGCGACGAGCGCGGACGCTTCGATGCAGTCCTCGCGCGGCGTGAGCCTCGCATTAATACAGGTGATGCCACTCCCCGGTGCTGATCTTGCGGAGATTGAAAAGGCGATCTCCACCGAGATCGAGCGCACAAAGAAGGAAATGCCGGCAGATTGGGAAATGGAACAGGCGCAGAATCAGACCAAGCTGCAGGCTGCCGGCCTTCAAGGCGCCACTCTCAGCTTGGCAATCTACATGGCCCAGGATGCAGTCTTCTTCAACGACCCGGGACTGCTGTACTCCTTGGCGAACAAGGTTGCAGCGGTGAAAAAGAGCGATGTTGCGCGCGTCTCGACCAAATACCTCACCGAAAACAATCGCACGGTAATCACTGCGCTGCCAAAGGCGAAGGCCGCCGCCCCGTCAGGTACGACAACCAAGTGAAGGGAACGCGAATGAGAATATTTTCTGCAATCACATATCGCTCTCTGCTGACGGCAGCAGTTGTAGTCGCGTTCGCCACATGCGTTGGGGCGCAGATGCCGGCTCCCGTGCAGGACAAGACCAGCACCGCCGGAGCGGTTCGCTTGAACCGGGCGCCGGTCGCGAAAGATATTCTTCGCGTCCATCTTCCGCGGCCAGTCAAGGTGCGGCTTGATAACGGCCTGCGAGTCCTGGTTCTCGAAGACCACCGGGTGCCAATGGTCTACATGACCATCTCCATCATCGGAGCCTCGTCCGTTTACGATCCCCCGGGGCAGTCGGGCTTCTCCGAATTCACACGCACGGTTCTGCGCGAAGGCACCACGACGCGCACGAGCCAGCAGATCGCCGCCGAAACGTCGCGCCTCGGGCTGATGTTGGGATCTAGCTTTGGCGGTCCGAACGAGCAACTGGTGGCCATTGGCCTCAGCGACAATTTTGACCAGTGGTTCGATCTCTATACCGATGTGCTGTTGCACCCGACTTTTCCCGAGAGCGAAATTGAACTCCGCAAACAGCAGAGACTGGTCAGCCTCAAGCGCGAGAGAACCAGTGCGAGCTTCCTTGCCGAGGAACGAATCCAGCGAGTGTTGTACGGCGATCATCCGGCAGCGATCGTTTCCCCTACGGAAGCGTCCGTCAAGGCGATCAGGCACGATTCTCTCGTGGCGTTCTATCGCGAACACTATGTGCCGCAGAACGCGATCCTTGCTGTCGGCGGCGACGTCAAACCAACTGAGCTGATCGCGAAGCTAAACAAGACTCTCGGGACTTGGAAGAAAACCGATTTCAAACCGGCGCTGCCGCCCGATCCCTCGCCGCAGACAGCCCGGAAGATTTACTTGGTCGACAGGCCCGACTCCGTGCAGACAAACCTGGTGCTCGCAAATCTGTCGATCACTCGCCGCAATCCCGATTACATTCCGCTAGCCGTTATGAATCACATTCTCGGTGGCGGCGCAGGTAGCCGCTTGTTCATGAATCTTCGCGAGGCGAAGGGCTACACCTACGGTGCGTACAGTCAAGTCGATGCCAAACAGTTCATCGGAACCGTTTCTGCGACAAGCGAAGTCCGCACCGCGGTTACCGATGGCGCGATGACGGAGTTCTTCAACGAACTGCACCGCATTACCGAACAGCCCGTGCCCACTGAGGAGTTGGACAAGGCTAAACGAACTATGGTGGCGCGCTTCGCGTTGTCGCTGGAGGAATCCAGGAGCGCTCTCTCAGATTGGCTGACGGCCGAAGAAAACGGATTCTCAGAAGACTATTGGGATAAGTACGTCGAGCAAGTCATGGCAGTCTCCGCGGTCGAGGTCCAGCGTGTCGCGAAGAAGTATCTGGATCCGAAGGCGGTTCAGGTCGTCGCCGTGGACGACGCTGCGAAGATCAAGCCGGCACTTGAGAAATGGGGAGCTGTGTCGGTGTACGGCACGGACGGGAAGCCAGTCTCGAAGGCCGTCAGTCAATGACGGTGAACGCGACATCGATCGGCTTGGTGGTACTTAGACTGCAATGAGAGTCCTCTCGCCCTTCGGATGAGAGTGCTTTTCAGCTACGCGAACAACCGCTCCCAAGAGCACCGATTTAACCGTATACAGCACCCAACGCGACAAAGTGCCGCCCGAAAGAGGAAATATATTTCTCCGTGGGTCGGTTTCCTTGATGCTTCTGTGTGCTACTTTTGCTCAACTTTTCAGGCTCAAACCCATCGATCTTACCCCTGAGTGAAAGGCACTTCGTGTTTCCGGAGCCATGCGGGCTGACATTCCGGCAGATGCAGTCGCTATCAGACGAAGAGCTGATGGCGCACGCACAAGCCGGCCATCACGACGCACTCGCCGTAATCGTCGCCCGCTACCAGCGCCTGATCTGGGGTGTGGCCGCCAAGATCGTGCACGATCCTGGCGAAGCCGAAGACGTGGTCCAGATTGTTTTCGTGGACCTCTTTAAGAAGATGGCACTTTTCGACCCCAGCCGGGGAACACTCAAAGTGTGGCTGTTGCAGTTTGCCTACAGCCGCAGCATCAACCGGCGGTATCACTTGCAGCGGCGGCAGTTTTACAACCAGGCTGAACTGGAGGAGATCGACATTGCGCAGTCGGCGACGTCGGGTGGCGCGACTCTAGGCCTGAGCCGGGGCGAAACGCTTCGCCTGGCGAGCGAAGTCATGGCAACGCTGCCCGAGCCGCAGAAGACTGCAATTGAGCTGATCCACATCGAAGGCCTCACCTTCGTGGAGATGGCAGCTCGCACCGGGCAGACGATCGATGCCGCCAAACATCAGTACTACCGGGGGATGGCCAAGCTCCGCGAGTGCATCACGGCGGCGCCGCCGGAAAAAAAAGGAACCAATGAACGAAAGAATCCATGGGAGGTGGCTCATGCCAGAGCACAGTCGATTTGAGGAACTGTGCGCCTTGGCGCTGGTCGGCCAGATTTCGCCTGAGGACTCGGCGGAACTGCAGGCCCACCTGAAGGGATGCCCCGCCTGCCGAAGCGCGCAGGCGGACTTCGTTGAGATCGAGTCGATGTGGCTATCGCCGGCAACCGACCCTGAGGTCCTGTGCGACGACATGGGCTCGACGCTGAGTCAACGCGTTCTCGGCAAGATGCAGGCCGCCGGCGCACGCTTCTCAAAGCCCGTGGTGAAGGAAGTGGGAGGATCCCGGCGGTTCAACGTATTGGAGTTCCGGTCCTACAGCGCACCCGCGTATGCTGTGGCCGCGGCTGTGCTGCTCATCGTTGGAAGTTTCGCAGGATTCGAAATCGCCTCGCGTCCAAACCAAGGCAATGTCGTCGCGACAAGAGTTGTGTTCGCAGTTCCGTCGGTTGCCAAGATTCGCTCTGAGTCGCACGTCTCAAGTTCCCCGACCCCGGAGGAGTTGACGCAGAAGCTGGCGGCAGCTGAGGAGAACCGCACGCGCGTTCAGGCGCAACTGCAGGAAGCAGAGCGCCAACTGAAAGCCCTGCAAGCCTCAAACAGCCAGAACGCCGCACAGATCGCGCAACTGAAGGCGGCCGCCGACGCAGCGCGAGCCGACGCCGCCAATGCGGAGACGCAGGTAGCGAAGTTGAAGGATGCTCAAGGAGCGAAGGACGCCGACCTTATCGCTGCGATGTATCGCGCGAAGGATGCGGAAGACAAGCTATCGGAGCAGGTCGCAGCGTTACATCAGGAACGGCAACTGCGCGGCGCCGCAGCCGAGATTCGCGACGTAATTAGCGCACGCAACCTGCACATCATCGATGTCGCCGACGTCACCAACAGCGGCGTTAAGAAATCGTTTGGCCGCGTCTTTTATACAGAAGGCAAGTCGCTCATTTTTTACGCCTACGACTTGTCGAGCACCAAAGGCAAGCAGTCGTTCACCGCGTGGGGAAGCCGCGAGGGCGACCCGCACAGCACGAAAGTGCTCGGCGTTCTCCTGAATGATGATCAAGGCCAGCGACGCTGGGCCTTGAAGTACAGCGATTCCAAGGTGCTAGCCGAAATCGACTCTGTGTTCGTTACGCTAGAACCAACCGACAAGCCCGGCGACGCCCCGAGAGGAAAGAAGCTGCTGAACGCGTATCTGGGAACGCCGGCGAACCATCCTTAATGCGCGGTTCCGCGTCTTGCCTAAAATTATCTTGTCCGATGTGGCACTCCTTGTGAAACGCAGGTGAATACCTGTCACAAGGAGAAATCATTATGACCGCACCGCAGCAATCTTTTCGCCCAAGCGCGCTCCGGCGGGCACTGGGATTGATCGTGTTGTTGTGTCTCTCCGTTGCATTGTTTGGCCAAACGGAGACCGCGAACCTTTCGGGCACGGTCACCGATCCGACAGGTGCGGCTATCGTGGGAGCGGACGTGCGCGTCACCCATGTGGAGACGGGAGCCACGGTTGCCACTACCACTAACTCCTCCGGCCTTTATGTGGTCTCAAGCCTCCACCCTGGTCACTACCGGGTGATTGTCGAAAAGGCCGGCTTCAAGCAGATTGCGCTTACCGATCTCACGGTGAACGTACAAGACACGTTGAGCCGCAACTTCCAGATGCAGGTCGGGGCAGTTGGAGAGTCCATTACCGTCTCCGGCGAGGTCGCCGCCGTCAACACTGCAAGCGCGTCAGTCGGTACGGTCGTCGATCGCAACTTCGTCAACAGCCTGCCGATGAACGGGAGAAGTTATCAGACGTTGCTCGCGCTTTCGCCCGGTATCGTGATGGTTCCCGTGTCTTCGAACGGCAGCGACCAGGGGCAGTTCAGCGTGAATGGCCAGCGGAACAATGCGAACTACTTTACCGTGGACGGCATCAGCGCCAATTTCGGAGTTCCCGTTAATCAGAGCCTGGGACAAGCCACGAGCGGTTCGATCCCGGGCACCGATATTCAGGGCGGTTTCACCAATCTCGCGTCTGTCGATGCGCTGCAGGAATTCAGAATTCAGACATCGACCTATGCTCCCGAGTTTGGTCGCACCCCGGGAGCGCAAGTATCGCTGGTCACGCGCAGCGGCCAGAACCAGTTCCATGGCAGCGTATATGAATACTTCCGGAATGACGCCACCGACGCGAAGGACTACTTCGATTTGACGAAGCCACCATTGCGCTTCAACGACTTTGGCGCAACGCTGGGCGGTCCCATCTGGCGCAACCACACCTTCTTCTTCTTTTCGTATGAAGGCCAGCGCTTCCTGCTGCCACAGCCGACCCTCACCGAGGTTGTGCCTTCGCAGGCCGTGCGTGATGCAGCGCCGAACGTGGCCAAGATGTTGCTGAGTGCATACCCGAAGCCGAATGGAGAGAACGTGGGGACCGACGGGGCATTCTTCCGGAAAACATACTCGAATCCGAACCACCTGGATTCGTACAGCATCCGCGGAGACCACAACTTCAATTCGAAATACTCGATGTTCGTTCGCTACAACGACACGCCGTCCGAATCGCTTTCGCGTTCGACGAGCAGCTTTTCGGCGCAGACCCGGCTGGTCCAAAACACCAAGATGCTGACCATCGGTGCGACGCAAGCGTTCCGCAGCAACATGGTGAATGAGCTTCGCCTTAACGCAAGCCGCCAGCAGGGGCAGCAGTTCTTTCTATTTGACGGGGCCGGCGGCGGAGTGCTTCCGGATCCTGCACTGTTCCTGCCCGCGGGGTACCAGGACAACGGAGCGCGCTACTACACCTATTCGGTATCCAGCACGTCGGCGCCGAGCGGGAGTTTTGGCAGCATCAACGACGGCGTTACCGCCAGGAACGAGACGCGCAGCATCGGCGCGGTAGATTCGCTTTCATATCTGCTGGGCAAGCACCAGTTAAAGTTCGGTTTCGATTATCGCTACTACTCCGGCATCCAGTCGGGCAACAGCCTGATTGTGTCGGCTCAATTCACGAGCGTGGCGACCGTTTACGCGAACACCCCCGGGCTGTTCTGGTCGCGCCTGCCCAAAACGGCGGTGGTCACTCCGAATTACTCCTCGTATGCGCAGGACACGTGGACGGTAGGGCCGCGCCTGACGCTGACCTACGGCCTGCGGTGGGACATCAACCCAGCGCCACACATGCGCGGCGGCAAGAGCCTGGTCACGCTCGCCACCACACCCGACCTCACGAATGTTGATCAGTCGGGGCTGCAGTTGGCTCCGTTGGGCACACCCTACTATCCCACCAGCTACACGCAGTTTGCACCGCGAATCGGCGGCGCATATCAGTTGCACCAGGGTGCGGGCCACGAGACCGTCCTGCGCGCTGGTTGGGGCATGTTCTACGATCTCAATTCCACGCCATTCGCCGGCGGCAGCTGGCCGTACATCTTTAATTCTTCGACTAGCGGCGTCCCGCTACCGCTCACCGCGGCAAGCCTGCCGATCCCAGCCCTTAATTTCACGCCCAGCCCCACCAATCGCGCCAGTCTCGCAGTGGCAGGCCGCGGCTTTACAGCTCCCAGAACCTACGAGTGGAACTTTGCATTGGAGCAGGCACTCGGGCGCTCGCAATCGGTCTCGTTCTCCTATGTCGCTGCGCAGGGGCGTGATCTGTTGCGTCCGCTCAGCCTCTCATTGGGCGTGGCGCCGTTCAAGCCCACTGCCTCAACCACGTTGCCATATCCGATTTATTGGAGCCCGAATTTCAACAGCATTACGGAGGTGACAAACCAGTCCTATTCCGACTACCACTCGATGCAGGTCCAGTTTAAGCGGGCGCTCTCGCACGGCTTGCAGGCGCTGGCGAACTACACCTGGTCCCACTCCACCGACGATTCTTCCAGCGGCAGTAGTGTCGCCACCCCCGGCTACTTCTTCCAGCCCGCACAAAACCACGGGGCCTCGGACTTCGATGTGCGGCACAACTTCAGTGCGGCGATGACCTACGACATTCCGGCTCCGGCGTGGCAGAATCGCGCGGCGAAGGCGGTATTCCGTGATTGGTCGATCAGCGATCTCTGGTATGTGCGCACCGGACTGCCCATGAACATCATGTTCACTGAGAGAAACGGTCTCGCTGGATTCAGTGAGATCCGGCGCGTGAGCCTGGTTCCGGGAGTGCCGGAGAAGATCGACGATCCCACGGTTCCCGGCGGCTGGCGTCTGAATCCGGCAGCCTTTACTCTGCCGGCCGTAGGCATGCAAGGCACGTTCGGACGGAACTCGCTGTATGAAATGGGGTCATGGCAAACCGATCTCGGCCTGCACAGGACGTTCAGAGTGACCGAACGCGTGAAAGTGGAATTTCGAACGGAGGCTTTCAATATCCTGAACCACCCGAACTTCCACTTCACCGATGTGAACCTGAGCCCCAACTCTAAGACATCGAATTCGCTGCCGACGGCCCTGACGTTCCCAGCCACGTGGGGGCATGTCACACAAACGCTCTCGCGCGCGTTTGGCGGCGGCGGTAATACCGGCGGCTTCAACCCCCTTTTCCAAAGCGGCGGGCCGCGTTCGATGCAGTTCTCCCTGCACGTGCAGTTCTAGAAGCATGGGGCGAGCGGCTTCGGCCGTTCGCCCAGTTCTCCTACCCCGGCCACCACCTTTAAAGGAAATGCAATGAATCGCCCACTTGTTCTGGCTCAACTGCTGGCGGTCGCACTCCTCTTGTCGGCCGTCGCGCTTCTCGCTCAGCAGAAGCCGGCAGCGGCGCCGGCACCGGGCGCTGCTGCTTCGTCCAAGACGGAGGCGGCGTCCGTCCAAGCGCCTTCGCCGAAGTTCGAGCTCGAACCGGATGAGAAGGCATATCGTGACGCGTCGCACGTTGCCGATCCACTGGAACGCGCAAAAGCCCTGGTGAAATTCGTCGGCGATTATCCGCAGTATCCGGACATTCGGAACGTTGTTTTTGCGCTCTTCCACAGTCCGAAGCTGACCATGAAGGATTTGCAGGAGCCACCGAAGCCCGACCCGGTCCTGATGAAAGTTGTTGTCGACGAGTTTGTTGCCGGCACGGCGAACGCCCCGGCCTATGCGCGGACCGAGTTCTACTACGGCATCGCCAAAAACCTCCTCGCGAACGAGATCTTGCTGGACTCGGCCGGCGACCTTGCACGCAAAGCTGTGAAGCTCTTGAACGAGGAGGACTACGTTGCAAACGAACGCCGAAAGTGGGCGATCAAGGAAAGGTACGCACAGCGGCGCGATCCGAAGGCGCACATAGATCCTTTTCGTGTGGAAGAACCGAAGGCGCACTTTCGCGCGTTTGCCGCTGCTGTGAACGCAACCGTTGGAACGGTCCTGCTGAAGACAGGCGACCTCGACGGCGCGGCCGAGGGTTTCCGCCAAGCGTACAAGATCGAGCCGATCGTGGAAGCTGCCGTTGGCCTCTCCGAGATTTCCGAGCGTCGCGGCGATTCAACCGGCGCGCTGAAGTACATGATGGACGCGGCGCTCACCGGCAAGTTGACGGGACCCAAGATCAAGCGCCTGGAAGAGCTGTATGCGTCCGCGCATGGTGGTAAGTCGGACGGGCTACAGGAGGAACTCGACAGCATCTATGAAAGCCGCTTCCAACCGGCCATTCACCCGGTCCGCTACGAGAGTTCGCCGGGTCGCAGCCATCGAGTCGTTATTGTCGAGTTTTTTACCGGCTCGGGATGCGAGCCGTGCGCGGCAGTGGATCTCGCCTTCGATGGCGTAATGAAGCGCTATTCGCGCGACGAAGTTGCCCTCCTCTACTATCACCTTCACGCGCCGGCACCCGATCCCATGAGCAATGCGTCCGCCGAGGAGCGCGTGAAGTATTACGACGTTCACGGTGCGCCGAATGTCTTCCTCGACGGCCAACTCATTCATCCCGGCGACGGCATGAAAACCGAGGCGCAGCGCGTGTATGACGCCCTCGACGTCGAAATTGGCAAACGGCTCACCATCGCCGAGACGGCTCACATCGATCTGACGGCGATACTGCAGGACGGAGTGGTGAAGACAGACGTTTCGGTGCGCGATGTGGCGCAGTCGGAGCACCCGATGCGTCTCATGATTGCGCTAGTCGAAGACGAGGTGAGCTACAGCGGCGAAAATGGCCTGCGTTTCCATCCCATGGTGGTGCGTAACCTCGCGGGTGCCCAAGGGTCGGAGGCGTCGGGGTTCGCGCTCGAGCCGGGAAAGGATTCGCACATTCAGCACGCGTTCGATCTGGCGCAGATCAGCGACAAGAATCTGAAATATTACGATTGGTTCGCGGCGGATATCTACAAACGCGTCGGGATGAAGGCGACGTTTAAAGAACTGCGCTACACGATGGACCCGAAGCGCCTCTCTGTTGTGGCTTTTGTTCAGGACCAGACGACTAAGCAAGTGTTGCAGGCTGCGTTTGTACACGCCATCGCGGCGAAGCGCAGTGCGAACGCAACGGCGGCGAGATGACTTGCAACCAACGAAGCCGCGCAGCCGTGCAGCCGCAGTTCATCATCGGCGGATCAAGGTGGATGGCTAGTTGCGCGCTCGTGTTTGTGCTCATCTATTGCGTCCCAACGTTCGCGCAGTCCAGTGCCGATCCGGTAACGCTGACTCTCGCGGTCAAACCCAGTCAGGTTTCGCCCGACAAGACGTTCGACGCGCTTCTGACTGCGCACATCGCCGACGGATGGCACCTGTATTCGATGCAGCCGATGGAAGGTGGCCCCACACCGACTCGTATCGAACTGCCCGCGCAGAAGGCGTTTCGGACGACGGGGCAGATCGTCGCCCCCGATCCAACCATCGCCTTCGATCCAAATTTCGGAATGAACGTGGAGTATTACGAGAACGAGGCCACGTTTCGAATTCCCGTAAAGGCTGCTCCGGGGCCAGCCCCCGGCAAGCAGCCGCTCACCATTGACGTGGTTTATCAGACCTGCAACGACCATCTGTGCCTGCCGCCGACCAAAGTGAGCGTGACCGCGGCGGTAATGATCGAGAGTCTGACCGGATCATCGGCCCGCGGCATCGGCGAGAAGGCTGCGGCGATTCGAACGGAGATCAGCAAACTGGCGGCAGCTTCAATCGCGACGAAGGACCAGAGTTCTACTGAAGTCGCTTCGCAGACCCAAGTTCCCGTCACGCCACAGAGCTCAAGCAATCGATCCGCACCGGCGAACTTCAAGGTGACTGGTGCTGATTCATTCGGTTCCTTTCTATGGCTCGCGGTGGCGATGGGCGCGCTGTCGCTGCTCACCCCGTGCGTGTTCCCGATGGTGCCGATCACGGTGAGCTACTTCTCGAATCATGGCTCGGGCAGTCGGCGCGGCGCGGTGCTGCACGCGACGATCTATGGCATCGGCATCATTCTGACCTTCACAGCGCTCGGGCTGGCATTGGCTCTAATCTTCGGCGCCGGCGGCGTGAATCAACTCGCCGCCAATCCCTGGGTCAATCTGCTGATTACGGCTATCTTCCTGGCATTCGCGTTCTCGCTGTTCGGTGCTTACTTTATCCAGGTGCCGTCGGGCCTGATGAACCGGATCGATTCCGTCACGCGCAGTAAGGAGGGAAGCCGCGTCGTCGGTGCGCTGCTCATGGGCGGGACGTTCACGCTGACCTCGTTTACGTGCACCGCGCCGTTCGTCGGGACTCTGCTGGTGATGGCTGCGCATGGGAACTGGCGCTGGCCGCTGGTGGGAATGCTGGCGTACTCGACTGTCTTCGCGCTGCCGTTCTTCGTGCTGGCGCTGGCGCCGCAGCTGGTGTCGCAACTTCCGCGCGCCGGCGGCTGGATGAATTCGGTGAAGGTTGTGATGGGCTTCCTGGAGATCGCCGCGGCGATGAAGTTCCTCTCTAACGCCGATCTGGTATGGCGATGGGGCATCTTTACCCGTGAGGTCGTACTCGCCGTGTGGATCGCCTGCGGGATCGCGGTTGAGCTCTACCTCTTGGGCGTCGTCCGGTTCAAACACGACTCCAAGATCGAGCATGTGGGCGCGCTTCGGCTGGCGACAGCCATGTCGTTTCTGGCAGTGACCGTCGTTCTGATTCCGGGACTGTTCGGCAAGCCTTTGGGTGAGTTGGATTCGTTCCTGCCGCCGTCAGCAACTGAATTGGCTGGAGCGCAAACCGGCGAGGGCGCGCTGGGCGAGGTGCACTGGATTCTGAATGACTACGACGGAGCGCTCGTTAAGGCTCGTCAGCAGAACAAGCTCGTGTTCATCGATTTCACCGGCTACACCTGCACCAACTGCAGGTGGATGGAAGCCAATATGTTTTCCAAACCGGAAGTGAAGCAAGAGTTGCTGAAGTTTGTGACCGTTCGGCTTTACACCGATGGCAAGGGTGAGATTTATGACAAGCAGCAGAAGATGCAGCAGGACAAGTTCGGCACCGTGGCCCTCCCCCTTTACGCCATAGTGCGTTCCGATGGAACGTCGGTCGTTACGTTTCCAGGACTGACGCGCAATCCGGCTGAGTTCGTGCAGTTTCTGCGGAATATAAAGTCGCCGATGAGCAATTTGTTGTGAGATCGGATTCACGTGGCGAAGGGAAAGCGCACAACAGAGCTGAGATAACCCCAGCAAAGCGGCGTTCCGCATTGGCACACACGTATGTCCCAAGCTTCTCACTGATTCTCGAATACCTCGTGACGCATGTAATGGAATCTTCACAAAGAAAGCGCACCGCGGATGGGCGATGCGCTTCCCTCATATCACGGCCAAATCAGAAGATAAACTTCAGCGCCAACTGAATGATCCGAGGATCATCCGCCTGGCCTGCCCGGAAGGTGCCGAAGGTATTCTGGTTTAGTTTGTCGAAGCTGCTCACCTGGTCGGAGCCCTGTGACGGACCGTCCGGCAGGAAGTTCGGGTGATTGAACACGTTGAAGAACTCGGCGCGCATCTGGAGCTTGTATCGCTCTGTCAGGTTGACGTATTTCGATACTTGCATGTTCCAGGTCTGGGTTCGCGGCAAACGCAAAGCGTTCTTACTGAAGTTGCCAAAGGTGCCGAACACCAGAGGATTATTCGCGCCCGTGGCCGTTGCCAGCGTACACGGGTTGGCCGACGCCGGACACAGCTTCAACGGCTCGAACGCCAGCGGATTCAGCCAGCTCACGCACGTTGCCGTCACGCCTGCGCACGTCGCGCTGCTGTAGGGGCTAGCGCCCTTCACGCACGGATCGAGAGATCCGCCGTTGCCGGTGCAGAGCGTGCCGCGGTCGTTGCCTATCCCTGCGCCGGAAATCTCCGTCCCTTGCAGTATGCCGATCGGACGACCGCTGGCGGCAGAGATGTTGGTGGCAAATTCGTAGTCGCCGAGCAAGTGGCGCAGCAACTGACTCTGGCCCCTCAGCGACGGCGACTGCCAGACCAGGCTCGCTCCGAAGACATGCGTACGATCGAACGACGACGGCCCGTAGTCGAAGCGATGACGGTTGGGATCGTTAAACGGCAGCGCCGAATAGCCGGTATCAAATCCCGACACGCTGCCGCTGAATGGAACGTCGTCGAGGCTGCGCGACCACGTATAGTTGGCGACAACCGTGAGTCCGTGTGACGCGCGCTTTTCTACCGACGCTTGCATCGAGTGGTAGATCGCGTTCTCGTCTGTCAAATTCGCCTGCACCGTCGACGAGAAGGTGTTGGTGGCGAACTTCCCTTTGCTGCCCTGATTCACCAGCAGGTTCGCTAGTCCAGTTCCAGCCTTGCCTGTTGTGTTGCAAGGATTGGTGAGCGACGGGAACACCGTCGTCGATCCCGGACACGGCGAAACGTTCAGGTAAGTCGACTCGAGCAGGTGGCTGCTCTTCGATCCAACGTACGCCATGCGGGCCAGCATGTCGAAAGGCAGTTGCCGCTCGACGGCCAGGTTCCAGGAGTAAACCGTGGGAACGCGATATGCGCCGCTCGGATCGTAAGATACTGCGATCTCATTGAACGGCGGGATGTAGGCGAAGTTGGTAGGCGCTGGGAACGGGCTGGGCAACTTCGGGTAGTTCGCTTTCTGTGAGCCGTTGCACTTCAGCGCGGCTTGCGTTGAGGCCAGCGCGCAGAGTGGATCGCTAAACGATCCTGCGGTCGACGACGCCGTCGGCGCGCTGCCGCTGGCTGTCGACAGGATGTATTGCGGACTGAAAGGCCACTCGTCGACGAAGCGATTGCTCAACATCCCCATGACGCGCGAGTCATAGAAGATTCCTGCACCGCCGCGCACAGACGTGCGGCCATCGCCGAAGACATCCCAGGCGAAGCCCAAACGCGGCGCGAAGTTCTTCATCGCGTCGCTGAGCGCGTTCGTCGGCATGCCGGGATCGCTTGCCACTCCGTTTGCGCTCGCAAAGAACACTCCCGGCGGCGCGTTCGGATAAACGCGCGACACCGTTCCCGCCGCCATCGCAGCCAGGTTGACCTGCGCCCAGCGGTTTCCCTCGTCGCGCCAGGCGCGCGCCGGCTCCCAACGCAGTCCAAGGTTCAGCGTGAGATGGGGTGTCACCCGCCAGTTGTCTTGAATGTAGAGGCCGGCGAAGGTGTTGCGGTTCTGCTTGAATTCTCCCGCTCCCTGCAGGAAGGCCTGCCCGTTGCCGGCTGGGCCGCCGTCGGACAGGATTCCGGCCAGGAAGAGTTGGTACGTCGAAAGGTTCGTCAAGCCGAGGTAGTTGTCCGAGATGCCGAAGTTAAAGATTCCTAGCTGGTGAAATTCATTGTTGAGGTCGATGTGGCTGCGTTCGACGTCACCGCCAAAGTGGAGATCATGTTTGCCCATCTCCCAGGTGACGTCATCCCCACCGGCGAGGTTCAAGCGCGCAAACGTCGCGAATGGGTTGTCGCTGACGTTGAAGCCGTTCTGCACGCCAATGCCTTCGATGCCGGCCTGCGCCGGTTGGAACGGCAGGTTGACACCGAAAGCCGCTACGCCTACCGCGGTCCCTGCCGGCCCACGCGTGGAAACTTCGCGCGCTACGCTGAAGCGCCCGTCGTTGATCAAGTGCGGCGAGAACGTGTGCGTCTCATGCACCAGGTAGTTCTGGTTGACGATCGAGTGCGTCGCGTCCTTGTACTGCACGAGGAACTGGGGATTGAATACACCGGCCTGGATGAAGCGGTCGTACTCGTAGCGGAAAGCGAGCTTGTCCTTGTCTCCGAACGAATGGTCCAGCCGGCCCATGCCAGAGTCGAAATTCTGCATGACAGGCCGCGAGAACGGCACGGTTGGATTCGAGCCTGGGGAAATCGGTCCGGCAAGCTCGAACTTCGCGTTTGGGTCCTGCTTACCCGCATTCGCGTTGAAAGCGGAGCCGCACCCGGGCACGTTGCAGCCCGGAACCACGCCGATCATGGTTGCGATCGCGGGGTCGATGACTCCTGGCGTGCCGAAGGGACCTTTCGCAAGAAAGTTCGTAATGTCGGTCTGGCCTACCACCTTCGCACTGCTCAAGCTGAGATCGCGCAGCAAGGTGCGTTGGTAGCCGGCAAAGAAGAACGTTTTGTTGCGGATGATCGGTCCGCCCACCGTTCCGCCAAACTGGTTGCGCTTGACGTGGTCCGGCGTGGTCGGCGTCGCAAAGAAGTTTTGCGCGTTGAATACGGGGTTGCGCACGAACTCGAACGCGTCGCCGTGGAAACTGTTCGTTCCCGACTTGGTGACCACGTTCACCACTGCGCCTGCGTTCTGTCCGTATTGAGCGCTGTAGTTGCTGGTCTGCACGCTGAATTCCTGCAGAGCGTCGGGGAACGGGAACGGCTGATTAACATTGGTGTACTCGTCGATGTAGTTGCCGCCGTCGAGGGAGTAGCTGATGGCGTTCTGCCGCGTACCGTTCACCGAGTAGGTGACAGCGCCGGGAAACGTCTTGGTTGTTCCCTGATCTGCTCCGCCATTCGGCGAGTTCACCGCGCCAGGCACGGTCAGCGTGAGAGTCGCCACATTGCGACCGTTCAGCGGCATCTCCTGTAGACGCTGTCCTTCCACCACTTGGCGCAGTGTGGAGGTTGAGGTGTCTACCTGGACTTCTTCGCCATGTACCTCGACAACTTCATTCGCCGAGCCGAGCGTCAGCCTGGCGTTCGTGGTGAGCGTCTGGTTGGCGAGCAGGATCACGTTCCGTTCGCGATAGGTCTGGAAGCCGCGGGCTTCCACCGTCATCGCGTACTGCGCCGGCCGAAGTGCCGAGAGGATGAATTTTCCTTCGGCGTCGGTAATCGCTTCGCGCGTGTACCCGGTGGCGGCTTCTGTGAGCCGTATCTGGGCGCCGGGGACGACCGCACCGGAAGGATCCGTAACGGTTCCGTTAATGGTTCCGAGTCCTTGCGCTAAGACTGAACTCGAACTGAGCAGAACAAGACACACAACTACGAACAGTGAAATCCCGCGCTTCATAGACTTTCTCCCCTCATCCGAACGTGGGCCGAGAAGACTGGGGACCGCAGACCGTGGCGGTCGCGAATCCCGGGGACGCAGTGGCGCGCACGGTAGGTCTGTTCGACCATCAAGGTCAAGCCAGAATTCCTAAAGTTTCCCTTTAGAAAAACTGAATTCACCTATTGGACTAGGTTCACTATTCGAAATGTGGAGGGGAGGCGGGTTGCTAAAGGCGCGGCGAATCCGCGTTCCAATCTTTGGAGGTTTCGATTGGGATGCCGGCCCTGTTGTGGGCGCCTTCCGCAATGTCCGGTGGACGCAAGCTGGCGATCAACACGGTCGCCAACGTCGCGATTCCCGCGAGCACAGTCATTCCCGCTCGGAATGAATGTGTGGTCTTGACCAGATAGCCAAACAAGTATGGCCCGAAGAAGCCACCGAGGTTCCCCACCGAGTTGATGAACCCGACGGATGCCGCCGCAGCGACGCCGCCGAGATATAACCTGGGCAGCGTCCAGAAGACCGGCAGGTACCCGTACATTCCGATCATCGCAAAGCAGAATGCCGCAATCGCGAGTGGCACATTGTTTTCCAGGTGCGCGCTAACTGCCAGGCCTAGAGCAATAATGGCCATGCATCCAGCGGTGTGCCACTTGCGTTCACCGCGGCGATCTGACGATCGTCCCACCAGCACGGTTGCGACTAACCCCACGAGGTAAGGCAGCATCGAGATGGCGGCCACGGACGAATTCGAAAAATGCGACATGTGTTGCAGCACCGTCGGCATCCAGAAGGTGAATCCGTAAATGCTGGTCACGATGCACACATACCCGGCGACCATCACCAGGATCTCGCGCCGATAAAACGCCTGCCAGAAGCGCGGCGGCGATTGCGTCCCTACCATTTGGCTATCGCGTTCGAGCTCTGCCGTCACCCATCTGCGTTCTGCGTCGGTGAGCCAGTGCGCCTCGTGTGGCCAGTCCGTGAGATACCAAAGCGTGACGGCGCCGAGGATTACTGCCGGCAGCCCTTCGACAACGAACAACCACCGCCAGCCTTCCCATCCCAGCCACTTCACACCGAGCAGCCATCCGGACAGCGGTGCACCGAGAATGTTGGAGATTGGCTGTGCCGTGATGAACCAGGCCAGAGCCATGGCGGCTTCTTTGCGGCGATACCAATGACTGAGATAAACAACGATGCCGGGAAAGAAGCCGGCCTCGGCCAGTCCGAGGAAGAATCGCACCCAGAAAAACTGGCGAGGCGTGTTCACGAAACCGGTCGCCATGGCTACCACGCCCCACGTCAGCAGGATACGCGCGATCCATCGCCGCGCACTCCAGCTCTCGACCAGCAGAGTGCCAGGAATCTCAAGAATGAAATAGCCAACGAAGAAGATGCCCGCACCAAACCCGTAGACCTCGGGGCCGAACTTCAGCGCTCGCGTCATCTCGAGTGCCGCATACCCGACGTTCACGCGATCGAGATAGGCGACCACGTAGAGTCCAAACAGGTACGGCAGCAATCGGCGGGAGATGCGACGCCGAGCGCTGATCGCAACCGCGCTGTCGGATTCGTTGAGGTCCGGCATGAGGCGGATCAGTCAATCACATTGCCCACCGCAGGGCCAGACGATTCGGCATTCCGCGTGACGAAACTTCAGCGACTGGTTTCGAGCCGATGCGTGGTTTAAAGTGTCGGCACTCTGGATTGTCTGAGCGCTCGATGAAAGCCCTGTTGCTGTCCAAACCCGCTCACCTCGAAATTACGGAGCTGCCCATTCCGGTGCCCGGCCCGAACGAGGTTCTGGTTAAGGTCGCGGCTTGCGGCATCTGCGGGAGCGATGTCCACGGGTACGACGGCTCAACCGGCCGGCGTATTCCGCCGATCGTGATGGGACACGAAGCTGCGGGAGCGGTTGCGCAACTCGGCCGCGCGGTTGCGGGTTTCTCCTTGGGCGATCGCGTCACCTTCGATTCGACGATCTATTGCGGCGAGTGCGCGTTTTGCCGCCGGGGAGAATTCAACCTCTGCAACAATCGTGAGGTGGTGGGCGTGTCCTGCGCGGACTACCGTCGCGCGGGTGCCTTCGCTGAATTCGTCGTCGTACCGGCGCGTGTCTTGAGCCGGATTCCGGAGAGCATGTCCTTTTCCGAGGCGGCGATGTTGGAAGCGGTGGCCGTCGCGCTGCACGCGGTCTCGCTGGCGCCCAAGCCTCGGGGAAGCAGCGCAGTCGTAGTTGGGGCCGGGATGATCGGCCTGTTGGTACTGCAGGCGCTGCGTGTAGCGGGCTGTTCGCACGTCTTAGTGATCGATCTCGATCCTTCGCGGCTCAAACTCGCAGAACAGCTCGGGGCGACAGCGACTGCCCGTTCGACGGACAGCGATCTGCAAGGAAGGCTCCTGGATTTTTCCAATGGCGAAGGAGCCGACATCGCCGTAGAGGCCGTTGGCACAAGCGAAACGGTGAACCTAGCCATTGATTCGGTCCGCAAAGGAGCGTCGGTAATTCTAGTAGGGAACGTTGCGCCTTCCGTCACGATTCCGTTACAGAAAGTGGTGACTCGCCAGCTCCGGCTCCAAGGATCGTGCGCCTCTGCCGGTGAATATGCGCAGGCCATTGAACTGGTGTCCCGCGGATCCATCCGCGTTAAGCCGCTGATCTCGGCTGTCGCGCCACTCGACGAGGGACCGGAGTGGTTTGCGAGATTGTATGCTCGCGAACCGAACCTGATGAAAGTCGTCCTGACTCCTGGAGGAATCTCGTGAGCCGTGACATGTTCGATCTGGCCGGACGAGTGGCGCTTGTCACCGGGGCCAGTCGCGGCTTGGGCCAGCATTTCGCCCGGGCGCTTGCCCGCGCTGGCGCCGACGTCGTGATCACCAGCCGGAAAGTCGATCACTTGCAGGAATTCGCCGCTGAAATAACGAGGCTTGGCCGGCGGGCTGTTCCGCTGGAACTCGACGTTCGTGAACAAGCGAGCATCACCCGAATGGTCGCAGCCGCCGAAGCGGCGTTCGGCAAGATCGACATCCTCGTAAACAACGCCGGCTGTAACGTGCGAAAGCCGGCGATGGATGTCACCTGGGATGACTGGAACCTCGTGCTCGACACGAACCTGCGCGGCAGCTTTTTCGTTGCGCAGTCGATCGCTCGCGGCATGATCGAGCGCCGCTACGGAAGAATCATCAACATCGGTTCGGTGACCAGCGTCGCCGGATACGCCGGCCTTGGACCATATGGAGCGAGCCGCGGCGGCATTCGGCAACTCACCATGAGCTTGGCTGACGATTGGGGAAAATACGGAATCACGGTGAACTGTCTTGCTCCGGGTTGGTTCCGCACCGATCAGAACAAGGTCCTCTACGAAGACAGAGCCTGGGTCGACTATCTTTCTGATCGGATTCCGCTCAAGCGTCCCGGCGAACCTTCGGACCTCGATTCGGCAGTTGTGTTTCTGGCCGCCGAGTCAAGCCGCTATGTCACCGGGCAAACCCTGCTCGTCGATGGCGGCATTTCCACCGGCGCGGTCCGTGCCTTGCCGCAAAAGAGCTGAGGTTTGCGCGAACTGTCGATGAAACAGCGCAAACGTTGCAAGCATCGGTTACGCGATGATGCGGCCATTGATCATGGTCTGAGTCGAAAGCAAGATTTCAACCGCACGCCGGTCCGAACGGGCCGGCGTTTCGTTAGCGGAACCGCAACGATTACACAATCGGCTTATCGGGCGAGAGAAGAGCGCAGACTTGCTGGTTGCGCGGGGCAAGCCCCGCGTTAGGTATCCAACCACCGGCGGCTGTTCCGCTGCCATACCTCGGTAAATTGCATCGCGCCCGACAGCCGTCCGCTTGCCAGAAACATGGCGAAACGCGTGTCGGCGGAGCGTCACGCTGATTGTTGGAGTGGAAATAGCCCTAGTCGCGGCTCTGCCGGTATTCAGTCGGCGTTACGGAAGTCGCTTTTTTGAAGATCCGGCAAAAGTAGCCGACATCGGCATAGCCGCAATTTGCCGCGATTTCCTTCAGGGTGATGCCGTAGTTCTTGAGCATGAACTTGGCGCGGTTCACGCGAACGATGTTCAAGTAGTCGTGGAAGCCGGTGCGCCCCTCCTGGCGGAACAGACGCGAGACGTGATTGGGCGAGAGTCGAAAATGCTCAGCGATGCTTTCCCGGCTGAGCGCACTCTGGAAGTTCTCCTGCATATACAGACAAATCAATTCAAAGGTGCGGACCGCCTTTCGCGTCTGTCGTTTTGGCGGGGTCTTTAACAGCCCGCAGCAGGAGTGCAGAAGCGACTCCACCGTCAGCCTTCCCACGCGCGGATCGCCGCGTCCGGCAGCAACTTCGCTCATGACGCGGAGGATGCTCTGGGTCAATCCGTCGTAGGCATCGTGGATGTTGGTCTTGATCGCGCTTCCCGGGATTTCGGTGCGGCCGTCGTGCTCCACCAGGCTGATGCCCAGGTGCTTGGGACCGAAGAGAAACGTTAGGAGCCGGACTTTCTGCAACCATGCGGGCTTGTCCCAGGCGTTTCCCGGCACGAACACGGCATCGCCAAGACCGGGCCGAATCGTCGTGGCAGCCGCATTTTGCGCGATTCGCATGACTTGGCAGCCCGATAGCGGAAGGTACAGCCGGGGGAAATGTGTGACGTATGCCAGGACTGGAGGCGCCACACTCGCTTCGGCGAAGTACACGCGACGGACATGCCCGGATGCGAGGAACCGCTCCAGGTTCCGAACAATCGTTTCTGCGGGTGGAGGTTGCGGCGGCATTCGGCGTCTCGAGACGGGCGCACGGAATGGTACATCAGTCCAACAAATGATTCGTGTCTATATCTATCGCGCGCGGGCCCTCGTGTCCGATACTTCGCGGAATTTCGGCGCATCCCGTCCCGATGGTCGCCACGCGAGGTGAGGAATGAACACCCATCTGACCCCGTCGTCAGTGCTCAAACATAGCGCGACGTTTTCTTCAGCGCTCGTTTGCCTGTTTCTTGTATTGGTCATCCTGCTTGCCGGGACCGCCCCGGCGCAGGAATACCGCGGCACGATTCTCGGGCGTGTCGTCGACTCGTCCGGCGCCGTCATCCCGGGCGCGCAAGTCGCGGCCACTGGGCCACAACAGACTTACAGGACAAAAAGCAACGAGAGCGGAGACTTCACGATTCCGTTCGTCCAGCCCGGGACGTACGACGTCACCGTCGAAGCGCAAGGCTTCAAGAAGACGACACAAACGGCGGTGCGCATCGACGTGCTCACCAAGGCGAACCTGAACTTCGCGATGCAGGTTGGGACGGCGTCGGAGACGGTCAACGTGGAGAGTTCGTTTGTCGGCGTCAACACGGCGGATGCCTCCGGTGGAACTGTCATGGACCCGGAGAAGGTGCAAAACCTGCCTCTGAATGGACGCCAGGTCTACCAGTTGATGCAACTGACGCCCGGCGTGCGCTTTACCACGACATCCTTCGGACCGACCGGCAACTCCGGCACGCGCGGCTGGGACCAAACCGGCTCTTACCAGATCAATGGAGTGCTGAACCAGCTCAACCAGTTCACTCTGAATGGCGCGCCGATTACGCAGCAGACGAGCACCAATCGTGGAGCCTGGCAGATATCGCCCGACGTCGATGCTGTCGAGGAGTTCAAGGTCCAGACCAACAACTATGACGCCGCCGTCGGCCGCAGTGGCGGCGGGACGGTGAACGTGGTGTTGAAGCAGGGAACCAACAAGTTCCACGGTACCTTGTTCGACTTCTGGCGAAACTCGGTCATGGACGCCAATTACTGGCAGCTTGACCAGGTCGGGCAGCCGAAAGGCTTCCATAACCAGCACCAGTTCGGCGGGACGTTCGGTGGTCCCATCAAACACAACAAGCTTTACTTCTTCGGCAGCTTCGAAGGATGGCGCGAAGTTCTGCCGGTTGCCGCGATTAATACCGTGCCGAACGGAATCGTGGTTAACCCCGACGGCAGCGTAGACATGAGTGCGTACCTGAAAGGCATTAACCAGACCGGCGGCATCTACAATCCATTTGCTTGCGCGACTACAAACTCCGACGGTACTTGCGCGACGCGCCAGCGGCTGAGCTGGAACGGAAAGAACGACGTGATTCCGCCGAGCCTGGTAAGCAACATCGGCCTGAAGATCCTGAAGCTCTATCCCGCGCCCAACCAATCCGCGTTCCTCAATAACTACATTTCCAACACCGGCGGACGGTATCGCTACAACCAGCCGATCGTGCGTGTCGACTACAACATCAGCGACCGTACCAAGTTTTACGGCCTGTATGACTGGTGGTCGGGTACCGAGTTCCGCAACACGTCAGGTTTCGCGGATCCTGTCATCCAGCAGGGAAACATCAATACCTACCGGTCGTTCTGGAACCAGATCCTCGACCTGACCCACACGTTCAAGCCGACGATGGTGGGCGACATCCGCTTCTCGTTCTCGCGTTCCAAGGACAAGGCCCCGAACGGTGGCTTGGCGGCGGGCACCGGAAAGCTCACGCCTGGCGATCTCGGCCTTACGAACTATCCGGTACCGCCGACGACGGACCTGAACCTGGCGCCGCAGATCAGCAACGGAGATCCGGTCGCCAACATCATCGGCAACAGCCAATTCGCATCGACTGCGTCCCCACCGCTGAACGAAACGTATGAACTTTCGCCGACGATGACCCAAACGATCGGCAAACATACGCTCCGCTACGGCGGACAATTCATGCAGATCTACGCCATCCCATGCTGCGGGCCCGGCAATACGGGCAACGGACCCGGAGGCAGCTTCACCTTCGGCAACGGCTTCACCCAGTTCAATCCCAATAATGCCAACACAAACCCGTCCGGAAACTGCGCCGCCGGTTCGACTTGTCCGACAGGGAGCGGCATCGCGACGATAGTCATGGGTATTCCGAGCAGCGGCAACATTCCGTGGAACCTGCCGATTTACGAAGGTTATCCGTATTATGCGGCCTACCTGCAGGACGACTGGAAGGTGCGACCAAACCTCACGCTGAACCTCGGGTTGCGATGGGATGCTGAGCTGTCACCGGACGAGCGTTACAACCGGCTGAACGGCGGTTTCTGCTATACGTGCAAAAATCCCGTCTCAGACCTGATTACGTTTCCTCCCGGCAACGCGCTCCTTCTCTCCAACGGAACATCGACCGGCTTGACGATGCCGAACCCGGTCAACGGCGGATTCACATATATCGGGAACGGCCGCGCACCGTACGACACGCAGTGGAACCACTGGGCGCCGAAGCTTGGCGTCTCGTGGGGCCTGAACAAGAAGACGGTGATTCGCGGCGGCTACGGCGTTTTCTGGGCGTTTGCGTTCGAACTTGGCGGCAACACCACATTCACCCAGCAAACCAACTACCTGGGAACAAATCCCGGAAGCACGACTCCGAATACGTTCTTCCGTTCCGGAAATCCGTATCCGAATGGGCTGGTCGCTCCGATCGGACCGGTCGCCGGATTGCTTTCCTCGATCGGCGATGGACAGTCATACGACCAGCGCAACCGCAAGATCGCGCGCGTGCAGCAGTACTCGCTCGGTATTCAACGCGAACTGCCGGCAGGTATTGTGCTCGACCTGTCGTATGTCGGGACGTACAGCGGCAATCTGCGCGTCGGCGTGAACTTCGACAACCTGAACCCGCAGCAGATCGCGCAGTGCGCGGCCAGCGCGGCGGCCGGACCGAACCTCTGCAACCAGCAGGTGCAGAATCCGTTCTTCCAGCACATGCCGGCGAATGCGGCGGCCAGCACTCTCAACAACAGCAGGACAGTCGCCGCGTGGGTACTGATGGCCGCCTTCCCGCAGTTCAACCAGACGCTCTTCTCCAACACCGAGCCCATCGGCTGGTCCGATTACAACTCGATGCAGCTGAAGATCAACAAGCGGTTCTCTGGAGGAGGAGCTCTGTCGAAGGGTCTTAGCTTCCTGAGCTCGTTTACCTGGTCGAAGAACATGTCGGCAACCGGGTTGGTGAACAACAACAACGGCCAGTGCCATGGCTGCGTTGACATCGCAGCGCCGGGCAGCGATCCGCTCACGCCGTTCATTCCCAAGCCGCTGTATCAGCTCGACGGCTCCGACCGCACCCTGGACTTCGCGTTTAGCGGCGTTTATGGGCTGCCGATCGGACGCGGCGGGCTGATTGGCAGCAACGCCAGTGGCGCGCTCGGACAGGTACTGAATGACTGGACGGTCGACTGGATCTTTACCGCTTCGTCAGGCACGCCGATTCAAATCCCCAACAGTGTCTCGTTCAACTGTCCGCAAAATAACAACAGCATCAAACCCGCCCACAAGGGATTCAACGAGTGGTTGTACAACGAGACGCCGAGTTGCTTCTCGGTGCTGGCGAGCAACACATGGGTCCCGCTGGTGCCGAATCCGCGGCGCAACGACTTGCGGAACTACTACGCTCCGCAAGCCGCTTTTGCTGTCGGAAAGCAGTTCAAGGTCAATGAAAGGATGAACCTGCAATTCAAGGCCGAAGCCTTCAACGCGCTCAACACGCCGATCTTCGGCGGAGTGAGTACCACCAACCCTCAGAACGCCATAACGGCTAACTTCTTCACGAATCCGAAGACGGGAGCGAGAACGCAGATCCTCCCTGGGCAGCCGGGAGCGTTTTCTGGATTCGGGACGATCGGCTCGACGGAACAGAACTTCCCGCGGCAGATGCAGTTGTCTCTCAAGGTCCTGTTCTAGCGCTACCAAACGGCGGGGACGCGGTTGTATGCTGCATCCCCGCCGAGACTTCCATTTCTCTGCGGCAACACCACGAAAAGAGACGCATGATCATGAAGATTGTCGCAGTCACAGCATGTCCTACCGGGATAGCGCACACCTACATGGCTGCCGACCAACTCGGCAAGACTGCGAAAGCCCTCGGCCACCAGATCAAGATCGAGACGCAGGGCGCCATGGGTGTGGAAAACGAACTCTCGGAGAGCGATATCAAGGGAGCGCAAGTGGCGATTCTCGCGACTGACATCGAGATCGAGAGAGTGGAACGTTTCCAGAAGATCCGGACGATTCGAGTGCCCGTGCAGGACGCGATCAAGAATCCAGCGGCGGTCTTTTCACAAATCGGCGGGTAGCGGATGCGAGCCGAGATTTCCAATCCGACCGAGTTCACCTTCGTCTGCCCGCTTGCCAATGGAATACACGCCAGGCCGGCGAGCCTGCTGGCTGAAGTGGCCACGCGTTTCGATTCCGGGCTGTCGGTGGTCAACCAACGCAATGGCGCGGTCGCAAACCTGAAGAGCACGCTCGGCATTCTCGCGGCCGATATCCGCCACGGCGACAACTGCTCCGTTCAGGTTCGGGGAGAGGGCGCGGCGTTGGCGGCGAAGGCGCTGCGCGAGTTCATCTTCCAGAATCTGCCGAAAGCCGATGGGCCCGTTGTTGTCGAGCGATTAACGCATGGCGCGCTTCCTCGCAGCCTGCAATCGTCGGACGTCAATTACCGAGCCGGTGCAGGCGTGAGCTCGGGAGTCGGTATCGGCAAAGTCGTGTTTGCGGCTCCGATCCGCCTGCCTCTGCAGGTGCCGGAAACAGCGACAGATGTTCAGGCGGAAGAACGCAATCTGGACCGGGCGCTGGCTGCTGTGCGGGAGCGTACGCGAGGCATGCTTGCGCGTTCGCTTTCGGATGCCGAAGCGGGCGTCCTGAAAGCACACCTGGCGTTGCTCGACGACGTCGCATTCGTCGAGGAACTGCAGCACGGGATCGCGCGCGGAAACACGGCGGGCAAGTCGATAGCGGACACCGCACAGCACTTCATATCCGTGCTGCAAGGTTCCGGCAGCGCCTACATTCGCGATCGCGCCATCGACATCCAGGAAATATGCGCGCGATTGCTGCAGGAACTCTGTGGGACGTCGGTCCCTTCGGATGAGGTTGAGCTGTGTGAGCCCAGTGTTCTACTCGCCGAGACGCTCGCTCCGCAGCAGTTGCTGGCCTTCGACAGACGCTGGCTCCAGGGATTGGTTTTGGAATACGCCGGGACGACGTCGCACACCGTAATTCTGGCGCGTTCGCTCGGCATCCCCGCGGTCGTCGGTGTTAAGAATGCCGCTTCGGTGTTTCGGGCCGGGGAGCAAGTCGTTGTGGACGCGAACCGCGGGCTAGTCGTGTCGAACGGGATCGATGTCGTCCACCAGTTTTATGGACGGGAACGTCGAGTGCTGACGCGGCGCCGCGAAAGAATGGTCCGCGAGGGTCTTGCGCCCGCCCAGACCTTGGATGGAAAAAAGTTTGCCGTGTCAGCGAATGTCTCGTTCTCCGCCGAGGTGAGAGCGGCGTTTTCTGAGGGTGCCGACGCGATCGGTCTTTTCCGCAGCGAAATCCTGTTTCTCGATCGGGATACCCCTCCCACAGAAGACGAGCAATTCGAGATTTACCGCGACGCGATTTCGGTAGCCGGGGGGCGCTACGTCGCCATCCGTACGATCGACGTCGGGGGCGACAAGCCGATCCCGCATCTCCATCTCCCGAGAGAGTCGAATCCTTACCTTGGCTTTCGCGGGTTGCGCATTTACCCGGAGCACCGCGACCTCTTCCGTACGCAGCTCCGGGCAATCGTGCGGGCATCGGCGTTCGGGCCGGTGAAGATGATGGCGCCAATGGTCACCACGCATGACGAAGTTCGCTGGCTGAAATCGCAGATTGCCGAGGTGCAACGGGAGTTGTCTGACCAGAATATCGGCTACGATCCTGCTATGCCCGTCGGAATCATGGTGGAAGTGCCGTCGGTGGCGTTCATCCTCGACCAGCTCTGCGCTGACGTCGACTTTTTCAGTATCGGCACGAATGATCTCGCGCAATACTTCATGGCGGCGGATCGCGATAACGCGCGCGTCTCGGCGCTGGCGAATGTTCGACATCCAAGCTTTCTGCGATTCCTGAAACACATCGTCGACGGCGTGCACGCCGGCGGAAAACGCGTGTCCATGTGCGGGGAGATGGCAGGCGACGTCTCCAACCTGCCGCTTCTCGTAGGACTGGGACTCGACGAAATCAGCGCCGCGGGTTCGCAGCTGCCGAATTTGAAATCTGAGATTGCAAAGCTTGTCGCACGCGACTGCCGCAAGATCCTCGATGAAGCCATGGCGTTCACCAGCGTCGATGAAATCGATCAACTGCTCGCGCGATATCATCAGCGGGCCCGGCAGGAATCGCTGCTTGACTCGGACCTCGTCATTACAGCCAGCGAAAGCCTGACGAAAGAGGAAGTCATCCGTGAATTGGTGGACGCGCTCTACGTGGCTGGCCGCACCGACGACCCTGATCGCGTGGAAGAAGCAGTATGGGCACGCGAGTCGATCTATGCCACCGGACTGGGACATGGCTTCGCAATCCCGCACGGCCGTACCGACGCAGTGAGAGCCGACTCGGTCGCGGTTCTCAAGCTGCGAAAGCCGATCGCGTGGGGGTCGGTCGACGACGAGCCGGTGTCTATTGTGGTCCTGCTAGCCGTACGCGATTCCGCCGTCGACAATATCCATTTAAAGGTGATGGCCAGGCTCGCTCGGCAACTGATGGACGAATCCTTCCGGGGCCGCCTCGCCGCTCTCGATGACCAGCGGGAGATCACGCAGTTCCTGACGTCTTGTTTGCAACTGCAGCCGTAAACAGGCCCAAAACAGTTCCGTTACATCATCATCACTTCTTGGAGCGTCGAAATGAAAGTCATCCTCCGGCGATGTGCACTAACTGTACTCAGTGCGGCACTCGCAGTTTCCAGTGGGTTAGCCCAAAACGCGAAGAAGAAGACGCCGGCACAGAAGAAGGCTGGTGCGGCGGCCGGCGTTGACCTCGCGACGCAGCCCACGCTCTACAACGTCGCCTATGCCCACCTCGATACCGAGTGGCGATGGGAGTATCCGCAGACGATCCAGGAGTTTCTCAGCAAGACGCTGCGGAATAATTTCGCGCTGTTCGAGAAGTATCCACACTACATCTTCAACTTCACTGGTGCAAACCGCTACCGCCTGATGAAGGAATACTTCCCGTCGGACTACGCGAAGATGAAGCGGTACATCGCCGCGGGACGCTGGTTCCCGGCGGGATCGTCGATGGAAGAGGGCGACGTCAACTCGCCGAGCGCGGAGTCGATCTTCCGGCAGGTGCTTTACGGCAACAATTTCTTCCGCAATGAATTCGGCATAGCCAGCGATGAGTACATGCTGCCGGATTGCTTTGGATTCCCGGCATCCCTTCCCACGATCCTGCACCACGCCGGGGTAAAGGGATTCTCGACGCAAAAACTCTCGGCCGCATGGCAGCCGGCGCCGCATGTCGGCGGCCCGGATTCGCCGGAGAAAACTCCCGATGGCATTCCGTTCAACGTCGGCGTCTGGGAAGGAACCGACGGCAGCACGATCCTGGCGGCGCTGAATCCCCTGAGCTACGGCAGCCAGGTCACCTACGACCTGAGCAAGAGTCCGGCTCCCCCGCCGCCGCCCGATCCGAATCTCACGGCCCAGCAGAACGCGTTCCGCACGCGCCGCAACGAAGACTGGGTCAAGCGCATTCAGATCAACGGCGCCCTCACGGGTATCAAGGCCGACTATCACTACGTCGGTACGGGTGACATCGGCGGCGCGCCGAACGAATCGTCAGTCAAGCTGATGGAAGCGATCCTCACCAAGTCGAAGGCTGAAGTACCCGCTCCCGCCGTTCCAGGACGCGCAGCCGATTCCGGTCTAGCCTCTGCGCCGGTCGGCGATGGTCCTATCCATGTGATCTGGTCAAAAGCAGACCAGATGTTCAATGACATCCTGAAGTGTTGCAAGACCGACAAGCTGCCCCGTTACAAGGGCGACCTCGAGCTGATCAACCACTCCGCGGGTTCGCTGAGTTCCGAGGCGTACCAGAAGCGCTGGATGCGCAAGAACGAGTTACTCGCCGACGCGGCCGAGAAAGCTTCTGTCGCGGCCATGTGGCTTGGTGGGCGCGCGTATCCGCAGAAACGGCTGAACGATGCGTGGACGCTCGTGATGGGAGGTCAGTTCCACGACATCCTGCCCGGCACGGCGACGCCGAAGGCTTTCGAGTTTGCATGGAATGATGACGTGATCGCCATGAACCAGTTTGCCGGCGTGCTTACCAGCGCGACCGACGCGGTCGCCTCCGTGATGAATACGCAGACGCAGGGAGCGGCTGTGGTGGTCTTCAACCCGCTCAACGTGGAGCGGGAAGATTTGGCCGAGGCGACTGTGCGATTCGCGTCGCCGGCGCCGTTCGTCCGAGTCATCGATCCTGACGGGCAGGAGGTTCCTTCCCAGGTCATCGGCGAGCACGACGGCGCGACAACGATACTGTTCGTCGCGAAGGCGCCGTCGGTCGGCTACCGCGTGTTCGACGTGCTCCCGGCAAATGCCTACGACGGAAAGAGCCTGCTCAAAGTCTCGCAGTCAGGGCTCGAAAACGAGCGCTACGCGGTCAAGATCGATGCCAACGGCGACGTCTCCAGCATCTTCGACAAGAAGATCAACCGGGAACTGCTCGCTGCTCCGATCCGGCTGGCCATCTCGACGGACAATCCCGAACACTGGCCGGCGTGGAACATGGACTTCGCCGATGAGCAGCGCCCGCCGCGAAGCTACGTGAGCGGAACGCCGAAGATCGAAGTCGCAGAGAGCGGGCCGGCGCGCGTGGCGATCCGCGTCGAGCGCGAAACCGAGGGCTCGAAGTTCGTGGAGTACGTCCGGCTTTCTGCCGGCGACGCAGGAAACCGCGTGGAGTTCGCCAACGAAATCGATTGGAACACGAAGGAAGCGAATCTCAAGGCGGCCTTCCCGCTGAGCGCGTCCAACAAGATGGCGACCTACAACTGGGAAGTCGGCACCATCCAACGCCCGAATGAAGACGAGAGGCAGTTCGAAGTAGCTTCCCACCACTGGATTGATCTCACCGACCAGTCCGGCGCGTTCGGAGCGACCATCCTGACCGACGTCAAGAATGCCTCCGACAAACTCGCGGACAACACCATCCGGCTCACCCTGATGCGCACTCCCGGAACGCGCGGCGGGTACACCGACCAGGGCACGCAGGATCTCGGACATCATCAGGTGCTCTTCGGGCTCGCCGGTCACGCAGGAGACTGGCGTGAGGGTCAGACCGATTGGCAAGGTTATCGACTGAGCGATCCGCTGATTGCCTTCGAGAGCAGCAAACATGCGGGTGCGCTCGGCAAGCAGTTCAGCCTCGTGAAGCTGAACAACAACCGAGTCCGTGTGCTTGCGCTGAAGAAGGCGGAACAGAGTGACGAGCTCGTGGTGCGGCTCGTCGAGCTTGACGGCAAACCCGCGAGCGACGTTCGCGTCTCATTTGCGGCGCCGGTCATCGCTGCGCGAGAGATGAACGGGCAGGAGCAGCCGATCGGCGCGGCAACGGTCCGCAACGGAGAGCTGGCAACGTCGTTTGCCGGTTATCAACCGCGAACGTTCGCCGTAAAACTTGCGGCCGCGCGAACACGCGCCGAAGCCCCGAAGTTCGCGCCGGTCAAGCTCGCGTATGACGCTTCGGTCGCAAGCTTCGACAATAAGCCGGCGAGCGGCTGCTTCGATTGCTCGTTCGACCGCCCGGGTTCCACGCCCCAAGGCAAGGCTCTGCCGGCAGAAATGATGCCGGGCAAGATCGACTTCTCCGGCATCTCGTTCACTCTCGGCCCCGCCGCGGAAGGCAAGCTGAACGCCGTAACCGCCGATCATCAGACCGTTTCTTTGCCTTCGGGTTCGTACAACCGCATCTACCTGCTGGCTGCAGCGGCGAACGGAGATCGCGACGCAACCTTCACGGTCGGTGACAAGACAATGCAGGTCAACGTGCAAGACTGGACCGGTTTTGTCGGACAATGGGACGATCGCACCTGGAAGGCGACGGAACAAACGTTCACGCCGCGGCCCGGAACCGCGGGGCCGCCGCCCGGCACCCGGCCTCGCGTTCGCGTCGACGAATACGGGGAGATGACCGGCATTACTCCCGGCTATATCAAGCGCGCCGATATCGGCTGGTACGCGTCGCATCGCCACGATTCGGCGGGGCTGAACGAGGCATACCGGTATTCGTATCTGTTCGTGTATGCGCTCGATCTACCCGCCGGTGCGAAAACCATCACGTTGCCTCGCGAACCGAACGTCCGCATCTTGGCAGCCACGGTCGCCCACGAACCGTCGCAAGCGTGGCCGGCACAGCCGCTTTACGATGTTCTGCCACGCGATCTTTCGAGTCGTAAATGAGAAATCTGCAAAGCTTGTCATGCAATCAGGCTGCAGCAGGATAACTGGTGTGAGCGACTCTTCACAAAGGTCGCGCTTCGGTTCACCTCACCGGCCGAAAATGCGGTGTAGATCACTGAACCAGAATGCGATTGCCCATCGCGATCGCCAAGGTTGTGGTCCATTTTTGGTCCAAATCTTCCAACAAACGTTGAATAGCCCGCTTTCGATGCCTTATCTAACCGTCGATTCCCACTCCCGGCATCAACGTTCAATCAGTTACCGACCAAAATGGTCCCATCTGTGATCCGAGTGCAGCTGAGGGCGAAGTCTCTTACGTTTGAAGTCCATGGGTGCTCAAGGACTTTCGCAGCCCACGGCGTTCGTCCCCCGCTTTCAGGGTATTCAATCAAAAAGGACTCTTGACGAACCAGGGACAAAAGAGGAAGGCTTACTTCGTTCTCCAGAACTTCTGTCGTGAGTGGCAGGCCACTCAACCGGCCCAACTGGCAAGTCATCCGTAATGCACATTCGTACTGGATCACGCTCGAACGGGTTGTGTGGGCTGGCGGCCGCGCTGGTGATCGCTTCATTCTGCCCTTCGATTGCGGCTGCGGAACCTCGCCTCGGCGACACCGCTCCGCAGGCGTCACGTCCAGGCTGGAAGCTCGTTTGGAGCGACGAATTCAATGCCGCGGACGGCTCGCTGCCGGATAGCGGCAAGTGGACGTTCGCGACCGGCGGGGGCGGCTGGGGCAACCACGAGCTCGAGTACTACACCGCGCGACCGGCAAACGCTCATCAGCAAAGTGGAAATCTCGTTATCACGGCCGATAGCGAATCGTTCACCGGCCCGGATGGCGTCACGCGCGCATTCACGTCGGCGCGACTCAAGACCGCAGGAAAGTTCTCTCAAACCTACGGCCGCTTCGAAGCGCGCATGAAGCTGCCCATCGGCCCGGGTATGTGGCCGGCATTCTGGCTGCTCGGCGACGACATCTCTCAAGCCGGCTGGCCGAAGTGCGGCGAGATCGACATCATGGAACTCGTTGGCTCCGCTCCTTCTACCATCCTCGGAACCATCCACGGTCCGGGCTATTCCGGGAAGGCGGGACCCAGCACTAAGTACACCTTGCCTGGCGGCAAGCGGTTCAGCGATGACTTCCACATCTTCGCTGTCGAGTGGGAGCCGAACGTCATTCGCTTTTACGTCGATGACGTTCTTTACACCACGCGCAAGCCGGCGGATCTCCCCGGAGGAACTCGCTGGGTATTCGACAAACCTTTCTTTATCATCCTGAACGTCGCGGTCGGAGGCGATCTTCCGGGCCCCCCAGACAGCACTACGGTTTTTCCGCAGACCATGCTGGTGGATTACGTAAGGGTGTATGCGCGTCCCTAGAAAACAATCTGGTACGCAGCCTTGTTGCTGAAGAGGAAATCAATGTTGCCGAAGATAAGACCGTCTTCTTTACTTCTCGCGCTGATCCTGGTTTCCGCCGGATCGCTCGCTCAAGGCTCGTCGCCCGCCGCGTCGCCTGATGCCGGTATGCGCGACAGCGCTGCATTCCTGCAGCGTGCCAAGCAGCACGCGAAGCTGCCTGATCACGAGAAAGAGATCACTCAGCTCTTGTCGCGCATGACCTTGAAGGAAAAGGTCGGGCAGATGACGCAGCTCGAAATCGGCATGGTTTCCGACGGCATCGACCAGCAACTGCGGATCAATCCGGCGAAGCTCGAAAAGGCGATTGCGCAGTACGGTGTCGGTTCCATCCTGAACGTCAAAGACGAAGCACTGACGCCCGCCGCATGGCACGAGGTAATCGGACAGATCCAGGCGGCAGCCGCGCGCACGCGGCTGAAGATCCCAGTCCTTTACGGTATCGACTCCATCCACGGCGCCAACTACATTCAAGGCGCCACTCTCTTCCCGCAGCCGTTGGCGATGGCGGCAACCTGGAATCCGGAGCTGATGATGCGCGGCAGCCAGATCACGGCTGACGAGACACGCGCCGCTGGTATCCCGTGGAGTTTTTCGCCGGTGCTCGACATCGGCCGGCAGCCGCTCTGGCCGCGGCTTTGGGAGACCTTCGGGGAAGATCCGCATCTCGCCAGCACGATGGGCGTTGCCATGGTCCGCGGCTTCGAAGGACAGAACCCGGCGGGCGAACACAACATCGCGTCGAGTCTCAAGCACTACATCGGATACAGCGGGCCTAACAGCGGACGCGACCGCACTCCTGCGCTCATTCCGGAGACAACGTTGCGCGAATACTACCTGCCGACGTTTCGAGCGGCGGTCGACGCCGGCGCGCGCACCGTCATGGTGAACTCCAGCGAAGTGAATGGGATCCCCGGTCACGTGAATCACTATCTTCTGACCGATGTCCTGCGGAAGGAACTGAAGTTCGACGGCTTGGTCGTCTCTGACTGGGAAGACATCAAGAAGCTGGTCACCATACATCGCGTCGCCGCCACGGAAAAGGATGCGACCCGGATGGCCGTGATGGCGGGAATCGACATGAGCATGGTGCCAAGCGATTACAGCTTTGCCGACCTGCTGCTGCAGCTTGTCAACGAAGGCGCGGTGCCCACCGCGCGGATTGACGAAGCGGTCCGCCGGATTCTCCGCGTCAAGTTTCAGCTTGGGTTGTTCGAGCGTTCCGTGCCCGACGCTTCCTGGACCGCGCGCATCGGCACTGCCGAATCTCGACAAGTGAGCCTGCAAGCCGCGCGGGAATCGATCACGTTGTTGAAGAACGATGGCGATGTGCTACCTCTCAAATCCGGCACGCGTGTGCTGCTGACCGGGCCAACCGCCGACACGCTCGTCTCGCTGAACAATGGCTGGACTTACTCCTGGCAAGGAGATCGTCCAGCCCTATATCCGAAAGACAGGCCGACGGTGCGACAGGCGTTAGAGAAGCGCGCGGGAGCACAGCAATTTGCATACGTACCGGGTGCAGACTTCGACAAGGAACTGGATTTATCCGCGGCGCGCGCCGCAGCTGCGCAGGCCGACGTCATCATCCTTGCGCTGGGCGAGCCGTCCTACACGGAAACTCCGGGCAACATTGCCGACCTAACGCTGCCCGATGCGCAACTCAAACTTGCCGATGCGATGATCGCCACCGGTAAGCCCACCGTGCTGGTGCTTGTGGAAGGCCGGCCGCGGATCATCAGTCGCGTCGCCGATCGAATTCCGGCGATCGTCATGGCTTACAACCCGAGCAATGAGGGCGGACAGGCGATTGCGGATGTTCTATTCGGCGACGTCAACCCGAGCGGTCGCCTGCCGATTACCTATCCACGGAATCCGAATGCGCTGCTCACCTACGATCACAAAGCGTTCGAGACCGACGCTCCAGATTTTGCGATCAAGGCATTCCAGCCGCAGTTTGCGTTTGGATCGGGCTTGAGCTACACCACATTCGCGTATTCTGACCTGAAAGTTACGCCGGCGGCCGTCGACGCGAAGGGAACCGTGACCGTTTCCGTGAAGGTCGCGAACACTGGAGCGCGCAGCGGCAAGGAAACTGTTGAGGTTTACCTGAGCGATCTCGTGGCTTCGCTCACGCCGCCGGGAAAACGGCTCGTGCGGTTCGCGAAAATTCCGCTCGAGCCCGGCGCGAGCGAGGTGTTGTCCTTCACGCTGAACAACGCCGACCTGTCATTCATTGGTCCTGACAATAAGCCAGTCAGTGAACCGGGTGACTTCGAGATCGCGATAGGCAGTCTGCACGCGCCGCTCCAAGTGAACTCACAGGCTCGACCGGAGCGATCTGCTCACGAGGCTGTGTCGAAAACGCGCTGATTCCGGACGCACGTCACGCCTGGCCGTTCGACGCTGTTGCCGCTCTCAGGCTTCGCCATCGGAAGCGGCGGGCCCCCACGCGCAGCGGGCGCTGTGTGGAGGAGCCGCCGTTGCCATTCCAGCGATAGCTCGGGCGCCAGCTTACTGCCGAGCGGAAGAAAAAACGTCGCTGCCGTGTCCGGCCGAAAAGGCGCCTGTTCCTCGTCGCTGGACGCGTCTCCCCCCGAGAAATAAGCGCCTGATGCTTGGTGCAAGACTCCGCGTCTGCCGCGTTCTTCCTTTGTAACCAGAGTTATAGAGGCACAAATCAAGTAGTCCCGTTGCGGCGGATCGAGCCCGCGCGCAGGGCACAGGCGCAAGTCCGGATGTCCCCAACGTCACTGTTTACGTCGACCGTTCAAACCGATTCTTCAGCCCGCGACAGCTATAGCCGGAACGTCAATCCGCAGTGGGTAAAGTTGTTGAACGTGTTGGACATGAACGCGCGTTATACGCGCTGTTCCGGCGCCCATCTCGACACCGACGACGGCCGCAGGATCGTCGACTTCCTCTCCGGTTATTGCGTCCACAACACCGGCCACAACCACCCTTACATTGTGGCTTCCCTCAAGGACGAACTCGAACGTAGCGGTCCGGCGATGCTGCAAAGCCACGTTCCGGAACTGGCCGGAGAACTCGGCGCGCAGCTGTGCCGCAGGGCCGGCGGACGCCTGGAGAAGGTTTTCTTTTGCAGCTCCGGCAGTGAAGGCGTAGAAGCGACGATCAAGTTCGCGCGGGCACATACCGGACGCGCCGGCATCGTCTACGCGAACGGGGCTTTTCACGGACTGACGTGCGGCGCACTTTCGCTGATGGGCGACCCGTTCTGGCGGGAAGGTTTCGGCCCCCTGCTGCCGAGAACGGAAGCGGTCCCATTCAACGACATTGCCGCCCTCGGAGCCAAGCTGGCCACGCGGCAATTTGCGGCGCTTGTGCTCGAGCCAATCCAGGGCGAAGCCGGCGTGCGGCTTCCTCATGCCGACTACTTGGCCGAAGCGCAGTTTCTTTGCCGGAAGTTCGGCACTCTGTTTGTGCTCGATGAAGTGCAGACCGGCCTGGGGCGTACCGGGCGCTTCCTCGCGGCGCATCATTATGGCGTCGAACCGGACATGGTCGTGCTTGCAAAGGCGCTGAGCGGCGGCTTGATTCCGAGTGGCGCCGTGCTGATGTCGGATGCGGTCTTCGATTCGGTTTACGACTCGTTCAAGCGGGCGATTATCCACACCTCCACGTACAGCGAAAATGCGTTGGCGATGCGGGCCGGCCTGGCTACGCTCGAAGTGCTCGACGATGAAAATCTCGCCGAGCGTGCCGAACGGCTGGGCAAGCGGCTTCGCGAACGTCTGCGGGAAGAACTCGCGGGATTCGAGATGGTCGAGGAAGTTCGCGGTCTCGGCCTGCTGAACGCAATCGTCTTCAGGCCGCCGTCGCAGCTCAAGCTGCGGATCCCTTTTGAAGCGTTCCGCGCGATTCACGGTGGCATGTTCGGGCAGATGATCGTGCGGCGTCTCTTCCGCGAGGAGGGATTCCTGACCCAGATCTGCGGCAATGACTTCATGGTGCTGAAGGTGTCGCCACCGCTTGTGGTGGAAGACGCCGATCTCGACCGGTTCGTCTTCTCGGTTCGCGACACAGTGCAGTTCGTTCACACTTCCAATGCATTCTGGTCTGATGCCCTCGGGCTGGCGCGACGCGCACTGGACGCGATCTAGCAGATGCCAGGGCCCAGGCGTCACCTCCGGATCATCGTTCTTGTTTCCCTGCCCGTGGACAGCTCGCCGGACTGGCGCGCGAATTTCCGCACAATCACCTGTACGCAGCGGAGCTGGCAAAGCTCCAGCATTGAGGACGAATGAGAATTGTTAGCGCGGCAAGCGCTTTTCCCAATCACGCATACAGCCAGCGCGAGATTTCCAACTCGCTGGCCGAAGTCTGGCAAGACCGGCTCAGCCGGCCGGAGTTCCTGCATCGCCTGCACGCGAACTGTGGTGTCCAGCGCCGCCATCTCGTCATGCCACTCGAGCAGTACGGGCTCCTGCAGACGTGGGGACAGGCCAACTCGATCTGGATCGAAACGGCCGAGCAGCTTGGGTCCACGGCCATATGCCGCGCCATCACCCCGCACGGCATCGAGCCACGCGATATCGACGCGCTGTTCTTCACGTCCGTCACGGGCATATCCAGTCCTTCCATTGACGCGCGACTCGTCAATCGCATGACGCTCAATCCACAGATCAAGCGTATGCCATTGTTTGGACTGGGTTGTGTTGCCGGGGCGGCGGGCATCGCCCGGGCCGCCGATTATCTGCGCGCCTTTCCCGACCAGATCGCGACCGTCCTCTCTGTCGAGCTGTGCTCGCTTACCTGGCAGCGCGATGACGTGTCGACCGCGAACCTGATTGCCACCGGACTGTTCGGCGACGGGGCCGCGGCGGTGGTTCTTGCCGGCGCGGACGCTGGGTTCGGCGGGCCGGAAATTCTGGCGACACGCTCAGTCTTCTATCCACAGACCGAAGACGTCATGGGCTGGAACATTTCCGAGAAAGGTTTCCGCATTGTCCTGTCGCCCGAGGTGGCGAATGTGATCGAGAGCCGGCTCGCTGCCGATGTCGATCAATTCCTTGGAGATCACGGCATGTCGCGTTCCGACATCGGCAGTTGGATCATCCATACCGGCGGCCCGAAGATCCTCGAGGCGATTTCGCGAGCGCTCGCGTTGCCGGACAACGCGCTCGACGCATCCTGGGAGTGCCTGCGACGCGTCGGAAATCTCTCCTCGGCATCGGTCCTGGTGGTTCTTGAAGACATCCTCGGGCGGCGGCGTCCCGCGCCCGGTACGTACAGCGTGCTGGCCGCTATGGGACCGGGTTTTTGCTCCGAGTTCGTACTGTTACGGTGGTGAAATGGCTTTCAGTTCAGAAAAAACAGATGTAGTCGTCGCCGGCGGCGGACCTGCCGGACTGGCGGCCGCGATTTCAGCACGGCTCCGGGGCCTGGACGTCGTGCTTGCCGATGCGCTGGTACCGCCCGTCGATAAAGCCTGTGGCGAGGGCCTGATGCCCGATGGCGTCGCGGCACTGCGTGCGCTCGGCGTCACGCCCGAGAATCATGAACACGCGACTTTCCGCGGTATTCGATTCGTCGGTCCGAACGGCGCCGCTGAGGCGCACTTCCCGAGCGGATACGGCATCGGGCTTCGTCGCACCGTGCTCCACGATGCGCTGCGGCTGCGCGCCGCTGAAATCGGCGTGGACATGCGGTGGGGAACGCGCGTGTGCGGCATCGCACCTGGCGCAGTCTTCCTCAAGAACACGACGGTTGACGCGAAGTGGATCGTCGGAGCTGATGGCCACAACTCTCGGATCCGCGAGTGGGCAGGGCTGTCGGGTAGTTCGCGGACGTCGTTCCGCGTTGGTCTGCGCCGTCACTTTCGCGTCGAGCGCTGGACCGACCTGGTAGAAGTCCATTGGGGTCGCAGCGGCCAGGCTTATGTCACGCCGGTCGCGGACAATGAACTGTGCGTCGCCGTCATCAGCCGCCATACCAGTGTGAACTTCGATGCGATGATCGCCGAATGTCCGCAGCTCGCGCGCTCTCTCCGCCACGCCACGCCGCTGGATGAAGTGCGGGGCTCTGTAACGGCTACCAACCGACTACCGTCGATTGTTACCGAAGCGGTGGCATTGATCGGCGAAGCGTCCGGCTCGGTCGATGCCGTCACCGGAGAAGGTATGACGCTGGCCTTCCGGCAGGCCGTCGAACTGGGTAAGGCGCTGGCTGCCGGCAATCTGCAAGCTTACTCGGCCGCGCATAGAAGGATCGGTCGCCTGCCGAATCTTCTCGGAGGAGCGATGTTGCTCATGGATCGCAGCGCCGCGTTGCGTGGTCGCGCACTGAATGTGCTCTGCGGCAACCCTGCACTGTTTCGGCGACTGCTTGCCATTCATCTTGGCGAGCTCTCGCCGCTCGACTTTGGGCTGATGGGCGCTGCGAGCCTGGGATGGCAACTGCTGATGGCACGTTCATGACAACAGAATTCGTAAAACTCGCTCTAAAGCGCCTGCGCTACCTCATGGTCGCGGCACTTGTTGCGTGCACCACGAGCGCGTTTGCGCAGAGCTACGCTTTCCAACTCGACCCTCACCAGAGCCAGGTTGCGTTCACGCTCGATGACGTGCTGCACACCGTACGCGGAACGTTTCAGCTGAAATCAGGAAGCATTCGCTTCGCTTCTTCGACCGGCGCCGCGAGTGGACTTCTGGTCGTTGACGCGACCAGCGGCGACAGCGGAAGCAAGGCGCGAGATCGCAAAATGCACAAAGACATCCTGGAAAGCCAAAAGTTTCCGGAGATATCGTTCGCACCGCAGCGCATCGTCGGCCAGGTACCCTTGGAAGGAAAGTCACAAATCACGATCGAAGGGGTAATGACCCTGCATGGCCAGCAGCATCCCATGTCGATTCTTGCTCCCGTCGACGTTCACGCCGGGCGAGCGACCGCCGACCTCAGTTTTCTCGTGCCTTACGTACAGTGGGGATTAAAGAATCCGAGCACCTTCATTTTGCGCGTGAGCGACAAAGTAAAGATCGACATACATGCGGTCGGCAGTATCACGCCGGCAGGACAATGAGCGGTTCCAGCTTGAACTATGGATCACCGCGGAAGGCCACACTTTTTCGACCGGACTGCAGATAGAACTCCGGTCCGTTGTTCACAGCAGCTTGCGGGGTCACGAGGAACAGGTCTTTCGAACTCGTCATCGTGACACTCTTCAGCCCGATCGCTAGCGCAGCTTCTCCTGCGATGGCGGCCCGTAGGAATACCGAGGGGTTCTCGCCGATTCGTTCCGCGAGTCGTGACAGCCGCAGGTGCAGCCCGGCACGGTGCAATCGGAGTGGCGCGACTCCTTGGGGGCGCAGAAGGATGAGATTACCTGCGGCCACACTCCCCGCGCATATCCCTGGAACGAACTCCCCACACTGTCTGCGACTTCTTCGCCAACTCGCTTGGTTACGGCCATGAAGTCACGCTATCAGCCGGCCAGGCGGTGGTCTGTGCGGTATTGCTCACGGAACTCGATCCGCAATGCTGAGCAATTCGGCTCAGCTATTCCTGGGCGTTTCGTCCACTATGGAACGGATGCCGAGAGTGTCTGGTCAGTCTCGGACTCTCTAAGGATCACTCTATGCGATACCCATCACGCCGGCACGGTGCGGGCGAGCGTATGCGTAAGCACATCCGTCGCGCGGCCGCGATTGTCGTTGTCGTGCTGCTGTGCGGCGTTTCCTCGTTCGCGCATTCCGTGCTCACCCACGAAGAGATTGTGGACCTGGTTTGGACGGACGAGATCCGTCCGCTGCTGCTCCAACGGTACTCGGGGCTGACGGAGGAGCAGATCACCGAGGCGCACGCCTACGCCTATGGCGGGGCGGTCATCCAGGACCTGGGTTATTACCCGTTTGGAAGCAAGGAATTCAGCAACCTTGTGCACTACGTCCGCAGCGGCGACTTCGTGAAAGAGCTGCTGCTGGAGAGCCAAGACGCAAACGAGTATGCCTTTGCGCTGGGCGCGTTGTCGCATTACGCGTCTGACCTCGATGGGCACCCCGCAGTCAACAAAGCGGTTGCGATGGGATATCCGAAGCTGCGGGCGAAGTACGGCAACTCGGTGCGCTACGCACAGGACAAAACCGCCCACTTGAAAACCGAATTCGGCTTCGACATGGTGCAGGTTGCGAAGAACCGCTATGCCTCGCAGCAATACCACGATTTCATCGGCTTCAAAGTCTCGAAACCGTTGCTGGAACGGGTGTTCCCGGTGGTGTACGGCGTGGACTTGAAAGACGTTCTTACACACGAAGACCTCGCGATCGGCTCGTATCGCTTCTCCATCAGCCAGCTGATACCGAAGATGACGCAAGTGGCGCTGCGGACCCACAAGAAAGACCTGATGCGCGAGACGCCGAACTTCGCAAAGCAGAAGTTCCTCTACCGATTGTCGCGCTCCGAATACGAAAAAGAATGGGGCAAGGACTACACGAAGCCGGGATTCGGAACGCGCTTCCTGGCGGTGCTCCTGCAATACATGCCGAAGATCGGTCCGTTCCGCGCAATGGCATTCGATAATCCGACGCCGCAAACGGAAGACTTGTATTTCAAGAGCATCAACTCGACCGTCGATCAATACCGGGCCTTGCTCAAGCAGGTCGGGACGGACTCGCTCGTGCTGCCAAACCGCGACTTCGATACGGGCAACGCGACGAAGGCTGCCGAGTACTCGCTCACGGACGACAGCTACGCGAAGCTGCTGGGGCAACTAGCAGACCGGAAATTCGATCGCACGACACCGGAGCTGAAGGCAAATATCGTCGACTTCTATTCCGACCTTTCGGCGGCCTTCGAGACAAAGAAGGATGCGGGCGGCTGGCAGAACGTACTCAAGTCGCTGGCGGAATTACAGTCGGCGACCCCCTTCACCGCAACCGCGAGCACGGGGACATCCGAAACCGCACCTGCTGCCGGGATTCCGGCAATTCTGCCGAACACGATCGTGATCGGCTTCGTCGGCGGACTGATCAAGCATGACGACCTCGTCCACAGCGAAGTGCAGCTTGCAGCCCGTTTACGCAAGGACTACGCATCCACCATCAACGTGGAAACATTCGAGAGCTACAACGGGGAAAAGGCGCTGAAGAGAGTGCTGGAACTGGTGGACGCAAATCATGACGGAATCCTGGCGGATGCCGAGAAACAAAATGCGCGCATCATCATTTACGGGCACAGCTGGGGCGGATCGGAAACGGTCACTCTGGCACGAGCACTGGAGCATGACGCCATCCCGGTCGCGCTCACGATTCAAGTCGACAGCGTCACGAAATGGCACGAGAACGACCGGCTGATTCCGCCCAATGTGGCGCAGGCCGCCAACTTTTACCAATTAAATGGATTGCTCCATGGGCGGCCGCAAATCCACGCAGCCGATCCGACACGTACCAACATCATCGGGAACTTCCGGTTCGACTACAAATCGAGCCCATACAACTGCGGCGCTTATCCCTGGTACGACCGATTCTTCGTCAAAGCCCACACGCAAATCGAATGCGATGCCCGAGTCTGGGCGCAGGCGGAGACCTTGATCCGGTCGGATCTTCCGAAAATGAAAGACGGTGTGCAGCCATGACCGAAACTCAGCAAAAGAATGGAGATTCACCCGATATGAGAGAGGTCTTGAACGAAGCAGTGTCCGATGCCGTTCAGCACTGGAATTCGGCGACACGGGCGATTACGACGTCTGCGACGGAAGGGGCTTGCTTCTTCATATCGATCGCGAAACTGTTCTTCCTTCTGATTGCAAGCGGTTTCGGAAAGGCAGAGGCGTGGATCCAGCTCGACGATCCGACTACCGAAACGGCTGCCCGGCGCCGGTTGCAGCTTGCGCAGGAACCCGTCCTTGCCATCGTCGGCGGCAGCGGCAACCCGAATCACGACCAAAAGTATGCTTCGCAGCACGCTACCGCGCGACAAGGGTGATACAGCGCGCTGTTCCTAACGAAATTTCCTGATTGGCACTCGCTGCCAGCCCGCGTTTTCACGTCCTCAACGTAATACCGGAGATGAAATGAAACTCAACTTACGAAAAGCAGCATGGCTACTCGGGCTCGCAGTCGCGCTTATGGTCACCATGGCGCCAAAGGCAGCTGTCGCCCAATCCGAAGAGGGAATGGAACACGGCAGGGGTCACAACAAGCAGACATGGAACCGCAATACGAACAACGCCGACTACCAGCGGGGCTTGCGCGAAGGACAGGATGACCGGTCCCACCGCCGGAATCACCAGTATCGTAACAATAACAATAACAATGACAACGGCGAGCGCAGCGCGTACGAAGCCGGCTACGACGCGGGCTACCGCAACGCAAACGGCGGATACGGTAATGGCCAGTATGGCAATGGTCAGTACGGCAACGGGCAATACGGTAACGGCCGCAACAACGGCAACGTAGCCGCCCAGATGGGCGCCCAGGACGGCATGAACGACGGCCGCCAGGATCGCCAGACCGGACACAGCAACCGCCCCACCAAGGGCGATAACTATAAGAATGCGCTCCGCGGCTACAACTCCAGCTTCGGCGGAGAGAACCAGTACAAGGCGATGTACCGGCAATCTTATGTGCCGGCTTACCAGCAGGGGTACAACAAC
>Ga0157369_10000533_pt1 | contig 50305 bp, 48 predicted proteins | sample C25metaG_FD_113461 | JGI IMG/M metagenome (GOLD analysis project Ga0157369, IMG submission 113461) | Corn rhizosphere microbial communities from Kellogg Biological Station, Michigan, USA - C2-5 metaG | ecosystem: Host-associated > Plants > Roots > Rhizosphere > Soil | place: USA: Michigan... | reverse complement strand
ATTTTAGGATTGACAATTGGCTCAATTAGCTCCAAAATCGCCATAATTTGTTCAAAAAAACTCCCGCGCACGCTACGAGAAAACGCTGATTTCATACACGAAATCGGCGTTTTTTGCTTTATGGGTCGCGCAATAGGTAAAATTTGAATGAAGCGGAATGAAGCTCAAATAAGATATAGGACTCTCATCAGAACCTTTCATTAAATTCCTTCGACCGAACAACTGAACAATTAAAAAGGAGCTCTGCGAGCTATTTGATACCTTGCAATGAATGAGGTTTACCTGTTATCAAAAAAGGGTAAAATTTCACCTGCACTCTCACCAAAGTCGAATGGGTAAATTTCTTCAAAGCAAACGTTGCTATCTAACTGACGAAATCTCTTGAGAGCGCAACGAGTGGTATTCGACTGGACAAAGGCCCAGCAGAACGTAATTCAAAGCCAAGACATGACCGAACAACCAAACAATTAAAAAGGAGTTAATAACAAGGCTGTATTCCCATTTTGGGGTTGAAAAAAGAAAAAATTCGCCAAATGTTCAAATAAAAGATAAAAAAGTCTTTTAATATAGAAAATTTCATTTTACATTTGCTAAACGATGAGCATATTTTCAAAAACATGCGAATACGCAATGAGAGCAGTGTTCTTTATTGCGCATAGAACCGCAAATGGCGGCCGTGTTGGTATTAAAGAAATTGCAACGGGTATTGATTCACCGGAGCATTTCCTTGCTAAGGTACTTCAGGACCTAAGTAAGCGAGGCATTGTACAGTCAGTAAAAGGTCCAAATGGGGGATTTTATCTTAATGCGGAATCATTAAAGCAGTCCTTGGCGAGTATTGTAGAGGCTGTAGATGGAAATAGAATATTTACGGGATGCGGTTTGGGATTAAAGCAATGCTCTGAAATTAGTCCTTGTCCACTTCATCACGATTTTAAGGCTATACGAAACCAAATTAATCAATTACTCGTTAACACCAGCATAGGAGAATGTAACGAAGATTTGAATTTAGGAATTACGGCATTAAAGAAATAAAATTTTGACTATATAAAGATATAAAGGTATTAATATATTAAAAATGAAAAAAACCTTATTTTCCATCGGTTTATTAATGATACCGGCCTTGCTTATGGCCCAGGATAAGCCGCAGACAAATGTCAATACTGACGTCGTTTCCGGCGGTCAATCTGTTGGCTATATCATCTTATTATTGCTGTCCCTACTGGTTCTGCTTATTCTGGCCTTGCGGCTTTTTAAGAACACCAGTCAGTTAAGAAAACTGAATGAGCAGCCGGAAGAAAATGGCAAGTCATGGTTGGCAAAAAATCTGCCCGATCTCGACCAGAATCAATTGGATGTGCTCATAAAAAAGAAATCAGTATCTGCAAAATCCAAAACAGATCAAACAGCAGTAAAAAACTGGAAAAAACCAATTTTACTTATGTTGCTCTCGTTTTCCGGGTTAAGTGTCTTTGCCCAAACTGGAGAAACCTCAACATCGGTTTGGTCCAATCCTGGAGTGCTGATTACTATTACACTCATCCTGATTCCCCTATTGATTGCAGCATATATCGTTTCGGCAAAGGTGAACCAAGTTGTCAAAAAAGTAAGAGATGCATACGTGAGGAAGGACGCCCGCAAACTTGCCAGGTCGATCAATGAAATAAGCACCGATGAATTGAACGAAGAACTGCTCAAGCGCAAGGCGGCACTTGAATTTAAGTTAACAAATACAGAATTGGCCGGTGAAGAACCGGCTGAAGATAAGAAGGGCTTACTACATCATATTGCGGATGTACATTCTCCGAGGTTTATTGCACCTAAAAAGAAAGCGGTTAAACGCCCGGACATTGACCCGGCGCTTTCAAAATTGATATTATGGTATTTGGGTACAGCGGCCTTTTGGCTGGTACTTGGTACTTCGGTAGGCGAATATCTCGGCATTAAATTCGTGGCCCCTGATGCCGACCATGTGAGCTGGCTGAGCTTTGGGCGGCTTAGGCCCGTACATACCAATATGGTATTTTGGGGCTGGTCGTCATTGGCTATGATCGGGCTCGGGTATTATGTTGTTTCTACGGTGAGCAATACCGTGGTGGCCAGCCTGAAACGTGGCTGGTATGGATTGATCCTGATAAATACTTCGGTTGTAGCCGGCACGCTGTCGCTTATGGCCGGTATCAATAATGGCGGCGGAGAGTACCGTGAGTATATTTGGCCCATCATGCTGCTGTTTGCCATCGGGCTGGTCATTACCTTGCTAAACTATTTACAGACTATCGCACGGCGCAAAACCAAAGAAATTTATATCTCTAACTGGTATATCGTTTCGGCGGTCATGTTCACCATTGTTATTGCGCTGGTTGGATACTTGCCTTTCTGGCAAAACGGACTCGGCGAAAGTATAGCACAGGGCTATTATATGCACCAGGGGGTAGGTATGTGGTTTATGCTTTTTAACCTGGGATTGGTCTATTATTTTTTGCCGCAACAACTCAACACGCCTATATACTCTTACAGTTTGGGAATCCTGGCTTTTTGGACGCAGATACTGTTTTATACGCTGATAGGAACGCACCACTTTATTTTCAGTGCCATTCCATGGTGGTTGCAAACGGTAGCAATCATTGGTAGTATGGGTATGCTGATCCCGGTATTTGCCGGTACCACCAATTTTTTGATGACCTTTCGTGGTAACTTTCATAAAATCGGCTCCAGCTATACGCTGCCTTTTTACCTGGTAGGTATTATCTTCTACTTTACAGGATCTTTTCAGGGCACGGCAGAGGCATTTCGTTCAGCTAACCTGTATTGGCACTTTACCGATTTTACGGTAGCTCACTCTCACCTCACCATGTATGGCATCATTGCCTTCATGCTTTGGGCGGCCATTTATACCCTCGTTCCTCGGCTGACCGGCAAGGAACCCAAGCAGGCTTGGGTGGGCGCACATTTCTGGATGGCCTTGATCGGGCTGATGTTTTATACCATCCCGTTAATGATCGGCGGAACGCTGAAAGGTATGGCCTGGCTGGAAGGTAAACCTTTTATAGATTCGGTGGTACTGATGGCTCCTTATTGGTTGTGGCGGGCAATAGGCGGCTCGCTGATGTGGGCATCGCACCTCATTTTTGCTTACAACTTATATTATATGATCGCCAATAAAACGGAGATAGATCTGCAAAAAACTGTTTTTGATGAACTGGAAAAATTACCTGTTACCAAATAAGCAATGGATATCTATAATAATCATAAAAGACTTTTCGGCGCCGCTATTATTTTATTTATAGCGTTAACGCTGTTTGCGGCAGTTTTGCCGGCACTGAACTCACAAAATAACAATGCGCCGCTACCCGGAAGCGAACCCCTAACAAGCGAAGAAATTGCCGGCAAAGGTATATTTATGCGCGAAGGCTGTATAGCTTGCCATACGCAACAGGTACGGAATGTGGATATGGATAAGATGTGGGGCATTCGCCCCAGCATTGCTGCTGATTATGCACGTAATGTAAGGACAGACGTATGGCGTAATACCGCTAACCTGATGGGATCTGAACGTACTGGGCCCGACCTGATGAATATCGGCAATCGCCAGCCAAGCGAAGACTGGCACTTGCTGCATTTATATAATCCGCGGTCGGTAGTTGCACAATCCATTATGCCAGCTTATTCCTGGTTATTTGAGGTCAAAGACTATGCCTTTCCAGGCGATGTGGTGGTAAACGTGCCAGACCAATTCCGCAAGGGAATTACGGGCAAGATCATTGCCACTAAAGAGGCGTTAGAACTGGTTGCTTACCTGAAGTCATTCAAGCAAGTGAAGCTACCTGACGGCAAACCAACACCTATCTTCCTTTACGGTAAGGAGATCAAACCCGTATTAGCCGGTACAACGAGCAACCTGAATACCGAATTAGACGGCGCCGCATTGTATGCTTCTAATTGCCAGAGTTGCCACCAGGAAAACGGCGAAGGTTTAAAAGGAGCTTTCCCAGCACTAAAGGGCAGCCCTATTGTACTGAATAAAGATCCTAAAGTGCAGCTCATCATTATCATGAAAGGGTATAATGGACGAGTTAGTGAGGGTTATGGTATTATGCCGCCAATAGGCACCAACAATAACCTGAAACCTGAAGAGATCGTCGCCATTATGAACCATGAGCGCACCAGCTGGGGAAATAACGGCCGCAAGGTGAGCTTAACTGAAATAAAAGAATTGTTTAACCAGATCAAATCAGGCTCTGCCGCCAAATAAATATGAAAAAGTATAGACTTTATTTGAAAACCTTATTAACAGCCATAGGAATTTTAGGGGCTTATTCAAGCGCAATAGCTTGCGAAGCCTGCAAGGCGCAGCAGCCCAAATTTTTGCAGGGGGTAACTCACGGCGCGGGGCCAAGCAGTAATTGGGACTATGTAATAGTAACCATGATGGTGATTATTACCATATATTCATTTTATGCTATGGTGAAATGTCTGGCTAAACCTGCGGAAAAAAATCATGAAGATATTAAGAGTATCATTTTAAATCATTAAGGCCATGGAAAATAAAAGCTTTGTTACCTTGTTTATTGATGATGATCCGCAACCGATCGGCACATTTCCGGCCCCGGTTTCCTTCGAGTTGGACACTAAAAAGTTGACCGATGGCAAGCACACGCTAAAAGTGGTTAGTAAAGATCACAGAGGAAAGGAAGGAATCAAAACCATCCCGTTTATTGTACGTAACGGGCCTGCCATCGCAATCGAAGGTATTCGTAAGGATGAAGTAGTTGATGGTGTGCTGCCGCTCATGATTAACGCTTACGGCAAAGGCGATCAGAAGTCATTTATGTTACAAGGCAGCGAAACACCCCATAGTATGCCGTTCTGGATCGTTATTCTGTTAATTGCTTTCACAGCCTGGGCAGTTTATTATCATATCACCTCCGGTCAAATGCAATTGTTCAAATGAAAAAGGAAATTGAAGATATTGAGGACATTAAGGTATTTGTCGATGACTTTTACACCCGTGTCAGGGGCGACGGGCTGATTGGCCCCATCTTTATGCAAAAGATTGACGACTGGCAACCGCATTTAAACAAAATGTATGCTTTCTGGAATGCCGCACTATTTGGGATACCAGGCTTTAGGGGCAATCCTTTTGCCAAACATGCACCGCTAAGCATTGGCCTGCCGCATTTTGAGCGGTGGCTTGAACTGTTTTATGCAACTATTGACGAACGCTTTGAAGGTTATATCGCAGAAGATGCCAAAAAGCGTGCGCAGTTAATGGCCAATATGTTTTTAAGCCGTTTACAGCAGTTAAACGGAAATACTGATCGGGTAATTGTATAAGTATGGAAGCGCTGCGGCATGATATTGTAACAGAAACAGATGTAAGAGCATTGGTAGAAACCTTTTACAGCAAAGTGAGGCGGGATGATTTATTAGCGCCCATATTTGAGCCTGTGATCGGCAACAATTGGGATCATCATCTGGGGCGGATGACCGATTTCTGGTCGACCTTACTTTTATATACCCGAAAGTTTAATGACGACCCATTGCTGAAACATTTGCCTCTTACTTTGATCAAAGCGCATTTTGACCGCTGGCTATTATTGTTTCATGGAACAGTGGATGAACTATTTCAGGGTCAGATTGCAGAGAATGCCAAGAAGCGCGCATACAGCATTGCGCGAATTATGAAGGCGGTAAAAAGTATCGAACAGTAAATAAAAAAGTATTTAGCCGTCAGTAGTACAATGGCCATCTTCACGGCCGGAGGGTATTGGAACCGCTGCTCAGGTTTACCGCTCAGCGGAAGTATAAATCCGCCAACTTTTATCCTGTCTGCCGCCCGGCTGTGCCTGTACCGGCTGCTCATATGTGCACGACGATTAAGGTACAATGGTCGCCGGCACATTTGAAGCAAGGGATATATCATTTGAGAGATGATCTGGGTATCGGCCCTGCTATCGGCCGGGTTAGAAGGGAAAGCACTTCGTAGGTATTCTGCCATTTATTTTAATTCAAATTTTTATTATCATGAAAGAGCTTGAAAAAAACAACCATTACCAGATACTTAAAGTAGACCTGCCTGCAGGCACCCATATGCCACGCCATTTTGCAACATCAGATGTCTTTGTGGTAGTAGAGTCTGGCAATGCCTTGCTGATCTGCAAAAATGAAACGAGCGAGCTGGTTAAAGGCTCGACGCTGTCAATTCCATCTCATGAGCCGCATATCCTGAAAGTAATACAGGATTTTAAGGCTTTGATAGTGATGGCAGGCGATGCTGTAATTACTTATTCAGTGCTTTAGTTATGAACGCGGAAAAAAATAAACCGATCAAACGCAGCGAATATATAGCTGCCCTTTCGCGCGACCATCATGCAGGTTTGCTGTTTTGTTGGAAAATCAAGGAAGGCCTGCGCAAAAATGTGCCCTTGGATAAGATATTAAAGTATATTAATTTTTTCTGGAACAGCCACTTAAAAGAACATTTTCGTGAAGAGGAGACATTGCTGTTTAACCGGCTCAGTGACGAACTGAGCCGCAGGGGTAAATCTGAGCATTTGATGATCGAACAACGTATTAGTCGCCTCAACCATCAAGGCAGTGAAACAGCCGACGGGTACCTGGCATTTGCAGAATTGGTTACTACGCATATCCGTTTTGAAGAACGGACATTGTTTCCTCATCTTGAAGCGGCCTTACCAGCCTCGGTACTCAGGCAAGTGGGCGATTTTCTTTCTGCGCAGCACCAGGAAACATTTATAGATAACTACCCGGACGAGTTCTGGTCAAAAAGCCACCCGCAATGAACAAACAGCACCTGCCGGTGAGAGACATTACTGTCTTGGTGAATTACGCCGGCGAGCAGTACAAATTGCTGACGTTTACTAATGAATACCGGAGCTTGATGATGCTTATCTACGACAATATTTTTACAGACGGGTTCGGTGAATGCCTGGGAATGGGAAAATGTGGCACCTGCCTGGTCGAGATTATAAAAATGCAGACGGAACCGACGGCTTACGGGCGTAATGAAGAGGTAAACCTGTTAAAAGCAGGCCAGTCAAAAGAAACCATCCGTTTAGCCTGCCAACTACTAATTGATGAAAAGATGGATGGTTTAGAAGTGAAAATACTAACATAAAATACAAGCATATGATTATTCATGATATTATAGCGGCACTGCAAAATGCCACAAGCCCGGTTATAAAAATATTGGTAAAGGGCGAAGCTTCAAAGGTTATTGTACTCGGTTTTAAAAAAGGGATGGTGTTAAAAGAGCATAAAACAGGCGTCAGTACCCGCCTGGTGGTTATTGATGGGCAGATCAATTATTTCAGCACTAATGGTATAGTAACCATGAATAAATTTGACGATCTGGATATCCCCGTCAATGAACCTCATTCTGTAGAGGCACTGGCAGATAGTATCTGCTTTTTAATACATGTGTAAACTAAAAGTCATGGAAGATCACAGTAATAATATAGAGACTGATATTTGCATAGTGGGCACGGGGCCGGTAGGGTTGTTTGCCGTATTTGAGGCGGGTTTGCTGAAAATGCGATGCCACCTGGTCGACGCATTGCCGCAGGTGGGTGGTCAGCTATCTGAGATTTATCCTCATAAACCGATCTATGATATTCCCGGCTACCCGCAGATCTTCGGTCAGGAGTTGGTGGACAAGCTTATGGAGCAGATCGCCCCGTTTCGGCCGGGCTTTACTTTAGGAGAACGTGTTGAAGCGATCGCACGGAATAACGATGGGACGCTTATCGTTATAACTAATGAGCACACCGAAATTAGTTGTAAGGTGCTGTTGATTGCCGGCGGTCTGGGTTGCTTTGAACCGCGTAAGCCGGCCATTGATGGCCTCGCCGAATTTGAGGGTAAAGGCGTTACCTATATGGTAAGAAATCCCGAAAGCCTGCGCGGCCGCAATATAGTATTGGCAGGTGGCGGCGATTCTGCGCTCGACTGGACAATATTCCTCGCTGATATAGCGGCAAAAGTGACGCTGGTGCATCGAGGTGGCACCTTTCGCGGCTCGCCTGATTCTGCAGGGAAAGTATTTGAATTGGCGCAGACAGGAAAGATTGACCTCCTGTTACATTCTAATGTGATGATGCTGTATGGAGACGGCCATCTTCAAAAACTCAGTATCCTGACACAGCAGTTGCCGCCCGTCATTGTCCCGGCTGACCATTTCATTCCTCTATTTGGGCTTACTCCTAAGCTGGGACCTATTGCAGATTGGGGATTGGATATCGTTCAATCGGCAATTCCTGTAAATACGACCGATTATTCAACCAATCTTGAGCGGGTTTATGCGATCGGAGATATCAATACTTATCCGGGCAAGCTGAAGCTGATTTTGTGCGGCTTTCATGAGGCTGCTCTGGCCATGCAAAGCGCTTTCAAATATGTTTATCCGGATGAAAAGCTAAGTTTTAAATACACTACCGTTTATGGCATCAACGCATTCTGATATAGTCACTATTTATGTTATTAATGCCGATGGCCGAAAAGATAGCCTTGAAGTGCCGGTTAATATGAACCTAAGCCTGATGGAAGTGCTTCGTGCTAATGGATATCCTATTCCGGGTACCTGTGGTGGTATCGCTCTTTGCGCTACCTGCGCAGTCGACGTATTGTCAGGTGGACATAATTTATCGCCGGCTGAAGAACAGGAATTGGACATGCTGGACACACTTCCTGAAACTAACAGTGCTACACGGCTGGCTTGCCAGATCCAGTTAGGGCCAGAAATGGATGGTATGACGATTCGCATCAACGGACTGGTCTGATAACAATAAGTCACGTTATTTAGGGCTTCATCAAAATCACCTTGCCGAACAACCGAACGCTTAAAAAAGGAAGGTTACGACTCACCTGCCAATTTAAAAAACGCCAATTTTACCCATCACCAAAAGGGTAAAATTTCATCAACACCTGCCGGAGTCGAGGGAGATAAAACTTCTCCGGAGAAATCGGCGATTTAAACAACCAAAGTTTTTCCACTTGTCCCTGTAATACCAAATATTAAATCAAATTCGTACAGCAGCGAACACCCGCTGTATCATTAACGTACAAGCTAAAATATTAAAAATATATAAGTTATTTATAATCAGCCGTTTGTGATTTTGGCACTTTTTTAAAGCGATAATTATACATATATGTAAACCATTATCAGCCATGTTTAAATCGGCCTTAAAAACTGCCTGGCGCAGTATGATAAAAAATAAAAGCTTTGCTGCTATTAATGTGCTTGGCCTTGTTATAGGTATAAGCGCCTGCCTTGTAATTTACCTTATAGTAAGTTACGACCTTAGCTTTGACAGGTTTGAGAAAGACAATAACCGCATTTATCGCGTAGTATCTGAAATGAAATTTTCGGGACAGCCCTACTACAACCCCGGTGTACCGGAACCGCTGGCTGGCGCTATAAAAACAGAGGTTACAGGCGTAGCTGAAATTATACCTTTTTTACAACCAAATACCGATATTAAAGTTGCCATACCTGCTGGTGGAAATAAAATAACAGTTTTTAAAAAACAGAACGATATTATTTTTGCAGGCGATAGTTATTTTAACCTTCTGTCTTATCAATGGGTGGCGCGTACGTCGTTAGCTGCAACGGCAGAACCTATGCAGGTTGTACTTACTGAAAGCCGGGCCAGGTTATACTTTCCTACCCTTAACAACAGAGAAATGCTGGGTAAAATTATTACTTATAACGATTCCATACCCGTAACGGTGGCGGGCATTGTAAAAGACCTGGGGCAACAAACTGATTTTAGTTTTAAAGAATTCATATCTCTGCCAACAGCACGGAGTAAGAGTTTTAAAAATAGCTACGCGGCAGGCCAATGGACTGCCACCAATGGCACATCGCAACTATTTTTAAAGCTTACCGCACAAAACAATACTGCACAGGTTGAAAATCAATTATTCGGCTTAATAAACAAGTATCGTAAAGATCAGAAACAAGATGCTGATAACAGCTACCATTTAAGGCTGCAACCTTTGAGTGATCTGCATTTTAATAGTAAATATAGCACATTTGTACAATGGGATAGCGGCGACCGCACCGGCACTGTTAGCAGGCCGGTATTATATGGCTTGCTTATTGCCGGCGTATTGCTTTTATTACTTGCCTGTGCCAACTTTATAAACCTGGCTACAGCACAATCAACAACGCGCGCTAAGGAGGTCGGAGTGCGCAAAACCATGGGTAGCTCAAAAGCGCTGCTGTGCATGCAGTTTATGGTTGAAACATTAATGGTAACCTTAATTGCGGCTATCATCTCTGTTGCCTTAATACCGTTATTGCTTAAAACTTTTTCGGGATTTATACCGCAGGGTCTGCATTTTAGCTTGGCCCGCCAGCCCGGCATAATTGCCTGCCTTACAGCTTTGATTATAGTGGTAACGTTATTGGCAGGTTTTTATCCATCGGTGGTATTATCAAACTACAATCCGGTTGATGTGCTAAAAAGCCGCCCGTCGACAGATGGTAACTCCCGCAAAACAAGGATAAGAAAAACCTTAACGATTGCACAGTTTGCCATAGCACAGGCTTTTATTATGGGGGCTTTAGTAATAGGCAGCCAGATTAAGTACATGCTTAATAAAGACATGGGCTTTAAAAAAGATGCGGTTGTTTACTTTTATGCCAGTGGAAGTGCAGATGATAAAAGCAAGCGCGCCGTACTGCTTAATAACCTTAAAGCTATGCCTGGTATTGCTATGGTAAGTTTGTCTAATGAGCCGCCATCATCAACCAACCAATGGTCCGGCAAATGGAACTACAATAATGGCAAAACCAGTATTGCCACGCAGGTACAGATGAAGGTGGTTGATACAGCATATATCAATCTATACAAAATAAAGCTGTTGGCAGGGCAAAATATAAGGCCATCCGATACTGTTAACAGCGTTGTAATTAATGAAACATACGCACACTTATTAGGTTTTAAAAACCCGCATGATGCCATTGGCAAATTGCTTTACAGGAAAGGAAAACCATTGCCTGTTCGCGGTGTAGTAGCAGATTTTCACGAATCATCTTTACATGAAGAAATAAAACCTTTAAGCTTAATAAGCAATATAGATGATGAATATTGCATAAATGTATTATTAAGGCAGGGTGACAACGGCAGCTCAAACTGGCAGGCAACTATTAACAAAATAGCGGCGCAGTATAAAACGCTGTACCCACAATCAGAGTTTGAATACCACTTTCTTGATGACAGCATCGCCCGCTTATATAAAGGCGAGCAGGATGTAGCAGTTCTATTAAACTGGGCTACAAGCCTTGCCATTATAATAAGTTGCATGGGCCTGCTGGGCCTGGTTATGTATACCACTAACAGCCGCGCAAAAGAAATTAGTATACGCAAAATATTAGGCGCATCGGTAACAGGCGTTATAGTATTGCTATCAAAAGATTTTTTGCAATTAGTAGGTATTGCTTTTTTAATAGCCATTCCCGTGGCATGGTGGGGTAGCCAGCAGTGGCTTGCCGGTTTTGCTTATCGCATCAGTGTATCCTGGTGGGTTTTTGCAGCAACCAGCATTAGCATGTTAGCCATTGCCTTTTTAACATTAAGTGTACAGGTAATAAAAACTGCACTGGTTAACCCTGTTAAAAGTTTGAAAAACGAATAAACCCAGGGCTGTAATCTTAGGGCATTTTTTATAATAAAGGATTGTTTGTCAATAACATTGGAAGCGTCATGATTGTTCCTGTTAATAAATCTACTTCAATACTAAAGACAATGACCAGAATATATGTCTTAAATGACAATGGTGACTCTGATAAGGAAGCCGCAAACGGTTGAGTCGAACAGAGTGAAACTCCTCGAGGAAACCTGCGATTTAAAGCACCAAATCCCTTGAGAGCGCAACGAAGGGCTCTCGGCTTGGATAAAGACCCATCCGATGGGTAAATCAAAGCCAGACATGACCGAACAACCGAACACTTAAAAAGGGATTATAGCAAAATTTCCTAAAAGTCAGGCTGGCCCGTCTTGTTAAAGTTGCGGTTCGTCTGATACTCATTATTTATTCTTTATTTTTAACATACCTGCATTGATTGCCACAATGACCGTACTCAGGCTCATTAATACAGCTCCAGCTGCAGGACTAAGTAATATACCATAACCATAGAGCACACCGGCTGCAAGGGGCAACGCTACAATATTATATCCCGTGGCCCATGCCAGGTTTTGGATCATTTTCCGGTAAGTGGCTTTTCCGAAAAGTACCAGGTTTACAATATCTTTCGGATTACTGTTAACTAATACTATTCCAGCTGTTTCAGCTGCAATATCACTGCCGGAGCCAACGGCAATGCCTATATCTGCCTGGGCAAGTGCCGGCGCGTCATTGACACCATCCCCGGTCATGGCAACGTATTCGCCGGCAGTTTGCAATTCTTTGATCTTGTCCAGCTTTTCGTGCGGCAATACCTCTGCATAAAAGCTGTCCATCCCTAATTTATCGCTCACACTTTTTGCGACGCCGGCATTATCGCCCGTCAAAAGCACTGACCTGATATTGTTTTCACGTAAGGTACGAATGGCATCTGCCGACTCGGGCCTGATACTATCGGACAAGGCGATATATCCGGCGACCTGGTTGTTAATAATTACATAAACTATGGTTTCTTGTTTATCGGTATCTGCGTCCTGGGAGATGGATAATTTGTTCGTCTCCAAATATCCGGGACTTACCACTTTTACATTTTGGCCACCGACAGTTGCTTCAACACCCTGGCCCGTCAATGCTTTAAAGTTTTCAGCTTTATTTATCCGGATTGATAGCTCTTTAGCCTTTTCGATGATACCCGTTGCTATTGGATGCTCCGAATTTTGCTCTAAGGCGGCTGCAAACTTTATCAGATCTTTTTCTGCATAATCGCTAAGAGATACTGTTTTTGATACCCCGAATTTTCCTATAGTTAAGGTGCCTGTCTTATCAAATACCAATGTGGTGATTTTCCGGGCATTTTCAAACGCTGTCCGGTTTTTGATTAACAAACCATTTTTAGCCGACAATGAGGTGGACCTTGCCACAACTAAGGGAACCGCCAGCCCGAGTGCGTGGGGGCAGCAAATGACAATAACGGTTACCATCCGTTCAATACAAAACGCCAGGTCGCGCCCTGAAATGTACCATGCAAAAAAAGTGGTCAGACCGGCTACTATGGCAATTACCGTCAGCCATTGAGCCGCCTTGTCTGCCAGCAATTGCGTTTTTGATTTAGCCTGCTGCGCGTCATTCACCAATTGCACAACACGCGATAAATATGAATCCTTTGCACTATGTGTCACCGAAATACGCAAGGCGCCATTACCATTTAATGATCCGGCAATTACTTTATCTCCTTTAGTCCGGTGAACAGGTTTTGATTCCCCGGTTAGCATGGATTCATTAAGGTGACTTTCCCCGTCGACAATATTACCGTCGGCAGCGATCTTTTCGCCGGGCCTTACCAAGATAATATCACTCGCCTTGAGCGTTTCCGTTTTCACGTCCATGATGTGATCGCCATGAACCAAGTGAGCGTCGGATGGCATCAGCTGCACCAATAACTCAAGTTCACGTGATGCCCCTGCAACCGACCGCATTTCTATCCAATGGCCAAACAGCATAATGAGAATAAGTGTCGCCAGTTCCCAAAAGAAATCCATGCCTTTCAATCCAAATACCGTTGCGGCACTGTAAGCGAACGCAACGGTTATAGCGAACTCGATAAGGGTCATCATGCCAGGCTTCCTGTCTTTTAATTCATAAAATAAACCGGACAGGAACGGATAGCCGCCATACAGGAAAACAACGGTTGACAAGGCAAACAACACATACCCAGAACCGGAAAAGACCAGGTGGATGCCCATCCAATGTTGTATCATTTCAGATAGAAGTAGTATGGGTATTGTAAGCACAAGCACGACAAAAAAGCGGTTGCGAAAATCCACGATCATTTTATTGTGATCGTGGTCGATGTGTCCCATCGCGTGATGCGCTGGTGTTTCTGCATGCTGATTGTGGTCATGTTGGGTGCGTTCCATTTTTTCTATCGCAGTACTAATATCAATAACAAATTAACCCGATTAGTTTTTGCCGGAGGTATTTATTGGATACTTTTTGGATTCTGCTAACTTCTTTTGTTCCAGAAAAAAGCAGTGTGCAGCGCAGGCATGCAGTTTATAATTTTTGTGTACATAACCCTGGCTATGCCCTTTGGGGTCAAGGATTGCACATTTTTCCTCTTCCGCGTTCTTTACCTGCAACACCACTTGGCCGTCATTATTATAGTAATTGCCGTTTTTCGCAGCCTTGCCCAGCTTATTACCTTTAGCATCAATCACGTTCCCGTCCCGGTCGATGAAATATAAGGTATGGCCCTGGTTGTCTTTAACAAGGTTGTCTTTCGTGATATATCCCAATTTAGTACCGCCGTGGTTGTGAATGCCGCCTTTGCCGTCAATGCTTATAAAGGTGTAAGATGTTGAATCTTTTGTTTTTTGCGCGAATGCGCTCGTGGCAAACAAGAGGAACGCCGCCAATGCAAATAGGTGCTTTAACTTTTTCATGACTTTGATTTTTGTATCGAAATAAGGAAAAACAGCTGGATAAAGCATTGATTCAAAGCCGCTTAAATTGTGATCCTAATCATATTCATAGCTTTTTCTCAACCTACCAGAACCTGATGGAGTAGGAAAATAAGCGCTTTTGCGGATAAATCTCTATCTGTTTCTTGTTGTAAATTTGGGTAATGCAACTAATAAGTGCTTCAATCTTTAGCAAAAGTCTTTCAGCAAACCCACCTTACCGAACAACCGAACACTTAAAAAGGAGTTTATAGTAAGACTACATTCTCATTTTGGGGTTGAAAAACGGCAAAATTCGCCAAGCGCATCAAAGTAAATTTCTTTGTTTGGGCATGGGTTCTTTGGGCTTTGGTGATGACTTCGAGGCTTCTTCAAAGAGGCTTTGGAGTCGATTTTATGCCGGACGAATCGGCTCAAAGTTCAGTCCACTTGACCCATTTGGGTTAAGTGAAATTCATTCCATTCTAACGATGGGTTAATTCTGAATGATGGTTTGATGAGTGCTCACCTGAGCACTGAGCAAGCTCAGAGATCAAAGAACAAATGAGATTGTTCAAAGCTGAGAACATCCTCATAGCTTAAGCTGCTAAGCTTGTATCTGAAAGCATAAAAACACAATGATCTGTAGAAATCTCTTGAGGAAATCACATTATTTTGCAGCTAATCACAGTAACCACAGAATAAAGTAAATCACTCACCGAAACCGAAAAAGGGTAAGTTCTTCCCGGGAGAAATCTTGCGATTTAAGCCAGTAAATTTGTTGAGAGCCCAACGAACTACCCCCGGCTTGGGTAAAGACCCATCCGAAGGTAATTCAAAGCCGAGGCAAGAGGAAAAGCCAACCTCAATCTGAGTTACAAATCCTTTCGACTTATATTGCTTACCGATGTGACGTAGTCTGTTATTTCTTTCATCTGATTGGATGATGAATTGTATGGAGAATCTTCATTATGATAAGGGTAAAACGTAATTTTTGTGGTTCTTTTAGCACAAGCAATACTATAAAAATTCCCCTTTGTCAAATTCAGCGCTTTTAATTGCTCCATCAGAGGTGCCGGAACTTTATCAGGATCACCAAAAAAGAATAGCAGGCCATTTTTAACTTTTTTGATTTTATAATGGACAAGGTCACTCTCATCAGAGGTTAATGAAAAAGTTAAGTCAGCTTCAAGCAAACAATGCCTCGAATTAGCACCGCTTGTAACGGTCGGCAGTTCCTGTAGCTTCAAAAGCTTATTTACCGGAAGCTTGCTCAAAGAATGCTTGCCGCTGAATGAAGTGACATTTCCGGTTGAATCCCATAAAACATGCACATATAAATGCAGCGCGGAACTCCCGGCAATACTGTCCCTAAATAAAGTCGCAATTTTAGAAGCAACAGTATCTGTCAGCATGTCTTTGATAATTCTTCCATAATAGTTTATCTCATTTAGCTTGTAGATAGATGAATGGTCATTAAACTTGGCAAGTTTCTGTTGTGCCACCAGTTTTTCATGCTTGGAGTTTTCCTGTTCGATGGCCTGTTTTTGTTTAAACAACTTTGCCTTTGCAGCAGCGAAATTCTTTTGGTCTTTTACAGTCATGGTTCGCTCATAGATAATCAGATTGTCGATGCAAGTAGATGTCTGTAAAACCATTCCCGGATAAAACACTATTTCGTCGGGAGTATATTTCCATTTAAGACTGTTCGCTAAAACCGAATCATCTAAATCTGTTTTTATCAAGAAATATGGCTGAATTGCATAGACGTTGTCGTGTAACCATTCAGGATTGTCTTTTACGGTAAACCCAAAGGTTTTTGGTGAGGAACTAACCTGTGTTACAGTATCGATACAAAGTATGCCGTAAATAAACGCTGGATTAGAGTGAAAAGAAGCATTGCAAGCCGTCCCAGATTCAAAAAAGCCATGAGGTAATAAAAGCTTATGTGCTCTGGTATTTGAGATATACCATACTTTGCCAGGCGGAACAGTTCTGCGGTAATACTTGGTGAGTTCGATCTCTTTTTGCTGACCAAAGCAATTTAAAGCAGTAAAGAAAACGGTCGTAATGAGAAATAGACGACGAAAAAATAAAATGAACATTGGAAGGTTGGTTTGATAGGGTTAATGGATGACTGAATTTAAGGGACTTCCCCCGGGGAGGAATCAGCGATTTAAGCCAGCAAATCTCTTGAGAACGCAACGAACAACCACCGTCGTGAGTAAGAATCCAACCGGAGATAGCTCAAAGCCGAGGCGCAAGGAAAACTGATTAATCGCTGATATGTGTATCGGCGCTAAAGCCCAAGAAGTAGTAGTCTTTTACCTTCTTCCTGAGTTTGCCCAAAAGTTGCCTTTGCCTTAAAGTAGTATTGAGTGTGCTCGGAATCTTCCAATAACATCTCGGTCTTGTTAAAGCGAATCATTGTATAGGTTTTGTCTTGGTCCGCCAAATGCAGCATCAAAGAGTTGTTCTGGGTATCAAAATTCCATTTACCCCTAACAACATCAGTCCACTTGTGCGTTAGGTTGTCGGTAATACGGCACTGGCCGTCAGCCGTAAACTTGTATGTTCTGTCTGCAAGCTCCGTTTGGGTAACAATCTTTCTTCCATCATAAGTAGCAAGTAATTGCCAGTATGCAGGGGCTACAAGAATACTGTCTTTATTAAATCTCGTTGATTGTTGTTGCTTAATGGTCTGACCATAACAATAAGTAGATGAGAAAAGTAAGGCACTGAAAATAAAAGATTTCATTGAAGGTTTGTGGGTTAATACCTCCAGTTCCAAAAGGTAGGTTAAAAAAAAGCAGCGTGGAACTGATACATCCATCTGCGGAGAGGCACTGGTATGCCTAAAGCACAAAATAGACTATTAGCCCACGCTGTAGCATGAGCGATAGTCTTCATCCTTGTACTTTTAAAAATTACCAGTTTTCTCCGCAAGTTGAAGCTAACGCTATATCGTTAATATAATATGTTGTGTTTCTGTGTTATTTATTCAATAAGCATTTGATTTTTGTCGGTGGCTAATATCGGGGTTTTATTCTGGAAAATAAAGTTTTGATCTCTGAGCCAAAGGTTCGGGCCTGCCGTCAGAGCAGGCTCGGCAGCAACGCTGTCTGATATATTCTCTCCTTTCTTAGAGCGTAGCGATAGAAAGGAGAGAAACTGTTATAGAGCTTGCTTTCTCAGTTGTTCTCTCTTAGTTATTATCTTAAAGTACAGAGTAACCGGACTACCCTGTTCCTGAAAACCGGATACCCACTTCCTGAAATCCGAACCTTCATCAAGGTTAATGGCCTAAAAAGGAGATCAGAACATGGAAAAGCAAACGAAAAAAGGAAAAGCATTTGTTAATGAATACGACGCATTCAAAAAATCGAGTGGAGCGTATGGAGGGTCATTGGCAATATTGGAGGATGCGCAACTGAGCAGCCAGAGCAAGATATTGTTTCACATCATTGCGTCCTATTGTTATGTTGAGGGGTATTGTTTCGCAAGCAACAAAACCCTGGTGTCAAAGTTGGGCCTGGGGAAAACGAGGTTGCATACCTATTTGCTGGAACTGGAGACTAACCGGCTGATTCGTACCAACCAAATTGCCACCGACAACGGGCCTCGCCGGCATATTTACTTAGATTTTGAAGGTTTGAGAAAGCGCTATAAAAAAGCAATGAAAGCTTAATCCTAAAATACCGCCGTGGAATATTAGATTTGTAAAAAAACGGACACATTGGACGGTATACGCGATTCAGGTAGGAAAGATAGGTTTCGTCTTGCGCAAATGCTCTGTCCCCAAGGGCATGACTTAACACGGCACCGGCGAAGAGACTATCGTCATCAGTATTACTGTTCAGGTTGCGATAGTTATTACACAGAAAATGCAGGCCGCATTACCATAAAAAACCAGCCAGGTCATTTTGATGCTCTAATTAAAGACTATATAAAGGAATGCCTGGAAAACAAAAAGCCGAACATTTCTAAGCTTTGTACCAAGCACAAACTTAGCAGGGCATCTACCTACCGGCATTTGTTTGATGGCGACAAAAAGCTGATTATAGACGCCCTGTTGTTTTTGCATCGCTGGGCCAATGTGACATTTTTAGGTCTATATAAGAGAAGCATTCATGACCAAACCCTTAAATTAAAACATCTCTCTCCCCGTAAAGATTTTGAGCTGACGCTAACCCCCGAAATATCGCTATCAGACCACATTCTTTGTGTAAAAGGTGAGTTCAACAAAAGCGTAGCCTTTTTAGTTTCCGGACAAACCTCCCTCATCTTTGATAAAAGCGGAAAGAACTTTATCCTCCCACTCAACCTTGAAAAACCAGCAAGCGACCAATTAACATCTGTTACCAAGATTTTAAAATACTACGAATAAACGGCGCAATTTTGTCTCAATTGCTGATTTCCAGGTCGATTTTTGCAAAAAAACAAAAAACCTAAAACGATTAACTTGTTGATATTCAACGAGTTTTTGCCGCTTGCTTCATGGGAGTTAATCTGATTAGTGCGCAGGTTGTAAATGCCATTAAAAATGCGCCCGCAAAAGATGAAAAAAAACATACTACACAAAAGAGGCGATTACGTTTACGCCTGTATTAATGATCTCAAGGTAGCAGAATGGTGGAATCCAAAAGGACCCGCTAATAAAAGCAATTTCCTTAAAAGAAGCCTGCATAAACAAGGCATTTTGCAGACGGTCACCATCAACATGTACGAAGGAAGAGAGGGCGTCATCCTCAACGGTGCAGAGATCGTAAATGCTTGCCGTGAATTACAAGTAATGGAAGTTCCTGTTTTCGTTGTTATGGTAGCACCTGAACAGGAAGGAGAATGCCATGTGCTGCTCAACGAAAGGCGAGGACTATTAACCGATGAGCTGAAACGCAAATTGATGCGCGAGCGATTTGATTATTACCTAGGCGGTAATGATGAAATTTTGAGCACAGAACCAACATCGTACGACGCGTTTGAAACTGAAGAGGCTATTGATATGACTGGTTTTTTGGAAGCTGGGCAACAAGCCTTTGAAAACGCGAAGCCTATAAAACTAATGCGCCGCTGCGTCTTCAATTTGCCGCCCGAGTACCGTGATTACCCTGAAATCGCCATGGAAGCCCTTGGCATAAAATCAAAAAGCTTACTATTTATTGAACTATTAAAATGTTGCGTGGAGGACAACAGAAATGAAGCTGCATAACCAATTTTACGCCTCCCTGTTAGGAGTAGACATCAACGACTTTCTACACCGCCCGGCAAGTGACAAGGATTATAACCAGTTAATAAGAAGCACCTGTCAGGTAAATCTCGAAGGCAAGCCGCCCATAGTTTACATCAAGGACATCGGTGATGTCGTGGAGGAACTGTTGCCGCATTTGCAGAACCTGCGTTATTCCGCTTCTCAGCGGTTTAACTTGGGAAAGGGCAACAAAAGCATCCTGTTTGGTGCTGTTCCATCCAGTATTAACAAAAGCAATCACTGCACTTTTGGAGCGGTTGCATCACATGACAGCGACTTACATAAGCTATTATGTACTAAGTATGCCGCCATACTTCAACTACTTATGGCGGACTGCCTGCCGTGCTGGAGCCAGGTATGGAAAAAGCTTTATGAACTTAAACCCATACATGCCGACTACCGAATGGAGAAGTCTATTTGGACAAGTGGCATCATTAACTACAACAGCCCTCATAACTATCATTATGATGAGATGAATAGGGCCAAAATGATCTCAGCCATGCTAACCTTTAAAGACGGCATCAAAGGCGGACACCTTTGCTTCCCGGAGTACGGTTTGGCTTTTGAAGTCGGCAACAGGTCGGCCATATTCTTTTCCGGTAAAGAGATTCTGCATGGCGTTACGCCAATGAATATTGACAAGGATGGACATAGAATAAGCATAGTTTATTACACCACAGATTCTTTGGTAAAATGTGGTTCACAAGAAGAAGAAATACAAAAAGCTTTATTGAAATGAGTACCGGTAAAATAAAAAAAGACAGCATCCGCACGCAGATTAATAAAATTAAAATGCTTAAACATCTTAAACAAAGCTTGGGCAATGTACGTGCGGCATGTGCTGGCTCGGGTACAAAAAAATCGACGTTTTATGACTGGTTAAAAAAGGATGAAGATTATAAGAAAGCCGTGTTGAACATCTACCGTGCAGGAGAAGACTTTGCGATTGACGTCGTACTGGAACTCATTGGTGATAATGTAGATGAGCTGTTAAAAGTTCAACGGAGAAACAACAAAAAATTAAATAACTTATTGTAAATCAATACAATAAATAAAAATAAATATTGCCAAAAGCTTTACGATCCCAATAACTCGCTGGAAATTAGCCAGCATCAAAACGAAAAAACCATGAAGATGACCTATTCCATCAAACTCGTTCTAAGGACAGATAAGATTAAGGCAAACGGAGAAATACCGATATACTACTCAGTGCGGGTTGGCCCAACAGCCACCCGCCTGCCTACGGGCAAATCAGTTGAACTGGCCAATTGGAACGTAAAAGAATGTTGCCCTAAGAAGAACAACAAACTTAGCCAGGTACTGGCAGCGTATCTGAACGGCAAAATGAGCGAGTGGCATACGTATATGCTGCAACTGGAAACAATGGGCAAACCCATTACCCTAACCGTGGCAACAGCATTCTTCAAGACCAATGCACAAGTAACCTTCTATAGCTTCTTTCAGGAACAAATCGACTTATGGGAGCAGGATAAAGCTAATAATACCATCAAATCATATAAATCGACACTCAACATCTTAAAAGGATTTGCACCTAAAGCCAACTTTGGCGACCTGACCTACGATTTTATCCAAAAATTTGATGTCTATATGAGCAAAATAAGAGGTAACAGCGTTGGCGGCAAGTTCACTAAACACAAATGCACCAAAGCCATCATCAGAGAAGCCATTAAAAAGGGATATATGACCTCAGACAGCAATCCGTACCGCTTCTTCAAAATCAAAGCAGCCGTTGGCAAAAGAGAGTTTTTAACCATAGCGGAAGTCACCAAAGTGATGAACCTGGAAATCCCTGAAAAGAATGGCTTCCTAAACCGGGTAAGAGACCTGTTTGTTTTTAGTTGCCTAACAGGGTTACGCTATTCAGATGTCCTCAACCTCAGATGGTCGAACGTCGATACCAACAAAAAGACAATAACAATCAAGATGACCAAGACGCAGAAGCAAATTACAATACCCCTTGTACCACAAGCCTTGGACATCCTGAATGAATATGGTAAACATGCCATTAAAGTACCATCGGCAACCGTATTACCTCAGATGACCAACCAGGTACTTAACCGGGAACTAAAGGTGCTGATAGAAAAAGCCGGCATAAAAAAACAAATAAGCTTTCACTGCGCACGTCACTCGTTCGCCTCTAACTTGATAGAAGCTAAAACTAATATATTATACGTACGCGACTTGTTGGGTCATCAGAACTTAAGTGAAACTCAAATCTATGCGAAAAGTCTGATGTCAGACCTGCATGGTACCATGGATAATTTGTCGTCACTCTATGGAAAAGCCGTTTAAGCATGGCGGATCAATCAACCCCAATTTAAGAACCACCATGCCACATATCTGCATGGTAAATAAAAAACCAAGACATGAAAAAGCAAAGCAACAACACTGGAAAACTGATACCCACCCGCAAATACCATACTTCACCGCGCCTGACCGATGACTTCAAGACCAAACTTAAGCGCGATATAAAAAGGCTGTTCGTAAACAGAGAGTTCATTGAATTCATCGACGATACCATCAAAAAACTGCCTCAGAAAGATAAATTGGCGTGCCTGTACTATTTCAAGACATTAGCTATTGAAGTTCATAGAACACCCGAACCCAATCATTATGAAGCGTTCCGGGATACCTACGACGACTTGATTTCATCGATTGCGGATGAGCAGAAGCATTGCAACCCCATACGATGGATCGATCTGAAAATTGAGGAAATCACTGCATTGGTTAATCTGAACATTGTAAACAACGAGTTCTTAAATGATGACAAAGCAGAATCAAGCTTTGATCCCGAACTGGTACCTGAAAAGAAGATCATTCAAATGCTCGGCATGAGCAAAAGCAAATTGTTGAAGCTCCGGGCAGAAGGAATGCCTTACCGGCAGATCGGCAAACCGATATTCTACAATCTTAAAGACGTAAAAGAGTGGCTCAGAAGAGATGCCGCTTAAACGCCGAGCCTGAACCGAAAGATTCAGGCTTTTTTCATGCTTTTAAATGCCGAGGGCAAACGATTGCTCCGTTAAATGGATAAGCGCCCACGGAGAAACTAAAGTTGCGCTCTCAACAGATTTTACCAACGAAACTAATTCTTATAAGAAATGCCTATGTCCAAGAAATATAAAACCAATCATGCTAAAGAACACAAAAAGCAGCAACACTGTCCATGTTGTAATAGATACATTAAACACAATGAGCGCTACCCCGATTATGTTTGCAGCAAATGTGTCCTGTTAGCAACCGATAAATCAGGGAACTCAATAACTTTTGTCAACATCACCGAAAGTGGACAAGGGTATCAAGGCAAATACTCTGCTGATGGCAAGCTTTACCGGGGCAATAATTGCTATATCAAAGGGGTTAAATGCTTTGTTGATGAAGCTTACTTTGGCGGCATTGTCATCAGGCCGTTTAAACGCAGTCGCAAAACTATAATAAATGAGCTTGCTGATGAGCTCAAACCTGCTTAAAAGCAAATGAGCAGATGATTTACTACAGAAAAAAATGTTTTTCGCTTCCTCAGATAAGAAGAGGAGCGGGGGCTGGGGGGAGAGGTGTTGTTTGGTTCGGTGCGCCGCAGGCAACTCTCCCTCCCACTCTCCTCTCTGAGAAAAACTAAATTGGTTCTCTGAATTGGAAAATAAAATCTCATCTGATGATGTGTATCGCATCCACAAAAACAGAAATCATCTGATGAAGTAAAATGGAAGGCATTGAAGCTTGATGAACCTGTAGGCGATTCAAGTCTCAAAGCCTATTTTGTTGATAAGCCATCATCACACAAAAAAAACAAAGAAATTTCTGTAAACACGCACCTTCAGACTTAAAAAACAAATCAGGATTTGAGGCAGGCCCAATGACAAAAGTGGACGCATTGGACGATATCATAGGTCTCAAAGACCTTTTTAATTGTTCGGTTGTTCGGTAAATTTGGAGAAGAAGGTTGGAAAGCATACATTGGTCCAGCAAAGATCAATGGAAAGATATACACCACCTAAATTTGAAAGTTTTAAGGACTTCTATGAGCAACATGTAAAACCTCTCGAAGAAAGAGGCTTCTTCAGACTTGATGGCAGAGATAAAGGCAGTAGCCGTTGGCCAAATGCGTTTTTCAGGTATGACGGCAAGCTTTGGAAGGTTGATGAAGATACGAGAATTGAAAAAATAAGGCAAGCCTATGATTTCCTGAGCACAGGTGAAGATCCATTTCTGATCACATCCACTGTTGGGAATAAGAACAAGTGCCTGATAATAAAAGACGATACCGGACCAAGATATTTTTACGTTTATTTGGCGCAAGGCAACTAAAACAATTCGATTACGATAACAATTTTCTTGAGAAACCTGCCGACTGAAGGTTTACCCAGCCGCAGCCCAGATCGTTGCGCTCGATTATAGCTACAGGTCTTGGGGGACAACTCATCGGCCCTCTAAATAGGTATAGTGGTATCACGCTTTAGCATCACGTCTCTCAGCGTAGTAAACACTTTGCGGCCGCCATATTTTACCCAAATATTTGTCCAGCCGTTTCTGTCATAACCCAAAAAGGTCACAAACGGATTCTCTTCTTTAAATCCTTTAAATGCTTTACCGGTATATAGTAATTCAAGGCCTTCCAAAAGTTCTTCTTTAGATATCATAATATTCCCGTTAGCTTTTTAAATAACGCTCTATATAGTCCATTGTTTCATTAGTCCATCTTATAAATTCCTACTACTATGTGTGGCGCGCTTTTTCTACCAGCAAAAATATAGTCCCAAATTAAAACTCTTTTCTTACTTTTAACGCTAATTGAAGCGGAAAGTCTAACGTTAGATCAGCAAAATCCGTCATACAAGCATTTGGGCGCGCAGAACTCATGAGCGTGAAACTAACCCACTGCCATTAACCACAGTTTATAGGTTAATGTGCAGGCTATTTATCGAACCATGAAATTATCTACACAAATTTTACTTGGTTTTTTACTCATTATTTCAATTGATTTAGTTGATTCATATACTAATTATCAATTAACGCGCGAGGTAAAAACCAACACGGCATTCCTGACAAAGTCAGAATCAATAATCAGATATTCCAGCGCCCTAAATGTAAATATCCTCAGTTTTCAAAATGCGTTTCGAGGCTATTTATTGACGAACGACAAAAGTTTTCTCGATCTCTACTATAGCCGCCTTAAACAAGTCCCTCTACTGATTAATGAAGAAAAAAAAATGATTTCATCCGTAGCTCAAGCGCGCAAACTTGATTCCATACTTTTTTTCAATAAATTATGGTCTCACTATGCCGATGAACTAATAGATGCAAAAAGAAAGGCCACAATACAGCCTGAATTAAAAAGAAGATATGACTACTTATTTGAGACACAATTTAAAAAACAAGTTGCCAAGCCATATAAAGATGAAATCGTCAATAATTTAAACTCGTTCGATCAAACTGAATATAAAATAAGAAATAAGCGGCGTGAGGCATTGGCAAATTCGATTAAACGGACCGAAACAATCTCCATGCTTTTCAGCGTTCTCACTATAATCATCGGACTAGGCAGCGCTATTTTCTTTGTTACAAAAATATCCAGACGAATTGCTGCTATGGTAAAGTTAGCAGAGAATATCTCATCAGGTGATTTTACTAAAGTTCACGATACCAAAAACGATGAACTCAGCAACTTATCAATTTCATTAAATACAATGTCAGAGAAGCTGAGTAATAATATTCATCAGTTAGAAAAACAAAACAAGGAGCTTAACCAGTTTTCGTACGTAGTTTCTCATGATTTGAAAGCACCGATAAGAGGTATATATAATTTAATTCAATGGATTGAGGAAGACTTGCAACATGAAATATCTGAAGGTATGAGAGAATATCTAAACCTTATTTCTGGTCGGATTCAAAGGATGGAAAATTTGATCGAAGGGTTATTGAATTACGCCAGAATTGGTCAGTACCATACAATGAGTGAAGAGGTTGACGTCGATACATTAGTTCGGGAGATTGCAGAAGCCATTGTGCCGGCCGGGACCAACTTTTTTACCAAAGATCTTCCTCGATTCTATACGGAAAAGCTGCTTTTAGAACAAGTGTTTAGTAACTTAATTGCTAATGCGGTAAAATATACGACCGCCCTGAACAAAAAAATAGAAATATCCTGCATTGACAAAGGTGCTTTTTTCCAATTCGCTGTAAGTGATAACGGAATTGGAATCGAAGAACAATATCACGAGAAGATATTTGATATCTTTCAAACCCTGCGCGAAAAGGATGATAAAGAAAGTACAGGTATTGGATTGGCGATAGTTAAGAAAATAATAGAAGAAAAGAATGGTACGATAAAAGTACGTTCATTCAAAAACAAAGGCTCAAGTTTTATATTTACCTGGCCAAAGGTATTATTATGACGATGATGAAAAAAATTTTGTTGATTGAAGATGATGAGTTGGATGTTATGAGTGTACAACGTGCGCTAAAAAAAATTGATGTAAGCCATGAGCTACTTACGGCCTACAACGGCGTCGAGGCATTCGAACTGCTGGTTGGAAAATCAGGAAACCGCATAATGAATCCGCTGCCTGATATTATTTTATTGGATATCAATATGCCTAAAATGAACGGTCTTGAATTTCTGACCATTCTAAGAAATACTGAAGAGCTGAAACATATCAAAGTTTTTGTGATGACTACATCCTTTCAGGAATTTGATAGAAAGGCAACAGAGTCACTGGGGGTATCAAAATACCTTACCAAGCCACTTAACTTTAACGACAATAATAAAAACCCCGATTCTATGGAAAACTTTGTTCAATTCCAGCTTGGAAATATTTTGCGCCAGGACAGTAAAGAATAGTCATTGCAGCTACCCTGACAATCCGTTACAACAGGCTAGCGTTAACCGCATTGTCCGTTATAGAAAAGGGCACTAACTTAACCCATCAAATGAATTTGCAACGCAGCATCCTTAAAGGTAATAAATTAGGCAAAGGGTTTTTGCAGGCCCTGCCATTCTGGATTGCTTCCCTAATTACGGGCGTAGTTGCAGTATTATATACCAAGCTTTTTGAATGGGCAGAGCATTGGGGGCTACTTGTCTTCAAAGCGCATGGCTGGCTCATTTTTATTATAGCACCATGCAGCTTTCTGTTGGCTTGGCTTATCGTAAAACAGGTGGAGATTTACGCCAAAGGAAGCGGCATTCCGCAAGTAATGGCGGCTATTGAATTAACTACGCCTCAAAATGATCATCATGTTAAGCAATTATTGAATATCCGTATGATGCTGGTAAAGATCGCATCAAGTTTGTTGATGATTTTTGGCGGCGGTGCGATCGGCCGCGAAGGGCCGACTATCCAGATTGCAGGAACAGTCTTCAGGAAGATAGATGAATGGCTGCCTGCTTCGTGGCCAAAAATATCCCAAAAGAATATGATACTAACCGGGGCCGCAGCAGGTCTGGCTGCAGCTTTCAACACGCCTTTAGGCGGTATTGTTTTTGCCGTGGAGGAATTAGCTAGAACCCATATCAGTCAGTTTAAAACAGCCATATTCACTGCTGTTATCATTGCCGGCTTAACTGCCCAGGCATTTTTGGGACCCTACTTATACCTCGGATACCCCGTGATTAGCCCTTCGTCCGCATATATGTTGATAGCAGTTTTGCCTGTCGCCTTAGTAGCAGGACTGGGCGGCAGCCTGACCGGACTGCTTATCTTAAAAATATTAAACTGGAAGGAAAAGCTGCAAAGCCGGTATGCGGAATTGCTTTATGTATTGTTATGCGCCCTGTTAATGTGTACCATTGCTTACTTTGTTAATGACGGCATATTGGGCTCCGGCAAGGCGGAAATGTCCCAACTGCTGTTCACCGGTCACAAGCGCATAGACTGGCAAATACCGATTGCTCGGACAATAGGCCCAATATTGTCATTTACAACCGGTGCCTCGGGCGGAATATTTGCTCCATCATTAGGTGCGGGGGCAACTATCGGTGCTTATGTTGCCGGTCTTTTCGATCTCTCAGCATCTAATACGAATTTACTTGTCCTTTCCGGCATGGTCGCTTTTTTAACAGGGATCACCAGGTCTCCATTTACCTCTGCGATCCTGGTATTGGAAATGACCGACCGGCACAATGTGATCTTTTTCTTAATGCTGGCAGGTATTGCAGCTAGCTTGATTTCTTCCGTGGTTAGTAAGCATTCTTTATATGAATATTTAAAACTGCGGTATATCATCAAATTACAGCAAGAGGAAAGGACGAAAATTCCCGAAAAAAACGAATCAGATTAAAGACCGGCCCAGGTTTCCCATTACTCCATTCGTTTTTTAAGCCATTTTTTGCAATATTTGCTATGATGGTGCTCAAAAGATGGTCATACCTACTTGTTGTTGCATGGTTAATCAATGCGCTTGTTTGCTTTCATCCAACTATTTTTCATGAAAGCGGCCGAATAACGACGTCTCAAAATCAGGTTCAAATTTTGGCGGATAATACGCTGGTGGATATTTTTTTCCATCATGTTTTGAACCAGACTGATCACCATCATAAGCCGATCAGCCATCGCAATAGATTCATTAATGTCCGATCTGTTATTAATGTTTTTCACTTACCGTCTCTTATAGGCGATGAGCGACCCGTTGCTGTCAGAGGAATCGTTTTTGAGCCATTTGTTATTTGGCTGAAAATTCACTTTATTTCTGCGCTCCATGCTTACCTTTTCCGGCTTAGCCCGTTTTAATTGCACCAGGTAATTACCTATCTATTTACCCAGCACATTGCCGTTGCAGGGCAGTTGTTTTTTTATCTACTCTACGCCGTAGTTTCATGGTGCAAAACACCTTAACCTGGCGCTAATTGTTTTTTTATGCCTCAAAGACTTTTAATTATATCCAACCGGTTACCGCTAACCATTAAAAAGACAGACAATAAGTTGATTTGCCGTCAATCTTCCGGAGGGCTTATTACAGCGATTAATGCTTATTTGAATAAGGATGGCAGAGACGCTTTTATCGAAAAAATATGGATGGGTGTGCCTGGCTGTAGCCTGGAGGAATGGAACTTGGCTGATTGCTCAAGGACTACAGACTATCAATTCCAGCCCGTTTTTATAAATACTGAACAATATGATGCCTATTATAACGGATTTTCTAACTCCCTGCTTTGGCCGCTCTTCCATTATTTCCCTTCTTATGCGGAATACCAGCCGGAAGCATTCGAGGCTTACATAGAAGTAAACCGCAACTTTGCCGGGTTATTAAGTACAGAAATCCGGCCCGGCGATATAATTTGGATACATGATTATCACCTGTTACCATTAGCTGGCATGTTACGCCATGCGTTTCCTGAAATTACTATCGGGTTGTTCCTTCACATTCCCTTTCCTGCTTATGAACTATTCCGGGTGATACCTAAAGAATGGCAAAGAGTGTTGCTGAAAGGTATGTTAGGTGCAGACCTGATCGGATTTCACACAATGGAGTATGCAGCGTATTTTCTGGAGGCAGTTGAACTTGAATTAAAACTCAAGCCGGAAGAATCAATCGTGTTTTGGGAGGAGCGGCATGTCAAAATTGAAGCATTTCCGATCAGCATTGATTTTGAACATTTCCAAAATGCTGCTAACGAGGAAGCCGTAGTGGCAAACCGGGAGCGATATCTGCAGCTTAAAGGTGATAAACAAATGCTTTTTTCAGTAGACAGGCTGGATTACACCAAAGGTATCCACAACCGTATCAGAGCCTATAAAAATTTCCTCACAGAACATCCTGAATATCTGGGGCAAGTGGTATTTACACTGATCATTGTACCATCACGGGATGGGATTAAAAAGTATGCTGATCGAAAAAGTGCTATCGATGAATATATCGGCGACCTGAATAGTGCTTTAGGTACGCTGGACTGGAAGCCGGTCATTTATCAATACCAGCATTTGGAATTTGACGAACTGGTGGCTTTATATACTGCTTGTGATGTTGCGCTGATCACCCCGATGCGTGATGGTATGAACCTGGTGGCCAAAGAGTTTGTAGCCAGCCGTACCGATCAAAGAGGTGTACTCATTCTTAGCGAAATGGCCGGTGCTGCCAAGGAGCTAACCGAAGCTTTACTTATTAACCCCAACGATGAACATGGAATTAGCGAGGCTATTAAAACAGCACTGAATATGCCTGTTGAAGAACAAGAGGAAAGAATGGCCGCTATGCAGGACCGCATTAAGACCTATGACGTAAACACCTGGGCTGCGGATTTTTTTGAGCAGCTCGAAAAAGTGAAAAATTTACAGCAAAATTATGCCATAAAGCGACTGGATAGCTTTAGCCGAGTTAAACTACTGGATGCTTACGCCGTGGCTAAACGACGTCTGATTCTATTAGATTATGACGGAACCCTGGTGCCTTTTGCTAAAGAGCCGGGGTTGGCCCTGCCATCTAACGAACTACTGGCTTTACTCAAAGAACTGGCAGAAAATCAACGCAATGACGTTTATATTATTAGTGGCCGGGATAGTATAACCTTAAATAACTGGCTCGGTCATTTACCGGTCGGGCTTGTAGCGGAACATGGGGCTAAGGTTCGTCTAAAAGGAGACAGCTGGAAAAATAAAGTGACTATTACCGAACATCTGACCGGAGTCGAAGCAATCATGGCAAAATTTGTCAACAAATGCCCGCATTCTTTTATCGAACATAAAGAATTTTCTCTGGCTTGGCATTACCGAAATGCCGAGATATTTCAGGGCAAGATCAGAGCTAAAGAATTATACAAAGAGCTACTGATCCATACCAGTAACTTACCTCTCGATGTATTGAACGGACATAAAGTAATAGAAGTAAGAGATCGTTTGATTAACAAAGGAGCCGCTGTAATGGACATTTTAAAAACAAAGTCTTACGATTATATCTTGTGTTTAGGTGACGATCAGACAGACGAGGATATGTTTAAAATATTACTTACGGTAACAGGTGCCTATACCATTAAAGTAGGTGACAAGCCATCTTTTGCTAATTATAATGTTTATTCGCCATATCAGGTGCAATCATTATTGCAAACAATCGCCGACTATCCGGTGGCAGCTAAATAATCAATTTAAATGGAAAAACATACCTATCAAACAGGAATCATTGGCAATTGCGCTTACCTGGCCCATGTAAATAAAAATACCAACATCGACTGGCTGTGCTGGCCGCTTTTTGACAGCACTTTTATATTCGGTAAAATGCTGGATGCGAAAAAAGGCGGCGAGTTCTCTATTTTACCGGAAGTGGAATTCGTGTCGGAACAGTATTACCTCGAAAATACTAATGTGCTTATCACCGAAATTACCTGCGGCAGCGATAAATATCGTATTACTGATTTTGCGCCCCGTTTCAGGGAACATGACCGCTATTACAAACCGTTAATGCTTATAAGGCAAATTGAACCTATTAAAGGCTCACCACGCATACGAGTGAAATGTAAACCCGTAACCGATTATGGAGCAAAGGAACTAACTGTTAACCGCGGCAGTAACCATATTCAGTTTTTAGGCGGTGAAGAAAGTATGCGGTTAACTACCAATGTGCCGGTTAGTTATATTTTTGAAGAGCAACCCTTCGTATTAAACGATACTAAATACCTGGTGCTCACCTATGGCGAACATCTGGAAGCACCTCTGGTGAGCACCGCCAGACGTTTCTTACGCGAAACCACGCAATACTGGCGTATTTGGATCAAACATTCATCTATTGCCGCGTTTTACCAGTCTTACGTTATCCGTTCAGCGCTTACTCTCAAGATCCACCAGTTCGAAGACACCGGTGCCATTATTGCTGCCAGCACAACCAGTTTGCCGGAATCACCTGGTAGTGGCCGTAACTGGGACTACCGTTATTGTTGGTTACGCGATACTTTTTACGTAATTACGGCGCTGAACCATATCGGGCATTTTGAGGAAATGGAAAAATACTTTAGTTACATTACTAATATTTCTTTCTCTGGCGCCACGCGCTACCAGCCTTTATACCGAATAAACGGTCAAACAGAAATCGACGAACAAATCCTGAGCTATTTGGACGGTTACCTTGGCAACCAGCCGGTGCGCATTGGCAACCAGGCATCAGAACATGTTCAGAACGATATTTATGGGCAGGTAATGATTTCCATCTTACCGCTTTATATTGATCACCGCTTTATTGATAACGAGCGAAAGGATTCGGCGAGATGGGTTGCTTATTTGCTGGGAAAAATAGAGCACAGCATTGACGAAAAAGACGCAGGCATCTGGGAGTTCCGCAACTTTGAGAATATACATTGTTATACCAATCTGTTCCAATGGGCAGGTGCGTCCGCTGCGGAAAAAATGGCCCGGACAATTGATAACACGGAACTCGTGGAAAAAGCTGTAGCCCTAAAAGCTCGTGCAGCGGAGCATATTGAAAGCTGTTACGATCCGGAAAGGAAGGTATACACTAATTCGGCAGGAAGCCCCAATTTGGATGCCAGCACCTTGCAATTGATTATGATGAATTACCTGGACCCTGCTTCAGAGCGGGCAAAGGGCCATTTGGTCGCGCTTGAAAATGAATTGAAAGGGAAAAATGGCCTGTTCTATAGATATCTCTATAAAGATGACTTCGGTAAACCCAAAACCACATTTTTGATCTGCGCCTTTTGGTATGTTGAAGCTCTGGCAGCCGTGGGCCGTATAGAAGATGCGATCAAGGAATTTGAAAGCCTGATCAAATTTTCGAATCACCTGTTATTATTTAGCGAAGACGTGGATGAACACGATGGGAGCCAATGGGGTAATTTCCCTCAAGCTTATAGTCACGTAGGGCTAATGAACGCTGCCTATCGGATCGCAATGAAGCTGGACAGGCCGATATTTTTATGATCCGGTTATATAAGTTAATTTTCTTTCATTCGCCGATGAATACTGATGATAAGTAACAAGCCGGTAAATGCCAGAGCAAAGCCGGCAAGATGATATCGGATACGAGTTATCAAGTTTTCGATAAATTGACCATCACGCTCGCAGTAATTTTTTGGTGAATGCTCCAATAGTCAATCCCTGCACCAGAATAGAAAAAACGACGATCATATAGGTAATCAAAACAAATTCGTCGCGATGCATGGTCGCGCTTAATGATAATGCCAAAGCAACAGAAAGCCCCCCACGCAGACCACCCCATGTTAGAATTGCAACAGCGTGTTTCTCGAATTGGATTTTAAAGCGTAGCAATTGAACGGGAAGCAATACACAGATCCATCGGGCTAATAGCACTATAAAAATCATTATAGCACCAATGATAAGGACAGTTGAATTGATTTTAATAACCAACATTTCCAAGCCAATTAGCAGAAATAATACCGCGTTAAGTATTTCGTCTATCAGTTCCCAAAACTTACCTAAATAATCCCTGCTGACGTTTGACATGGCTTCATGTTTGACCTTATTACCTGTAATAATTCCAGCTACTACCATTGCCAGCGGCCCCGATACATGCAACCTCCCGGCAATGAAATAACCACCCATAACGATAGCTAAAGTAACTAATACCTCGACTTTGTAATCGTCGATTGGCCGAAGCGCAAAAAACCCGATGTAACCTAACACGGCTCCGAAAACTACACCGCCAACGGCTTCTTGCAGAAACAGCTTACCAACATCAATAAAATCTATTGCGGAAATTCCGGTTTGGGCAGCTTCAAAGAGCGTGATAAAAATAACTACCGCTATACCATCATTAAATAATGATTCACCGGAAATCTTCAGTTCCAAAGATGTGGGTATCTTCGCTTCTTTAAGAATGGCTAATACAGCTATTGGGTCTGTTGGAGAGATCAGCGAACCAAACAACAGGCAATAAATAAGCGGTATAGGATAATGAAATAGCTGAAATAATAACCACGTTGCGCCACCCACGATAGTAGTCGAGATTAATGTCCCGAGTGTTGACAAAATTAACACCGGCCATTTCTCCTGTTTAAGCTGGTCGGCGTCGATATGAATAGCGCCAGCGAATAGCAAGAAACTCAACATGAAGTTCATCAATACGTTCTGAAAGTCGATTGATGATGCCAGTTGCAGAGCTTTGTTGGACAAGATCGGGTGAAAGTTACCAAAAGCAACCAGCAACATAGACAATCCGAGCGAAATCACCATAATTCCAATAGTAGGCGGCCATTTGATCAATCGATGGTTGATATAAGCAAATACCGCTGCCAGCACGATAGTAATGGATAGTATCTCGCTAATGTTCATGTTATATTCTAAACCGCCAATTTACAATAAATATGCTTTTTGCCGCCTTGCTTATCGAGCGTCATGGAGTATAAATAAATTTACCATAATTTTATCACGAGTCTTTGAAAAATTGGGACACTTTGGACGGTATCAACCGTGCCAAATGACCTTTTTAATTGTTCGGTTGTTCGGTAGATTGGAGGACAAGGAATTTATCTCAGCGATTACTTGAGAAACCGACCGTCTGAAGACTTACCCAGCCGCAGTCCAGATCGTTGCGCTCCGTCACGGAAAACTGCTTTAAAAGCTTGATGCTGGTAGGGCAGTTTAAGGTTTTTCGACCTGAATTTTACCTATTGTTTTACCCGTCTGGTTTCTCAGTAGATAGCCTTTGTTTAAGCCACTACCCCTAAATGGAATCGAACCTATTCTATGAGTGTATAGAACGGCCGTTCTTTTTAATCTTTATTGTATTAAATAACCCGAAAAAGATACATTTACATTTCAAAATATATTATGCCGGAAGTTTCAGATAAAATTGCATTATTAAAGAGCAGGCTTAACGAGGAGTTAAGAAAACCTGTTTCCGACAATAATATAATATTATCTATTTCACATGAAATTGCCGCCTTAGACCCTGATAATATCCGTTTCTCAGTAGATGCTGGGGTGATTAATCGGTTGGGCAAAGAATTGGTGGGTCGGCATGAATCTGCAGTCGCAGAATTGGTTAAGAATGCTTACGATGCAGACGCTACCAATGTAAATTTGTTTTTTATAGGGTGTTCTCAATTAGGAGGTACTGTCAGAATTGAGGATAATGGTGTTGGAATGGATCGTGACCAGTTGGTTCGTGGTTTTATGACCATCTCTTCAAGCGACAAATTACATAATCCTAAATCCCCCAGGTATAGCAGATCAAGGGCAGGACAAAAAGGCATCGGTAGGTTTGCCACTCAACGAATTGGTCAGGTGTTGACAATCACTACTCAAACCCTTAATTCAGAAAAAGCCTTAAAGATCACTGTCGATTGGGACAAATATGCAATCGATACCAACCTTCTTTTGATTACTAATTCCATTGTTGAAATCGAAAAAGAAAAGCCAGAAGGTACAACGCTCTTGATTGAAAATGTAAGAGATGTATGGACTGATGCGATGATAAGTCGTGCTTATAAATACATTTCTGAATTATTACAGCCATTCCCACTTTCTGCGCGTTTCCAACAAAGTGTAAACGATCCTGGTTTTATTGTGTCATTCTTCAAAGACGGTGAAACTATAATTGACGTTGAAAGTGCGTTCTTACAACACTCCCTTGCCGAGATTGAGGCATACGTCGACGAAGAAGGGCAAGGTTATTATTCTTTTATAAGCCCTAAACTTGGAGTTGATGAGCAAGAAGAAGTTTTTTTGATAGGCAGAAAAGAACGCGAAGACAAGTACATTTCATTAAAAAACGTACATCTTAAAGCCTATTATTTTATTTATAACGTCGGTTTAATACCCAAGAAAATTGAAACATATATCCGCCAGAACGCAAATGACAATGGAGGTATAAGATTATATCGCAACGGCTTTCGTGTTCTACCGTATGGTGAAAAAGATGATGATTGGTTGGGGCTTGATGCCTCTGTTCGTCGACGTTCCTTAATAGCTCCGCATTCCAATATTCATTTCTTTGGCTTCATTGAAGTAATAGATCCTAATGGAAATCAATTTCAAGAGCAAAGTAGCCGAGAAGGACTATTGGTCACCCAATCGTTGCAAGAACTTCAAGATTTTGGATACAAGGTTTTATCGGATGTTGCTATAAAGATATCTTCCTTAAGGGAACGTAAAGGCAGAGCCGCGCAAAAAAATTGGACAGCTCGCACTTCTGAGCAGATTATACTGGAACTAAAAGACGATATTGAGAATATTTTTAAAACGGTATCAACAGCAACAACAACTACTACGTCGAATATTGAACAATCGGTAATTATACAAGATAAACTTAGAACGATTGAGCAAAAACTAACAGAGGTAGAAGGGGTTGCTGCAGAAGAAAAGGATGCAGAAGAAAAGATTAAAAAAGAACTCTTAAAGGAAATTCAACTTTTAAGGATATTGGCAGGTTTAGGATTGACAATAGGTGAATTTGTGCACGAAATTAACCATTACGAGCCTGCATTTAAATATGACGCTGAGCTTTTAACAGCTATTGCATCAACAAAAGAAGGGGTTGACACAGGCTTACGATTGCAAGATAATTTAGCAGCTTTCACCGTATACACATCATACTTCAAGGAGGCCATATCAAAAAATGTCAATCGCGAGTTGGAATCCATAGAGTTGCGCGATGTAGTATTTAAATTTTATGACGTGATAACTCCCGACTTGGGTAGGTCTAACCTCACTTTGGAAAAACCAGAGTTCTTGGATTATAAGTTATTTACGTGTCCTATGCACATGTCTGAATGGGCATCTATTCTTTTTAACTTTTATACGAACTCAAAAAAAGCCATTAAAAAAGCGCGAAGTAAAGGTAAAATACATATAAGGTGCGGCAAATCTGATGATATTGTATTTCTTGAGTTTTCCGATAATGGCATCGGAATACCTGATAAGGATAAAGAAAAAATATTTGATGCTTTCTTTACCACAAGCGCGCCAAGTGGGAATTCATCCAGCGAAATAGAAGAATTAACAGGAACGGGAATAGGCCTTAAGATAGTAAAGGATATCGTTGAGGGGTATGGGGGCGATATTTTTGTCACGACACCACACGATGGCTTTACTACGACCATTCGGATAGAACTACCAAAAGCCTAAACACAAAAATTATGTATAAAGTATTTTATTTGGATGACGAGAAAGCCGATCTAATTGATCCAATCGTTAGTAAACTGAGGTCAACAGGCGAATTGGATGTCATTTGGGAAAAGCCGGTGTCATTTGAAGCTGAATTGGACGTGCTCGAAACGCGTCTAAAAGACTACAACGCTTTGTTTCTTGATCTGCAGCTCAACGGAGACCAGGAAGATGGTACGAAGGTAAAGTATCAAGCGCCGCCCCTCGCACAGATGGTGAGAACTTTAGCCACCGAGAAAAAGATAACCGATATTCCAATATTTCTTTGCTCAACAGATGACAGAATAAAAGACTCGTACAAACGAGATTTTACCAGCCACGATCTCTTTGACTGGACATTTTTAAAAAATGAAATAAGCGATAAAACTGTTAGTAAAATATGTTCGATCATTGAAGGGTATAAAAAAATTAACGAAAGGCCAAAGGATTTTAATACTCTGCTTGGCCGGGATTATGACACCGTCGATGATCGAATCCTGTCGCGTTTTATAAATGAAGAAAACCCTCCAGTACATGAAATAGCAAGGGTTATCTTTAAAGATGTTGTTCAGCCGAGCGGTGTACTGATTTCGGAGCAAATTTTAGCTGCTCGTTTGGGTATCGACGTTGGAAAATCTGATGATTGGCCGATTGTTAGAGACACCCTTTTTTCAAAAGCTAAGTATACAGGCGTTTTTTGTGAAAGCTGGGAACGTTGGTGGAGTGATTTGGTAAATGAAATATTTGCGGAAAAAACGAACGAGCAATTAGCCAGTCTTGACGCGGCTGAACGAGTAGCCTTTTTAATTCCAATAGCAAGTGAGAAAATTGTGGCTGCCACTCCAATAAAATTTAATTCAAGCACGAACTTTTGGACAATATGCGCATCAACGAAACAGCCACTTGATCCGTTCGAGGGATTTAAAATTGATATGAAATTAGAACCCAAAGCATGGCAAGATTATTCCTATGTGTCATTTTATGCTCTGATTGAAAGACTTGCTACACGCGATGGCATCGTGTTACACCCCTCTGAAGTACGAAGGTATGAATCGGAAGCGGCGGAGATGTAGCTATGAAAATCAATCCCGATAATCAAAAGTTCAGGAGCGAGCTTGCTCGTGATCTTACGTTGCTAAAAGCAAGTTTATTAAAGGCTAATATTGAAAAGCGCACAATAGACACAATAGACACTGCTATAAAAGAATTAAATAATCCTCAATATTTGCCGCCGGTAAATGTGACTGGCAAAAAAGAAAAGGAAAGCACGCCAATGAGCTGGGGATATACTGTTAAAAATCTGATCTTTCAAGTGGAAACCACCGGCATTCAGTATCCGCTAAGTGTTAAAACAGGCAAATTAACCTTTGATATATCGCTTTCAGGTGCTTTTGATAACAGTGGAGACATCCTTGATCCATTTCATCATTTGGAGTTTAATTTAGTTTTGGAGGGCATGTCGCGAAAGGGGAATTACCATATCCTTTCGTATCATCTTGATAGACATATAACGGGGGGTAACGATCCAGATGAAGCACATCCTATTTATCATTTTCAATTGGGCGGACATCGATTAAAAAAAGTAAATAATAACAACTTTGGCCATTCTCTTTTTATCGATAGTCCGAGATTTATGCATTATCCGATGGATATTATTTTAGGTGTGGATTTTATTACCTCGAATTTTAGTCCTAAAATATGGAAAAAGCTGCGTGCTGATCAAAGTTATGTAACTGTTCTCAAAAGAGCGCAAATGCGAACAATAGTGCCATTTATTAATAGCTTATCACAGCATTTTGGTTTAATAACTAAGACAGCAAACTGTTGGAAAGCAAAAGATATTTGGCCTCAGTTGCTATAAAATGAACGGTGAAATTTTTAGTTTCTTAAAGAAGTATTCCAGCTCTCCGGTTTTAGTTGATCGACTTATTGTATCTGCCTTTCTAAAAATAAACGATAGAACAGTAAGGTATAATGATTTGCTATTGAAGTATGTGATTTCTGAAACGAGCACAATCGAGTACGGCCATTTGGTCAATTTTGAAAGACTGATAAAAAATCAAACTAATAATTTCGATTTCGAGAATCTGATTGAACTTTTTGAGTTCGTCGTGTCACCAGCAGATAAAATAGTTAATGGCGCTGTATATACCCCGCGTTTTATCCGCAATTATATCATTGATCGATTGTTCGAGCGTCATTATAAACCTATCGACGAACTGTTCTGCGCTGACATTTCATGTGGATGTGGTGGCTTTTTGTTAAATATGGCGGAAAAGATTAATCGTATAACGGGAAGTACTTTTGCCAACATATTTCAAACAAACCTATATGGTTTGGATATCACCGAATATAGCATCAACAGAGCGAAAATATTATTATCCTTATTTGCCTTGTTTCACGGAGAGGACGACACTTTTACTTTTAATTTGGAAATAGGTAACGCGCTTTCTTACAAATGGCAGGAAAAATTTCCATTACTACTTGAGAATGGAGGATTTGATATAGTTGCCGGAAATCCTCCATATGTAACGTCGCGTAATATGGATGAAGAATCACTCCAACTAATGAGCAATTGGAGTGTCGCCAGCACTGGGCATCCCGATTTATACATTCCTTTCTTTCAAATAGGCTATGAAAATCTATCTCCAAATGGCGAACTGGGTTACATCACTGTAAATACTTTCATGAAAAGTATTAATGGGCGGAGTTTGAGGGATTATTTTGCGGAAAATCAAATTGGTATTCGAATCTTAAACTTTGGTGGAGAGCAAATATTTAAAGGTCGCAATACTTATACATGTTTATTTTTTACTGAAAGGGACAGCTCAGGGATTGAATATCTTAGAGCCGATAGCGGTCAACTTAGTCAAATCTCGGAAGTCCTATTTTATCGTTTCAGTTACGAAAATTTGAATAACAGGGATGGTTGGAATTTGGTAAATAACAGACAGACTGAAGTTTTTATTCGGAAGATTGAAGGTGTTGGCAAACCGTTTAAAAGCTTATATGCTACTAAGAATGGCATCGCCACGCTTAAAAATGATGTTTATAAGTTTACTGCGACAAAAGAAGAAGATGATTATTATTATTTTCAGGATGAGGGTAATCAAATCGTGGTAGAAAAGGCGATTTGTCGAAGTATTGTGAATGCGAATAAACTGAAGTCCACATCAGATTTATTGGATAAAGAAGAAAAAATCATTTTCCCTTATTATGTTATTGATGGTATTGTAAAAATTATACCTCAAATGGAATTCATAGACAAATATCCGAGGGCATTCGAATATTTGAAGAGTAAAAAGTCACTTTTAGCAAAGCGAGATAAGGGAAAAAGGGAATATGAGGAATGGTATGCGTATGGCCGTCGGCAATCGATGGATATTAATTTGTATAAACTATTTTTTCCACATATTTGCGAGCGCCCTACCTTCGTTATTTCAGAGGACAAAGATTTGCTTTTCTATAACGGAATTGCCGCGGTTTCGGAAAACAAAGAAGATCTACTCATTCTCAAGAGTTTGCTCCAATCTGATATCTTTTTCGACTATATAAAAGCAACTACGAAAGATTATGCGTCGGGCTACATTTCAATGAGTAGAAACTTCATCAAAAATTTTGGAATATATCAAATGAACCCGCAAGAAAAACTTGATCTTCTAAGTTCAAAATGCCCAAATGATTTGATTAATAAATGGTATGGTGTGGTGTGAGAAATTAGTTGCGGTTCGTTAAGTTTTTAATCTTTAAATTGAATAAGTAATTAATTGCTATATATTATTAAGCCTACGATATATTGCCGTTTATCTACCAATGATGTGTTTTTGTGCTGGATTTGCTGTTGAATCTTTTGGCTTATTAGTTTTAAGAGTAACTTTTTGCTTTGTGGCTGTATTCGTATGTGGCGAGTAATGGCCAAAGAATAGGCCAAACGTCAGTATGATTAGGGGCGTAAATAATAAGCCATAGAATATCCAATATTTGTTAGACGAATGAATGGTTAAGGTTTTCTTACCCCAAGATATCGTTTTAGGACTTGATTTACCAATAGCCGTCGTCAAGCCTAATTCAGGCAACACGCCCGCATGTATAGTTTCAATATATTGTCCTTGTTTGACAGCACCCAATAAGAGTTTATGATACCAGTATCTATCCATATACCAAAATGCTGCGAGCGTAAACATGCCTGCAAAACCCAGTAAAGCAGAAGCAGGAACATCTAAGCCTACCAGGTTTAGTTGAATTTTCTCTTTTTCCAATAGACCAATGCCGGCTACAACTGCAGTAAATAAAGTTAGTGCATAGTTCCTTATCCTTAGCTCCAAATCGTTAAAATGCTGTTGAACATCTACGACCTTTTTCCAAACCTCAACTGTGTTTTTTAAATTTTCTTGTTTATCTGGACGATCGAAAGAATAAAATTCAAAAGAGTCCATCAAATCTTTTGAAGACTTTTCTAAGGTTACGTCGGGAACAATTGTCTTTCCTTTGAAGTCTGCTTTAAATTTTATTTCTCTTTGTACGTCATGGTCCGACCAATGGGTAACTTCTCTCAATAAATCGTATTTGTTGTCTTCTGATTTATCGCCATATTGTGCGTATACACTTGTAATACCAGCTTCCTTAGCCATAAAGACATCTCTGTCAAGTTTATCACCAATGTAAATTGTGTTTTCCTTTTTAGCATTAAAATCTTTTAGGATGATCTCTAAAATTTCTGCATTAGGTTTTTTCACCTCCCGGGATAAATATCTGAACTCAGTTTTTTGTGGCTCCCAATATCCTTCAGGGTAATATTTTTTAACAGTTTCAGGTAATTCAGAATCAACGGGAGCATAAATGCAGTCGATTAATCCGTCTATGTTTAATGTTTTTAATCTGTATTTTGTATAAAACGAGTGAGACTCAGTAAAACCAATAATCATCGCTCCGCAGCTTTTTATGCTACTTAATGTTTTAAGAGTATCATCAAATAATGCCAGATTACTCTTTTTATTTGAATAATACTCATGGATAATACTTTTCGATCCATTTGCTTCTATATAAATGCTCTCCCGGTGTTGTGCGTTAAGCAGTTTTAGGTCATCTATAATGAATGAAGCTTCGGTCGTGCCGTACTTTTGGTGAAGCTGCTTAAAGTCATTTTTGAGTTCAATGATATCAATGTTAAATTCTTGACTAATCCGATTTAAAAAAGGGCTAAATGATTTATGCCACATAGAAAGCCAATCCCATATGGTGTCATCTAAATCGGTTACGACAAAATTTACACGCTTTTGCATTGTGATTTATAAGTTTGATAGTAAAGATAGAGATTGAAAGTGAGTATGCAACGGAATGAAGAATGTTAGGACTCACAACACCGATCTTTTCTTAACCCTCGCCTTGATGTGAGCACTCCACTTCAGGTGATTTGCGCCTAATTTATGATAAGTTTACGAAATGGCTAATTGGATTATTATTTATTTAAGGGCAACAAATGGGTAAAATTCAAATGACGCGGAACGACGCTGAATTACTTGATTTTGACGCTGAATAAAACGGAAATACTACAAAACTACCTTCAAACTAATTCCCCTACGGAATCACACCTAAACGTTATTCAGCGTTATTCAGCTTTTTTGCGCTTCATTGAGCGTCGTTCCGCTTTATTTGAATTTTACCTATTTCGATATATATACTGCAATCGGCACAATAAGTCTCTTTTTAACGTTAAAAAAAGCTTTAATAAAAGCCGAATGGATAGACTGCTAAAAAGTTTCAGATCGTTGCCCTCGACCGAGAAAAACGAGCTTAAACGGTGCGAGAATTACAGATTATGCAAAAGATAAAATTGGGTTGACGTCAAATGCGATTTAGTGCTCGCTAAATTTTAAATTAAATCAGAATATTTGTTTGCTATCCAAAACGAAAATAAACCATATCATTTTGATAGGTTGAATTAAGATCAAAATCTACAACCAAGGCATCGTAAGCCTTTGGCATAGCGGTTTAAGTATTCGTGTGCAAAAAAGGCATATCTTTAGTTAAGGGTTTAGTATGGAAAATAAACGTACACCATTAGCCAATGTGCTCATTATTGATGACGAGCAGGGTTTAGCGGATCTAATTTCGCGGATACTTGAGTTAGAAGGTTTCCACCTGTTTAAAAGCTATACTGCTAAAGACGGCCTTAAAACGCTGATGCTTGAAGATGTCCATGTGGTGATTAGTGATGTGAAACTACCTGATATTAGCGGCGTCGAACTGGTTAAATTGATCAAGGAGAAAAAGCCTTACGTCGAGGTGATCAATCTTACTGCGCATGGCACTATTAACGACGGAGTGCAGGCCATCAAAAACGGAGGGTTTGATTACATCACCAAAGGTGACGATAACGACAAGATTATCCCGCTGGTTTATAAAGCTGCTGAGAAAGCCTTGTTACAGCTCAGGGTATTTAACCTGGAAACTCGGGTGGCGGGGAGATTTAGCTTTAAAAATATATTGGGGCAGTCAAAAGCCATTAAATCGGCTGTTGAGGTCGCTAAAAAAGTTGCTGCTACTGAAACAACCATTCTATTGTTGGGAGAAACCGGTACAGGTAAAGAGGTATTTGCTCAAGCCATCCATTATGAAAGTAACCGGAAAACGCAGCCATTTGTGGCGATAAACTGTAGTAGCTTTTCGTCAGAATTGTTAGAAAGTGAATTGTTCGGCCATAAAGCCGGCTCATTTACCGGAGCAGTAAAGGATAAAAAGGGTCTATTTGAAGAAGCCAATGGGGGTACCATATTTTTAGATGAAATAGGTGAAATGTCGCTCGATCTTCAAGCTAAATTATTGCGGGTGTTGGAAAGCCGGTCATTTATTAAAATAGGCGACACCAAAACTACTAAAGTAGATGTGCGCATACTGGCCGCAACAAACCGCGATCTGCAAAAGGAAGCAGATGCAGGACATTTCAGGTTAGACCTTTATTATCGTTTGGCGGTTTTCCCTATACAATTGCCATCATTAAACGAACGAAAAGGCGACATTGAGATCATCGCCAAATATTATTTAAAAGAATTTGCCGACAAGGTAAACATCCGCATCAGTAAAGTAAGCGACGCATTCTTTAACGCGTTAACCCAGCATCACTGGAAAGGCAACGTCCGAGAGCTTAAAAATGTGATTGAGCGCGTGATAATCCTTGCCGAAGATGGAGTTATCGATGTCAATTTACTGCCTATAGAATTTAGCGCTGTTTATGTTGATACAGATGCGCTCGATTTGGAGTCCATAGAAAAGCAGCATATCTACAAAGTGCTTAGACATACCAATGGTAATAAAACAGAAGCGGCACGCCTGCTGAACATAGGTTTGACCACGCTTTATCGTAAGCTCGAGCAATATTCAATCGCATAAATCTGATCGATTCATTATGGTAAAAGACCCTTCCAAAATGGAAGGGTCTTTTTTATTTCTATTCTTTCTGCCGTTCGGAATATTATATAATAGCCTGTTATACAGCAATTTGAACTGTGCGTCTGGATTAATGGCACTGGCTTGGCATACACCGTATAAAATTCAAATATCATGGATGTTATACAAGTTGCATTTTATCTGTTGGCCTTCGTCGCCACCTTTTGGCTGTTTTTCAAATCTGTTAACTACTTCGAAAAAATCTGATCATCATGTTAGCATTATTCATTGTGGCAGTAGCCGTGTTTTTCTATATGGTGTATGTACTGCTTAAACCCGAAAACTTTTAATCTCCACTAATCATGAACACCGAATTGGCAGGTATAATTTTCATATACGTATTGACGTTGGTTATAGCCGTACCATTAGGTCGGTACATTGCACGAATTTTTAAGGGCGAGCGTACATGGCTTGATTTCATGGCCCCGGTTGAGCGTTTAATTTATTGTGTTTGCGGCATTGATCCGCGCAAAGAAATGAGCTGGAAGCAGCACTTGTATGCGCTGTTAACCATCAATAGCGTTTGGCTGGTGTATGCATTCTTTTGCTTGATGTTTCAGGCACACCTGCCGCTTAATCCCGACGCCAACTCTAACCAAACTCCCGACCTTGCTTTTAATACCGCTATTAGCTTCCTTGTAAACTGTAACCTGCAGGATTATTCGGGCGAAACCGGAGCTACCTATTTTACCCAGCATTATGTATTCATGTTTCTGCATTTTGTATCGGCAGCAACAGGCATCGCAGCTTTGCTGGTAGTATTTAGAGCATTTAAGGATAAGGTGACCGACAAGCTGGGCAACTTCTGGGAATATTTCCTGAAAACCATTACCCGCGTGTTGCTACCCATTTCAATTGTAATTGCTGTTATCCTGGCCTTTAACGGTATGCCTACCAGTTACAAAGGCAAGGATACTTTTATCAGCATGCAGGGCGATACCGTCCATGTATCCCGCGGACCGGTTGCTGCCATGGTAGCCATTAAACACCTGGGAACCAACGGCGGCGGCTATTTTGGAGCCAATTCTGCACATCCGTTAGAGAACCCTAACTACCTGACCAATATTACCGAGATGGTAGCCCAGACAATTATCCCTATAGCGTTGATATTTGCCTTAGGCTTCTATCTCAATAAAAAGAAATTTGCTTATGTGGTATTTGGGGTAATGACGCTGGGGATGCTGATGCTGCTGATACCTACCGTTCAGGCCGAAATAGGCGGTAATCCGGCTATTGCCCGCATAGGAGTTGCACAACCTAACGGCGCTATGGAAGGTAAGGAGGTACGTTTTGGTCCGGCGGCATCTGGCTATTGGGGTGTCATAACCACCATTATATCAACGGGTTCAGTCAACTCTACGCATGATAGTTCCATGCCGGTATCAGGCTTTATGATGTTGATGGGTATGATGATCAACTGTTTCTACGGTGGCTGCGGCGTCGGATTCTTAAACTACTACATCTTCATCATTATAGCCGTATTTATATCCGGCTTGATGGTGGGGCGTACGCCTGAATTTTTGGGCAGGAAAATCGAAGCGCGCGAAATGAAGATTGCTTCACTGATTGCCCTTTTGCACCCTTTTATGATATTGGTTGGCACTGCCCTGTCATCATACATATTGGTGCATATGCCAAACGCCGACTGGGCCACCAAGCCATCTACATGGCTTGCCAACCCGGGATACCACGGTTTTTCTGAAATGCTGTATCAATACACCTCATCGGCTGCTAACAATGGCTCAGGCTTTGAGGGTTTGGGTGATAACAATATCTTTTGGAACGTTAGCGCAGGCTTCGTAATGATATTGGGCCGCTTCCTGCCAATTATCGGTCCGGTGGCCATTGCAGGTATCCTGGCTAACAAAAAATATATACCTGAATCGGCAGGTACTTTAAAAAGCGATACTTCAACTTTTGGTTTGATGACTTTCGCAGTTATCGTGATCGTTGCTGCGCTGGCATTCTTCCCGGCCCTGACGCTGGGCCCGATAGCCGAACACTTTTCACTATTTAAATAACATTAAGACAATGAACACCCATCAAAATACATTATTCGAGGCCAATCAAATGAAGGCTGCGTTTAAACAATCGTTCGTTAAACTTGATCCCCGCATACTGGTGCGCAACCCGGTGATGTTCACCGTCGAGGTGGGCACCGTGGTAATGCTCTTTGTTACCGTATTTTCATTTGCCAATAAAGGTCAGGGTAGCTTCGGGTACAACTTATCGGTATTACTGATCCTGCTGCTTACTGTGTTGTTTGCCAACTTTGCTGAGGCTATTGCCGAGGCCCGCGGTAAGGCGCAAGCCGAAAGCTTGCGCAAAACCCGCGAGGAAACGCCTGCCCGCATGCTGGTAAATGGCAAGGAACAAACGGTGATGTCATCCCTGCTAAAAAAAGGCGACATCTTTATTTGCGAAGCCGGCGATACCATTCCTACCGATGCCGAGATCATTGAAGGTATTGCAACCATTGACGAGTCGGCTATCACGGGCGAGTCTGCTCCGGTTATTCGTGAGTCTGGTGGCGATAAATCATCAGTTACCGGTGGTACCAAGGTGTTGTCAGACCGTATTGTGGCCCGCGTGAGTACCCAACCCGGTGAAAGCTTTCTGGACAAAATGATCGCGCTGGTTGAAGGTGCATCCCGCCAGAAAACACCTAACGAGATAGCCTTGACTATCTTGCTGGCAGGCTTTACGCTCATCTTCGTAATTGTCTGTGTAACATTGAAACCATTTGGCGATTATGCTAATACACCAATTACCATCGCGGCTTTCATCTCGCTGTTTGTTTGTTTGATACCTACTACGATTGGTGGTTTACTATCAGCTATCGGTATCGCGGGAATGGATAGAGCACTTCGCTCAAACGTCATCACCAAATCTGGTAAAGCTGTTGAAACAGCGGGCGACTTAGACGTGCTGTTACTCGATAAAACCGGTACCATCACCATTGGTAATCGTAAGGCCACAAACTTTTATCCAAGCGCAGGCATAAACGAAAATGATTTTATTACCGCCTGTATCTTAAGCTCGCTGGCGGACGAAACTCCGGAGGGTAAATCCATTATCGAACTGGCCGAACAGTGCAAACCTCAGCTTTCGGTAAAAGCTCCCGAAGGTTCTCGATTTATCAAGTTTACTGCCGAAACCCGCTCAAGCGGTTTGGATACTCCTGAGGGATTGAGAATACGCAAGGGCGCATTTGATTCTATCCGTGAGATGAGCATCAAAGCCGGCAACGCTTTCCCTGCCGATGTTGAGGAAAATGTAAAAGTTATTGCCTCAAATGGTGGTACGCCGCTGGTGGTATCGCAAAATGAAAAGATACTGGGCGTGATTGAGTTGCAGGACATCATAAAACCGGGCATAGCCGAACGTTTTGAACGCCTGCGCAAAATGGGTGTAAAAACCGTAATGGTAACAGGCGATAACCCGCTAACTGCCAAATTTATTGCCAACAAAGCAGGTGTGGATGATTTTATTGCCGAAGCTAAGCCTGAGGATAAAATGAACTATATCAAAGCCGAGCAGCAGCAAGGTAAATTGGTAGCCATGATGGGCGACGGTACCAACGACGCTCCGGCTCTTGCCCAGGCCGACGTGGGTGTGGCCATGAACAGTGGTACACAAGCCGCTAAAGAAGCCGGAAACATGGTTGACCTGGACAATGACCCTACCAAGCTAATTGAGATTGTGGAGATAGGCAAACAGTTGCTGATGACCCGCGGTACGCTAACCACTTTCTCTATAGCCAACGACGTTGCTAAATACTTTGCCATTGTGCCGGCGCTGTTTATGGTGTCGATACCGGCTTTAGGTGCTTTAAACATCATGGGTTTGCATAGCCCGCAGTCCGCCATATTATCGGCAGTGATCTTTAATGCGATCATCATTCCGTTGCTGATACCGTTGGCATTACGTGGTGTTGAATATAAGCCAATAGGCGCCAGTGCACTGTTGCGCCGTAACCTGCTGATTTACGGTTTGGGAGGTGTAATTATACCTTTTATCGGTATTAAAGCAATTGATTTACTGGTTGGATTTTTAATGTAAAATACTCAAATCTCGAGACATGAAAACATATCTGTTACCCGCTATAAAGTTGACCATTGTGTTGATCATTCTTTTAGCAGCAATATATCCGCTGGCTATTGCCGGCGTAGGCAAATTAACACCGGGACAAGGTGACGGTGAAACCGTCAAATACAAAGGCCGTGTGGTGGGCTATGCCAATATCGGCCAAAAATTTACGAAGGATAAATATTTCTGGTCACGCCCATCGGCTGTTGATTACAATGCCGCCGGTTCGGGAGGTTCAAATAAAGGCCCTTCAAATCCTGATTATCTGAAAGATGTTCAGCGCCGTATTGATACCTTTATGAAACATAATCCCGGCGTGAAAAAATCAGATATCCCTGCCGAACTGGTTACCGCGTCAGGCAGCGGTTTGGATCCCGACTTATCGCCTGCCGGTGCCAAAGTACAGATAGCCCGTATAGCCAAAGTACGCGGTATTTCTGTCGACGCAATAAATAACATCATCGTCAAGAATACAGAGAAACCACTTTGGGGAATGTTTGGTCCCGAGAAGGTAAACGTGCTAAAGCTGAATGTTGCTTTAGACGAATTGAAATAATAAAAGAAAATGCATGCGCTTTTAACGAGTCGAATTTGTTGATTTGATCGATTGCTACAATTAGTTCATGCTTAGGGGATGCTGTGATTCGCATCCCCTTTTTGGAGCTTTTGAATATATGGATACAGACAATCAAAAAGAGTCGGTTGAACATTTCCTTGATCTGATCAAAAAATCGCGACGGGGAAAGTTTAAGGTCTATATCGGGATGAGTGCCGGTGTGGGTAAAACTTATCGTATGCTGCAAGAGGCGCATACTTTATTGCGCAACGGCCTCGATATCCAGGTAGGTTATATTGAAACCCATCAGCGTGCAGAAACCCAGGCTTTGATAAACGGCTTACCCATTATTCCCCGGCGTAAAATATTTTACAAGGGTAAAGAGCTGGAAGAAATGGACCTGAATGCCATCCTGAACCGCCATCCTGAAGTAGTGATTGTAGACGAGCTGGCTCATAGCAACATTGAGGGTAGTAAAAACGGCAAACGCTGGCAAGATGTAGTAGATATTCTGGAAGCCGGTATCAATGTCATATCGGCAGTAAACATACAACACCTGGAGAGCTTGAATGAGGAGATAGAAAGCATCTCTGGTGTGAAAATTAACGAGCGTATTCCCGACAAGGTGCTGGAGATGGCCGACGAAATCGTAAATATCGACTTAACGGCTGATGAACTAATAGATCGTCTGAAAGCTGGCAAGATCTATGACCAGGCGAAAGTTGAACGGGCATTGCAAAACTTTTTCCGCAGCGAAAAGATATTGCAATTGCGCGAGATTGCTTTAAAGGAAGTCGCCCATTATCTGGAACGAAAAATAGATACCGAAATACCCAAACAGATCAAGCTGCGGCCTGAACGATTTCTGGCGTGCATATCATCCAATGCCGAGACTGCTAAAATTGTCATCCGCAAGGCAGCCCGATTGGCGTCCTATTACCGTTCACCGTGGATTGTTCTGTATGTACAAAGTAGTAACGAAAGTTTGGACCGTATTAAACTGGATAAACAACGACACCTGATAAACAACTTTAAATTGGCCACCGAACTTGGTGCAGAAGTACTCAAAGTAAAAAGCGACCAGATAACACAAACCATCATGCAGGTAGCCAAGGACCGGGAGATTACCACCATTTGTATAGGTAAACCGCATTTAAGCTTATTCCAAGTAATATTAAGAACCCCTGTATTTAACGGCCTGCTTAAAAACATAGCCGCTACCGAAATGGATTTAGTCATACTGTCATGAAAGTAAAAAATAAACTTCGCTTAGGCTTCGGCTTTTTGTTTGTCGTCGTCCTGTTAT
>Ga0157369_10000532_pt1 | contig 50321 bp, 40 predicted proteins | sample C25metaG_FD_113461 | JGI IMG/M metagenome (GOLD analysis project Ga0157369, IMG submission 113461) | Corn rhizosphere microbial communities from Kellogg Biological Station, Michigan, USA - C2-5 metaG | ecosystem: Host-associated > Plants > Roots > Rhizosphere > Soil | place: USA: Michigan... | reverse complement strand
AGGCCGGCGGGGTGTTCTCGGACGACTTCATCGATGCGTACATCGAGCTGAAGCTGCAGGAAGTCACCAAGTTCCGCATGTCGACCCATCCGATCGAATACCAGATGTATTACTCGATCTGACGACGCACCGTCGGCCTCCCCTCGAGGGGAGGGCGGGATGGGACGGGCCTGTTTCCGCCTCCCTTGCCCGCACGAATCCGCCCATCCGTGCGCCAACGCAATCGAAGGCGTTGAGGCTGGACGTGCGAGCGGTTTCTTCTAGGGTGGGGAGGTTGCGTTGCTTTCCGGCTGCCAGAAATCGCGCACGACGATCGCATGCAGCGCCGTGGTGAAGCGCTTGGCATCGGCGTAGGACAGATGCGACCACTCCGGCAGATCGTAGTTCTGCATTTCCGGGTAGTCCTCGAAATGGATGCCCGGCGCGCCGGACTTGGCCAGCAGCACGTCCCATGATGTCGCGCGCGGAAACAGCTGGTTGTCATGTTCCAGGTAAGGTCCCGCGCTGGGCGGGCGTACGAACAGCACCTTGACGCCGCGCGCGCGCAGTTTCGCGACCGCCTTGACCATGCGATCGATCTGTTCGTCGCGCTTCTTGTCCGATTCCCCGGGTTTCGGATCGTCCGGCGACGGCGCGAAGTCCTGGCTCCAGACCTTTCGCATCAGCGCGCGATAGTCCGGATCGTTCTCGACCTTGCCCCACATGTGCGTGTTGCGATCGGCGTCGGTCACCGAGAGTTTGCGCACGTCGAGCCGGGTCGGCTTCCCGGGCCGATCCGGCCACGGCTGGCGCTGGACCACGGTGGCCAGGGCGTAATCCGGTTCGTAGAACGCGAAGAACGGTTCCACCAGGTGCATCGACAACCACTGGCCGACACGCTGCGACGGCGATTCGTCGCGGAAATACTTCAGCGTTCCGCCGCGATAGCCGTAACCGCTGAAGAACACCTCCGGCGCGATGCCTATCAGCAGGCGGCCGGTGAAGTTCGGATCGTCGGCCAGGTCCTCGGCGAACCGCAGCGGCGAGGTGCCTTCGAATGCAAGCTGGATCGGACGCTCGCCGTCGAGCTTTTCCCACAGGTCCAGCTGGATATCGAAGTACACGCGCGATGCGCCGATGATGACGGTTGCTTTGCCCTCGCCGGCATCGATGCGGCGGCGCTGGATCGCCCACAAGCCGAAGCTGTTGCGATAGCCCGGCGTCGCGCCGAAGTCGCGCCAGTACCATTCCCAACCGCCCAGCAGCAACGCGAACAACACCAGCATGCCGACGAAGATCCGCGCCCATGGCTGCTTCGGCACCGGCCGCAGCGGCACCGGCTGGGCCACGCCGGGACGATCGGAGGCGGTTTCGCGCGCATGGATCGCACGCTCGTGCGCGTCGGCGTCGTGGACGAACGTGGCGTCGGCTGCCACGTCAGAACTGGAAATAGATGAACGCATTGCCGGCCCCCTGTGCGATGACGATGGCAAACGCAAGCAGCGACCACATCACGCAAACTGCCGCCGCCGGCGTCCTTGCGATGACCGATTCGAGGGTTCGCCCGCGCATCAGCCAGTGCGCAATCACGATGCCGGCCACGATCACCGAGACGACGACCAGATAATAGGTTTCGAGTATGGGTTTTGCGCCGACGTTGAGGCCGACCATGCCGGACAGCACGCTCCAGGCCTTGCCGAACGTCTTGGCGCGAAAGAACACCCAGGTGAGGTTGATCAGCAGATACGTCAGCAGTCCGAGCGCGACGAACATCAGCGGGCCGGGCCGATAGTTCGAAAAGCGCGAGCGCAGCACGCGTTCGACCGCCAGGTAGAGACCGTGCAAGCCGCCCCAGGCGACAAACGTCCAGTTGGCACCGTGCCACAGGCCGCCGAGCAACATCGTCATCAGCAGTGCCGCATACGTGCGGAACGGCCCGTGCCGGTTGCCGCCGAGCGGGATGTACAGATAATCGCGCAACCACGATGACAGCGTGATGTGCCAGCGCCGCCAGAAATCGGAGAAGCCGACCGCGGCGTACGGAAAGCGGAAGTTGTCCGGCATGGCAAAGCCCAGACACAGCGCCGCACCGATCGCGGTCGTCGAATAACCGGCGAAATCGCAGAAGATCTGCCCGCTGAAAGCAAGCGTGCCGATCCACGCATCGACCGTGCCGGGGACCTTGTCGCTGTCGTAGATCCGTTCGGCGGCACGCGACAGGAAGCTGTCGGCGAGCACGATCTTGTTGAACAGGCCGATCGTCATCAGCGCCAGGCCGAAGCGGATCTGGTCGCCGGTCGCGCGCCGCGGCTGCTCGAACTGCGGCACCAGTTCGGTCGGGCGCATGATCGGACCGGCGACGAGGTGCGGGAAGAACGTCACGAACAGCGCGTAGTCGAGGAAGTTGCGCGCCGGCAGTGCGCGGCGCAGATACACGTCGAGCGTGTACGACAATGTTGCAAATGTATAAAAAGAGATTCCGACGGGCAGCACGATGTCGTAATGCGCCGGCTGCCAGGCAACGCCGAGCGACGCCATCAATGCGCTGAAATTGTCGACGAAGAATTGTCCGTACTTGAAATAGGCGAGCATGCCGAGGTTGGCGACAACCGACAGCAGCATCCACGCGTGGCGCGCCGCCTCGCGTCTGGCCTTGACCAGGCCCTGCGCGGCGTACCAGTCGACCACAGTCGAGATCCACAGCAGCATCACGAACGGCGGATTCCACGCCGAATAGAAGATGTAACTGGCGATCAGCAGGTTGAACTTGCGCGTGGTCCACGGCAGCGGCAACGAATGAATGCCGAGCACGAGCGCAAAGAAGACGACGAACGTCAGCGAATTGAAGACCATTCCCGATGCCCCCGGTGAAACGGCGTGAAACGAGCGCCCGCTTGTTCGAATCGTTTTTCGGGGCGCGCCCTCATCTTCGCATATTCGCCACGGGAATTTGCAGCCGACCGGGCGCCGGGCGCTGAACTAAGTGCCGGGGCTGCCCTTCCGATGCGGTGCCGACGCCAGCCCGGTCGCCCGGTCGGTGCCGGCCGCCGCAGGGGATCACCGCGCCGGCGGGCGCGGGGCGGGTGCGCCGAGGATCCTCTGCACCATCGGCATCGGCTTGGCAAGGTCGAAGATGAGTGCCGCCACGAGGCCGGCCACGACGGCCAGCAGGGTGAGCCTGAACGGCGGAACGCCGAACTGGAACAGGCGCTGCAGAACCGGTACGGCAATGCAGGCGACGGTGACGAACGCGGCGATTGCGGCGACCGTCCAGTACGCGCCGTGATCGCGCGCAAGAAGGCTCGCGAGCGCCGCACCGCGGGTGGCGACTACGCGGATCAGCGCGAGATTGCCTGCAGTGAACGTGATGAACGCGAGCGAGCGCGCGACATCGGTTCCGATGCCGGCCCGCAGGCTCAAGGCATATGCCGCGAGCGCCGCCGCCAGCAGCAGCACCCCCTGGATCGCCGCCACCCCGATCTGGCGCCAACCGAGCAACGCGTCGTCCGGGTCGCGCGGCGGCTGGCTCATCGTGCCGGGTTCGACCGGTTCGTTTTCGAACGCGATGGCACAGACCGGATCGATCACCATCTCGATCAGTACCACATGCAGCGGCAACAGCAGCGGCGGCAGGCCGACCAACAGCGGCAGTATAGTCAGCCCCGCGATCGGCACGTGCACGGCGGCAATGTAGATCGAGGCCTTGCGCAGGTTGTCGAAGATGCGGCGCCCCATTTCGATTCCGGCGACCAGGTGGTTGAGATCGTCCTCGAGCAACACGATCGAAGAAGCCTCGCGGGCGACGTCGGTGCCGCGACCGCCGATCGCAAGGCCGATGTGCGCCGCCTTCAACGCCGGCGCATCGTTGACGCCGTCGCCGCTCATCGCGACGATCTCGCCGTTTTCCTTCAACGCCCGCACGATGCGCAATTTCTGCTCGGGGCGGATGCGCGCGAACACGCGCACGGTCCTGACTTCCCGCCGCAACCCGGCATCGTCCATCGCGGCAATCTGCGTTCCGGTGAGCGGCGGTACGCTGCAGTCGATGCCGGCCTGGCGCGCGATCGCGACCGCGGTAACCGGGTAATCGCCGGTCATCATCAACACCGAAACGCCGGCACGGCGGGCCGCCGCAATCGCCCGCGGCGCGCTGGCGCGCAACGGATCGGCGAAGGCGATCACGCCCTGCAGCCGCAGTCCGAGTTCGGCCGGCTCGTCGCTGATCACGCTGCCGTCGCGCAACGCGGATGCCGCGACGGCCAGGACGCGGAAGCCGCGCCCGGCCAGGGGTTCGACAAGATGCAGCAGGCGCTCGCGTTCCTTGCCGGCCAGGCCGCAAAGATCCGCGATTGCCTCGGGCGCACCCTTGGCTGCAGCCATGAGGGATCCATCGGCACGTTGCCAGACCCGTATCACGGCCGGACGTTCGTGGCTGATGCCGTATTCGCGCAGCAACATCGGCTCGGCGGCTGACGCGGTCTGCGCGTCCGTCGCCGCCGCCAGCTCGTGCACGGAGCGATCGAGCGGATCGTTGGAGCTGTGCGCCGAGGCGAGCGCGGCGCAGCGGACCAGTTCGACGAACGCATCGGGCAGCCGCTCGTCGCCGGTCCGCAGCTCGATCGTCGCTTGCGCCGTCGCCAGCGCGCAAACACGCATGCGGTTCTCGGTCAGCGTGCCGGTCTTGTCCAGACACAGCGTGCTGCAGGCGCCGAGCATTTCGATCACGGCGGTTCGTCTGACCAGTACGTGCAGGCGGGCGAGGCGTCTGCCGCCGAGCGCGACGAAGACGGCGAGCACCATCGGAAATTCCTCGGGCAGCGCCGACATGGCGAAGGCGATGCCGGACAGAGTCCCCTGCAGCCACGCGCCTCGCAGCAGGCCATAGAGCAGCAGCACGAGCACGCTGCCTGCCACCGCGGCCACGGCAAACAAACGCACCAGCCGGCCGAATGAGCGCTGCAGAAGCGTAGGCTCCAGCTCGATCGACGCCAGCGAGGCGCCGATGCGGCCGGCTTCCGTGCGCGCGCCGGTGTGGAGAACTTCGGCGAATCCGCGGCCGGATGTCACCAGCGTGCCGGCATAGACCATCGCCGGCGCGCGCTCGTCCTGGCCTGCCGACGACACCTGCTTCGTGACAGGCACGGATTCGCCGGTCAGCATGGCCTCGTCGACAGTGATGCCTTCGGAACGCAGCAGAACGCCATCGGCCGCGATCCGCTCGCCGTCGGCGAGCAGCAGAATGTCGCCCGGAACGACCTCGCGTGATGCGATGCGTTGCTCGGCGCCGTCGCGCATCACGCGCGCGAGCGGCGCTGCCAGCGCGCGCAGCGCCTCGATCGCATTCTCGCTGCGATTTTCCTGCACCACCACCAGCAGGATCGAGAGTGCCGCGAAAGCGGACATCATCAGGCCTTCGCCGATACCGCCGATTGCCAGGTAGACGACCGCCGCTGCGGAAAGCAGCAGAAACATCGGCTCACGCAGCACGCCAAGCAGGATGCGGCCGAATCCGCGCCGCGGTACGCCCGGCAACTCGTTGGGCCCGTGCTCCAGCAGCAGGCGACGAGCGTCCGCGCCGGTCAGCCCTTGCGCCGGCACAGCTCGATTCGCGGACGATTGCGCGTGCATCGTTACCTTCTAGCCGAAGGCCGCGGCCGGGCCCTTGACGCGCATCAAGTCTATCGGCAAGCCAATTCCGGCTGAGAAGGCCTCGCCAGTGCCGTAGGCATCGCCAACGGATGCGCGGTCACGATGCAATGCACTAAACTGGTGCAATGCTTGCGGCCTCCGACAATGATCACGCCCGCCTCGGGTTCGAGCAGCTTGTGACGGCGGTGGCGATGCTCGATTCCAGACTGCATTTTGTTCGCGCAAATGCCGCGTTTTGCGAGCTTTTCGACGTCGGATCCCCGAAGTTGCGCGATATTGCATTGTCGGACTTCGGCAAGGCCGGACTCGTTCTGGACCCGATCGCGCGCCGCGCCCATGTCCAGCAGACAGCGGTGGCTTCCCGCGGCGAGCGCATCATGACCGTTTCAGGGCATTTGTTCAGTGCCGACATCACCGCCAGTGCCGTCACCGACGGCGTCCTGCTCGAAATCCACCGCATCGCGCCGGAAGGCGCCGTCGCACCGCCGGTGCGCCTTTCGGAGAGCCTGCGCGGGCTGGCGCACGAAGTGAAGAACCCGCTTGCCGGCATCCGCGGCGCGGCGCAATTGCTCAAGCGGCGCGTGGCCGAGCCGGAGCTGGCGCACCTGGCCGACATGATCATGGCCGAAGCCGACCGGCTCGCGAACCTGGCCGACCGCCTGCTGCACGGCGGTCGCAAGCCGCACCTGAGCCACGTCAACCTGCACGAGGTCATCGAACGCGCACGCGCGGTGATCGCGTCCGAGGCGGCGCCGTCGGTGCAACTCGACCGCGACTACGATCCGAGCCTGCCGCGTCTGCGCGGCGACGCCGACCGGCTGCTGCAACTGCTGCTCAACCTGATGCGCAATGCGCTGCAGGCCGGCGCCGCGCGCGTCGGCGTGCGCACGCGCGCGGCGCACAACGTGCTGATCGGCGACAAGCCGGCGCGCCTTGCCGCGCGGCTCGACGTGATCGACGACGGCCGCGGTGTTCCGGAAAGTCTGGGCGAGAGCCTGTTCCTGCCGCTCGCGTCGGGGCGTGTGGATGGAAGCGGGCTGGGACTTGCGCTGGTCCAGGAAATCGCGCGCGAGCACGGCGGCATCGTGGTCCACGACGGCAGCCGCCCGGGCCAGACGGTATTCTCGCTGCTGCTGCCGCTCGGGGGCGAACATGGCTGAGGTGTGGATCGCCGATGACGACGAATCGATCCGCTTCGTGCTCGGCGAGGCGTTGCGCGAAGCCGGCCGCACGGTGCGCGCCTTCGTCGATGCCGAAGACCTGCTCGATGCCACCGGGCACGCCGTTCCCGATGTCGTCTTTACCGACGTGCGCATGCCGGGCGCGGGCGGGTTGAAGCTGCTCGAATTGCTCAAGGCGCGCGGCATCGCCGCGCCCGTCATCGTCATGAGCGCCTATACCGACGTCGCCTCGACCGCTGCTGCGTATCGCCAGGGTGCGTTCGACTTCATGCCCAAGCCGTTCGACCTCGACCAGGCTGTCGCCGCGGTCGAACGCGCGCTGATGCAGACGCACCCGCTGCCGCCGTCGGCGGCCGCGGCGCCGGGTGAAACCGAGCTGATCGGGCAATCCGCGGCGATGCGCGAAGTGTTCCGCAACATCGGCCGCATCGCCGCGACCGATCTCAATGTGCTGATCACCGGCGCGACCGGCACCGGCAAGGAACTGGTCGCGCGCGCGCTGCATCGGCACAGCACGCGCGCGCTGCGCCCGTTCGTCGCGCTCAACACGGCGGCGATTCCGGCCGAACTGCTCGAGTCGGAACTGTTCGGCCACGAGGCCGGCGCGTTCACCGGCGCGCAGAAGCGTCATCCGGGACGCTTCGAGCAGGCCGAGGGCGGCACGCTGTTCCTCGACGAGATCGGCGACATGCCGCTGTCGCTGCAGACGCGGCTGCTGCGCGTGCTGGCCGAGAACGAGTTCTACCGGGTCGGCGGACGCGAGCTGATCCGCGCCAACGTGCGCGTCGTCGCCGCGACGCACCAGGATCTCGACGCGAAGGTGCAGAGCGGTGCATTTCGCGCCGATTTGCTGCACCGCCTCGATGTCGTGCGCCTCGAATTGCCGCCGCTGCGCGAACGACGCGAGGACATCGCCTTGCTGGCCTCGCGTTTCCTCGCGCGCGCGGCGCAGGCGATGAATCTGGAAGCGAAGCGTTTTTCCGCCGCCGCGCTGGCGGCGCTGCAAGATCTGCCGTGGCCCGGCAACGTGCGCCAGCTGGAAAACCTGTGCCGGCGCCTCGCTGTCATGGCGCCGGGTCGCGAGATCCGCGTGCAGGATCTGCCCAAGCCGGATGCGGCGGCGGCAGCCAGCGGCGATGACTGGACCACGACGCTGACGCGCGAGGTGCGCGACCGGCTGCGCCGCGGCGAACGCGACGTCTACGCCAGCACGCGCGAACGCTTCGACCAGAGTCTGCTCGGCGCAGCGCTGGCCGAGAATTCCGACCATCGCGGCCGCGCGGCACAACAGCTCGGACTGGGCCGCAACACGCTGACGCGCAAGCTCGGCAGCTCGCGCAAGCGGCGTGAGACGTGAAGGGGCAAGGGAGAGAAAAGCATGAGAGGTGAGGCGGAAGATGCTCGCCCGGCAAGGTCATCCACAAATCCACTACTATACTTGCGATGAACACAAGCCCAGTTGAAATCCGTATCCGTGCCGCGCAGGGCGGCGACATTGGCGACATCGTCCGCTTCAATGCGGCGATGGCGCTGGAAACCGAACATCGCGCGCTCGACGTCGAGGTGCTGCGCGCCGGCGTCGCAGCAGCGCTCGGCGACGCGCGCCACGGTTTCTATCTCGTCGCCGAAGCGGCCGCACAGGTCGTCGCCTGCCTGCTGATCACGTATGAATGGAGCGACTGGCGCAACGGCCAGTGGTGGTGGCTGCAGAGCGTCTACGTCGATCCGCAATTCCGCCGCCACGGCGTGTTCCGCGCGTTGTACGACGAGATCGAGCGTCGCGTCCGCGACACCCCGGGCGCCATCGGACTGCGCCTGTACGTCGAGCGCGACAACCGGCGCGCGCAGCAGACCTATGCTGCGCTCGGCATGCACGAAACCGACTACCGGCTGTTCGAGAAAACGCTGGTGTCGACCAGGGCGTCGACCGCGACGGCCGGCAGCTGATGGGGGCGGGCCGCTCGGGCTTCGTCGGGCGCGCATTTGCCGATGCGCTGTGCCTGTATGTCATACCGTTTACTGCGGCGCTGCTGCCCTGGCGCTTCGGATTTGCGTGGCTCAAGCAGCTGGCCACCTGGTCGTTCCTGTATCGCGATTCGGTCGAGAGCCTGTGGTCCGGCGCGACGCCGTTCTTTCCCGAAGCCGATGCGCGGCAGTGGAAGATGCGCGCGCGCCTGTTGCTGCTGGTCGAGCACACGGACACGTACCTGACCCTGCTGCGCAGCGACCGCTGGTGGCGCCGGCACATCGCGGTGCGCGGCGAGTTTCCCGCGACGGGCGAGGCCAATCTGCTGCTGACGTTTCACTGGGGCACCGGCAACTGGATCTGGCGCCTGCTGCGTGCCCGCGGCATCCGCGCGTTCTTCCTCGCCCGGCGCCCGCAGGGCCGCTCGCTCGGCCTGAGCCGGCTGTCGTACTGGTACGGCCGGTTGCGCGGCTGGAGCCTGCGTCGCATCGGCGGCGCCGGCGTCATCTTCACCGGCGACAGCGCCGATGCGATCAACGCGGCGCTCGCCGACCGCAACAGCGTGATCGGCATGCTCGATGTCGGCGCCCGCGCCGGACAGCAGACCGTATCCGGCGCGCTGTTGAGCAGGCAGGTGCGCCTGCCCTTCGGCCTGGCGCGTATCGCGCAAGGCACCGCCACCGCGGTGACGCTGTTCAGCGTCGGCCTCGACTGGAGCAGCGGCGATCGCGACGTCGTGATTGAAGTCATCCCACCCGGCACGGATGCCGATGGTGTCATGCGCGCCTACATCCGGCACCTCGATGCGCGCCTGCACGGCGCGCCGGAAGCCTGGCAGATGTGGCATGAAGCGAATGCGATCTTCGTGCCGCCCGTGAAAGGGCATTTGAACGCGAATGAACGCGGATGATGGGCGATCGATCGCGGATCGGGCAAACAAAAAATTGCCCCTGCTCAATCGCCTGAATCCGTGGATATCCGCGTAGTCCGTATTCAGGACTCGAGGCTTGAACGCGGATGGGCGCGACGACGCCCGCCTAGACGTTGTAGCCCTTGTACAGCGTGTTGTGCGCGGGCCGGATTTCGGCCTCGGGACGCTGCGTTGTATAATAGTATAAAGCGATCGATTGCCGGTAGATGCCGTCCGGCGCCGTCCAGGGATTCGGGTGGCCATGGAACGTGTCGGACCGCGTGGCAAACAGGACCGCGCGATTGAACAGCGGTTCGACCAGCCGTTCGCGCCGCGTGCCCTCGGTGTTCCACAGTTCGAGCTCGCCGCCGTAGGCCGGCTGCCACTCCGGCGTGAGGTAGATCAGCAGGTTCAGGCGGCGGTGGGCCTGCAGGCGCTCGTGCCAGTTGAAGTCGGCGTGGATGCCCAGGTGCCCGCCGCGACGGCTCAGATGGATGCCGCCGCCGGCCAGGTGCGGGTCCGGCAGCAGATGCTCGATGCCGGTCAGCTCCTCGAGAAAGCGCAGAAACGGCCGCGAGTTGAGGTCGTGGATCGCCTGGCGCAGCGGTCGCGGCATGTGTTCCTCGTCGCTGCAGCCGAGCTTGACCTCGAGTCCGGGCGCCGCATAGTGGTCCCATGCAACCGGATCGTCCGGCCGCGGGAATACGCGTGCGAGGTCGCGTGAGTCGGCGGCGCGCAGGAAGTCGTCGATGACCACGTGCGGATAGGGCGCGGCGCCGCGGAACGCATCGCCGAATTCGCCGGTGCGGCGGTTCAGGGTATCAAGATCGAAAACGTAGGGCATACAATAGGCGACCGCTCGAGCGCGCATGATATCAGCACACTCGATCATCCCGGCTTTCGCGAAGGTGGCTTGTGACCTCGATCAAACGCGTGGCAGTTCTCGGTGGCGTGCGCATTCCGTTTTGCCGCAACAACACGGCCTACGCCGACGTCGGCAACTTCGGCATGGCGGTCAAGACGCTCGGCGCGCTGGTCGAGCAATACGGCCTGCACGGGCTGGAACTGGGCGAGGTCGCATTCGGCGCGGTGATCAAGCACGCCTCGGAATGGAACCTGGCGCGCGAGGCGGTGCTGTCGTCGGGACTGGCGCCGACGACGCCCGGCATCACCACCGCGCGCGCCTGCGGCACTTCGCTCGACAACACGATCATCATCGGCAACAAGATCGCGACCGGCCAGATCGAAGCCGGCATCGCCGGCGGATCCGACACGACGTCCGACGTGCCGATCGTCTACAGCCGCGCGCTGCAGCAGCGCCTGCTCAACGTCAACCGGCAGAAGACGCCGCTCGACAAGGCCCGGGCAGCGCTGCGCGGATTCTCGTTCGGCGAGTTGAAGCCGAGCTTTCCGGGCGTCGCCGAACCGCGCACCGGCATGTCGATGGGCGATCACTGCGAGCTGATGGCCAGGCAGTGGAAGATCTCGCGCGAGGACCAGGACAAGCTCGCCCTGTCGAGCCATCAGAAGGCAGCCGCTGCGTATGATCGCGGTTTCTTCAGGGATCTGGTCGTGCCGTTCCGCGGACTCGATCGCGACGGTTTCCTGCGTGCCGATTCAACGCTGGAAAAGCTCGCCGCGTTGAAGCCGGCGTTCGACAAGACCTCCGGCAACGGCACTCTGACCGCCGGCAATTCGACCGGCTTGTCCGACGGCGCGTCGGCCGTGCTGCTGGCGAGCGAAGACTGGGCTGCCGCCCGCGGCTTGAAGCCGAAGGCGTTCCTGACCTATTCGCAGGTCGCCGCCGTCGACTTCGTGCATGGCGAGGGCCTGCTGATGGCGCCGACGATCGCCGTGTCGCGCATGCTCGACGCAGCCGGCCTGACCCTGCAGGATTTCGATTTCTACGAAATCCACGAAGCGTTCGCCGCGCAGGTGCTGTGCACGCTGCGTGCGTGGGAAGATGCCGACTACTGCAGGAACCGCCTCGGCAAGGATTCCCCGCTCGGCAGCATCGATCCGGCCAAACTCAACGTCAACGGTTCGAGCCTGGCGCTCGGCCATCCGTTCGGCGCGACCGGAACGCGCATCGTCGCCACGCTCGCCAAGCTGCTCGAGGAGAAAGGCGCCGGGCGCGGCCTGATCTCGATCTGCACCGCCGGCGGCATGGGCGTCACGGCAATCGTCGAACGGCCCTGAGTCGAAAAGACCCGCGGCAACGCTTCAGAATGTCACGACATCGACGTCGGCCGCGTCGAGCGAGTCGATCGTGATCTCGACCGCAGCCCCGGCACAGCGGCGGCAATCATAAATGCGGCTGACCATATCCGTGGCGATCGGCGCGAGCGGCGTGCCATCGACCGAAACCGCGATCTTCGGCTCGGGCGCGAAGCCGAACGCGATGTTCGAGATCGCGATATGGACGGGCGCGCCGGGCGCAAGGCGCAAGTGCCGCTGCTGGGTCGCGGCCGCGAGTTTCGGCGTGTAGGCCGGATAAACCGGCAGTGCCGGCGGATCGATTGCAGGGCCGTCCGACAGCGGCTGCGCAGGCACGATGCCGATCGAGCCCAGGCGTCGCTGCGGCCGCACACCGATGCGTGCCCACAATGCCCGCGACAGACCGAGCCAGTGTGCGCGCCGCGGATCCGTGCCGCCGAGCGACACGTCGCTGCGCAAGCAGGCAAGGCGCATGTCGATGGCGTAGCCGTGCAGCAGATATTGCGCGAGCGCGCCGTGCGCGCTGACCGCCGGCGCGCTGCACAGGAATTGTCCGCTTGCGGCAACGCCATAGGCTGGCATCAGCAGCAGCGGCTGCGTGTCTTGCGGCGCTGCGCCGACGTTGAACATCGGGAAAAAGTTGAACGGCCACTCGCCGTGTTTCTGCAGCTGTGCCGCACGCACGCCACACAGCGCAAAGCTGGCGGCGGCGGCGATGTAAGCCGTGGCGCGCGCGAGTGCGGCAACGAACGGGCGCGTCAGGCCGGCAAGACCGATGCCGACGATGCCGGCCAGCACGACACGCAGCGGCGTGGTCATGTAGTACGGCGTCATGTCGCGCAACAGCGCGGTCGTGACGGCGATGGCGGCAGCCGTTGCGAAACCGGCAAGCGCGACCTGGCGCGTCCGGGCCGTCCCCAGCATCGCGGCGACGGCAGCACCAGCTGCGCCGACCAGCCCGATCGCCGCGAGCGCGGCGCAGGCCAGATCGGCGGCCCACGGCGGCCAATCGAGCAACACGCCGAACCAGTAGTGCGTTCCGCCGAAGGCCGTGGCGACGAACAGCGACCAGACCGTGCCGGGGTGGCCCGCATGTTCGCCGCCGATGAAGCGCGCGCCGGCAGCCAGATCGGCGAATCCCTGCGCGGCATCCCAGATGAAATACGGCAGCAGCGGCAGCACGCCGACGCCTGCGGCGACCAGCACATCGCGCATGCGGCAATGGCCGCCGCGCACGGCCCACACCAGCAGCGCCAGGCCCGTCCAGACCAGGCCGGCGTTGGCCGGATGCGCATGCAACGCGAGCACGAAGAACAGCGCCACGCCGGCGAGATAGCGCAGCCGCGGCCGCCGCCAGTAGCGTGCGGCGCACAGCACGAATGCCAGCACGCAGGCCGATGACAGCAGGTAGTGCAGCGGAAACACCCATTCGAGCGAACTCCAGCTCGGCACCAGCAGGCCGCAGGCCCAGAGCATGCCGGCGCGGCGTCCATGCAGCTCCTTGCCGGCGAGGTAGGCAAGCGGAAACTGCAGGCTGGCCAGCACGCCGAGCAGCAGCATCGTGCCGAGCCAGCCGCGGCCGATCGCCAGCAGCACAGTCAGCAGCCAGTACCAGGCGGGTCCCAGATGGATCGCGCCGGCCAGGACCGGGCCGCTGAGCGGCAGCGCTTCGCCGTGCAGCGAGCGCCACGCGATGAACATGTCGCGCGCCAGGTCCATGTGCACGGCGGCATAGGCGATGCGTGCCGCGCTCGCGCCTACCAGCGCGAACAGCGCGAACGTGCGCCAAAAACGGCGGCGTCCGGTATCGCCGGGAGCTTGCATGTGCGACTTCACGCCGGAGCCGGAGCCTGGCGCCGGCGTTGAGCTGGTTGCCGCATGACGCGAGCGGGACCGCCACCGCTGCGGCGGTCGCTCACGACGGGAAAACGGCGGAGCTTAGGAAAACCTGAAGCGCGGCGTGAAGTCCGAACTCGGCGCGTACGAGGTGCGCCGCTGGCGCATGCACGCCTGCAATTCGGCGCGCCGGCCTTCGAGCCATTCCTCGCGGCCCAGGCCGCTGGTGTCGGCACCGCGGCGATGGGCTTCCTGTTCGCGGAACGCGCAGAAGTCGGCGTAGGCTTCGATCTCCGGCTGCAGCACCGTGCTGACAACCTCGATCATGATCGCGTCGTCGAGAAAGCCGAGCACCGGGATGTTGTCCGGGATCAGGTCTTCCGGATCGGCGAAGTAGGTCAGCGCCGAGACGACGCGGCTGCGATCCTCGTCGGAAAGCGCCCAGCCGACATCGCGCGCCATCGCGACCAGGTTCTCGACCGACGCCAGGCGCGAGCGCACGAACTCCGGCATGTTCTGGCCCTGCGAATCGGCGAAGGTCTTTTCGGCGGCGCCGAGAATCTCTTCGGCGCTCTTGCCCGAGGCGCGCTGCGCGGAGCGCTGGACGGCGTCGACGAAGAACGGCAGGTCGTCGTCGGAGATGTCGATCGTAAACTGCAGTGCCATGGCGCTATCCAGTGTGCGGTGAAGACAGGGAAGACTAGCCAGCCGCCGTCGGCGCGTCAATTGCGAAATGGTCGATTGCAGCCGGCGGGCGCAAAACTGCGCCGCAAACGAGTCACAGGATCGACAGCAGTCCGGCGCCGAAGGCCGTGACGATCCGGGTATAGATCGTCTTCGACGGCAGCCTGACATCGGGAAAATCGCCGACATCCGTGTGGCAGCCGTAGAAGCCCGGATCCGAAGGTGGCGATGGCCGGCAGCCCGGGTCGAGCTCGTAGCTGCCGGCATAGCGGAACGGCCAGAAGTCGAACATCGGCAGCGCCGCGGAGAAATCCGCGATGGCGCCGTTGATCCGGCTCAGCAGGTTCGTGCGCGGGCGCTTGGCGATGATCCAGGCATTGTCCGGTTCGCTGTCGCGCAGGATCGACGCGCGCACCGCGTCGGCGAGCGCGCGGTCGAAAATGATGAATCCGGACTCGGTGTTGTAGTGGTACGAGCGCGGATCGAAGTTGTGCGAACCGATCACGGTCACCTCGTCGTCGATGACCATCGACTTGGCGTGCAGGCCGATGCGCACCCCGCCGCGGCTGAGCGGTGCGCGGCCGTATTTCTGGTAACCGCCGTCGCCGCCGCCGCCGCCGGCGGCGAGCGTCGCGTAATCGGCGACGAGGTCCGCCGCTTCGGCCGGAAACGGCTTGAACTCGTGGATCTGGAAGCCGAGCTTGAGGTAGCGCTTCTTGTACTTGTACGACAAGGCGTAGACATAGAACGCATCGGTCGACGCGAGCGAATTGGTCGACACGATGACGCGCAAGGCGGGCTGTTCGCGCTGCAATCGGGCGAACACGTCGCGCGCGGTGTTGCTGAGCACCAGGTACGGCGTCTGCAGCACGATCTGCGAGCGTGCGCCGCGCACCAGCGCCATGATGCGCCGGCTCAGTTCATTGTCGCGCGGTTCGTCCGGCTGCCTGAGCTTGCCCGGCTCGTCGGAGAAGTACTCGATCCGGCCGACGCGCAGCGCGCGAGCGGCAAAGGCGCCGATGTACGCCGCGTCATCGGCGCGCCGCGACAGCGCGGCGACGCGCGCCGGATTGCGATACGCATGCCCGGCATAGCCGGGTGCGTCGACGCCGTCGGCGAGGATCTCCGCGGCGACGTCGCGCAGGCGGCTCAGCGGCGCCGACTCCTTGTTCACCCAGAAACGCTGGAACGAATCGCGCATCTGCAGCGCCGCGGGTCCGGCCACCAGCAAATCGCGATCACGGTAGTCGAAGCGGTCGTCCCAGTCGTAGTAGCGGTCCTCGTAGTTGCGCCCGCCGGCGATGCCGACGGCGTCATCGACGAGCAGCAGCTTGTTGTGCATGCGCTGGTTGAAGCGCAGGAAGCAGCACAGGATGCCGGCGGCGAACTCGAGCGGCGGCGTGCTGGCCTTGTGGAACGTCGGGTTGTAGACGCGCAGCTCGAAGTTGACGTGCGCGCGCGCCAATGCCGCGTAAAGTTGCGGATCGTCGAGCGAGAACAGCTGGTCGACGATCACGCGCACCTTGACGCCGCGCCGCGCCGCCTTGACCAGTTCGTCGAGCACGAGATAGCCGGCGTCGTCTTCGGCGAAGATGAACGTCTGCAGGTCGATCGTGTGCTGCGCGCTGCGGATCAGGTGCAGGCGCAGCAGCAGCGAATCGGCGCCGCCTTCGAGCAGGTTGACGTAGTGGTGCGGCGCCGCCGGCGTCGACTCGGCGAAGGCCTGTTGCGCGAGCGCACGGTACGGCGACGGCAGCGCGCAGCCTTCCGCTGCCGTGCAATCCAGGGCCGAAGCCTGCGCGGCCGCTGCCGTTGCCGCCGCGCGCCGCGCGCGCAGCGGGTCGACCGCGCAGCCCTGCAGCACGGCGACAATCAGCAACACGACTGCGGCCCGCCGGGTGGCCGCGCGGGCCGCAAGGCGCCCGCTCACTGCGTCTGCCCGGGAAGCGCCTTGGCCAGGTAGATCGAAAACCCCAGCTCGACCTTGTCCGACAGCGTGCCGCGCCGCGACTTCATGCCGAAGTCACTGCGATGGATGATGCCGTTCGCCTGGACCGGGCAGTCGGCGGCGATCGCCTGCGGGCACGCGCTGGGCGCGAGCGCGAAGGTCTCGTGGCGCTGGATGCCGCGCAGGGTCAGGGTTCCGGAAATCGGACCACCGTCGCGCAGCCGTTGCAGCGAAACCGGTTCGGAAACGAACCGGATCTGCGGATGAGCGCGCGCGTCGAAGAATTCGTCCGATTTCGCCCATTCCTCGTAGGTGGGGCTGCGCATGGTCAATGTATCGACATCGATGCGCGCATCGGCGATGACGGTACCGTGCGTCCGGTCGATCGTGACGGTGCCGTGCACCTTGCCGAAGCGTCCGTGCACGCCGACCAGCCACAGCACCTTGACCTCGAAATCGCCGCGCGAGCGATCGGCATCGAGCTCCTGCGTCGACAGCGGGACTTCCTCGGCCGCGACGCGACAGGCGCCGACACACAGCGCCAGGCAGCCGACCAGGCGGACGAGCTTCGGCACAGTCCCGGGGCGCGCGCGTGACGGATTGGGCAGTCCGGGTGTCACGGCGCAACAGCAGGTTCAGGGTGACCAGAAGGCTTCCAGGCGGCCGGCTCCCGGTTCGGCCGTGCCGTCGATCTCGAACCAGGCGATGCCGGCCGGCGGCACGCCGCGGAAGTCGCCGGACTGGCCGGTGGCCAGCAGCGCAACCAGCGTTTCGAAGCCGGGGTTGTGACCGACCAGCAGCAGGCGTGCCGCGTCGACGTGATCGTCGATCAGCGCGATCAGTTCGCCGGCGGATGCCTCGTAGATGCGCGGCTCGCTGGTCGCGGCGACATCGCCGAGCGCATGCTGCAGTGTCTGGCGCGCGCGCAACGCCGGCGAACACAGCACCAGCGCCGGCAGCACGGTCTGCCCGCGCAGCCAGCGGCCGGCCGCCTTGGCCTCGTCGATGCCGCGCGCACTCAGCGGACGGTCCGCATCGCCCTGGCCCGGGTTGGGGCCTTCGGCGTGCGCGTGGCGCAACAGAATGACTTCGCGTTTCATGAATTCCTCGTTGCGCCGCGCGGTTTCAGCCGACCTTCTTCAGCCAGCGGATCAGTTTCTCCCAGTCTTCCTGGTGCGAACGGATCACCTCGGAGTTGTAGTCGAAAATGCTCTTGCCCAGGCCCGTCATCAGCACGTAACCCTGCGTGTCGCGCAACTGCGCGACCAGCGGAAACGGCAGGCGCCGGATTTCCTCGATGGCCTGCTGCGCCGCCGTCGTCCATGGCTTGAGCCGGTTGGCGACCAGGCCGACGGCAACCTTGCCGCGCTTGATCTTCGGCAGCGCCGCCACCTCGGCGAGGAACGTCTCGCTGGCTTCCAGGTCGATGCGCGAAGGCAGCACCGGGATCACCAGCGCATGCACGTCGTCGAGCAGGTCGGACAGTTCGCTGGCGCGGATGCCGGCGGGCGCATCGACCACGACGCGTTGCGTGTCCGGCGGGATGCGCGCCGACCAGCCGCTCTTCACGCCGGAGATCGGCAACACCGGCGCGGACGATCCGACCCGCTTCTCCGACCAGTGCATGCTGGACGCCTGCCGATCGGTATCGACCAGCACCGTGTTCTTGCCGTCGAGCGCGTAGTACGCAGCCAGGTTGGTCGCGATCGTCGTCTTGCCGCAGCCGCCCTTCGAACTTGCCACCAGAATTCTCAGCATATGCCAATCTCCGCGTGGACACGCATGGAACCGGTCGCCCAGGTTCGCCGTGGCGCGCGGCCGCGCAGACTGCGCGGTGCCGCCGGGACCCGAGTGCAATTCGGGGCAAGCGTACATCGCCAGCGCGGAACGCGAAAGCACGCGGTTGCGCGCGCCGGCTCAATGCGCGGGAGGCGTCGCGAGCGGATCGTCCGGCCGGGCGGTCGGATTGGCCCGCGGCGGCTGCCAGTCGGCCGGCGCATCGGTCGCGATCTGGCGGCTGCGCAGCAGCGCGGTCACGGTCGTCAACTCGTCGCCGTTTTGCTGCAGCAGGTCCACGTACGCCTGCGCCAGCGCTTCGTCGCGCGGAAAGCGCGCGCTCAGTTCGAGAAACTGCTGGCGTTGCCAGAGGCTGGCACGCTGGCGCGCACGCAGCACATCGCGCGCCGTGCCGGCCGGCAGCAGACTGTCCTCGATGCCGAATCCGATCGACTGCGAGCGGAAGCTGCCGCCGTTCTCGAGCAGGTGCGCCACGGCCAGACAGTCGCCCACGAGGGCTTCGTCGGGGCTGCCTTGCGGCCGGCACAGCTCGCCCAGGCGGGCGTAATTCGGCAGGAAAGCGCCGCCGACGCTGGTCGCCAGGTTGACGCGCGCGGCGGTGGGATTGAGTCCGTGGCCGAGCACCTCGGCCGGCACCGGAAGCGTCTGCAGCGCGCGATAGACGGCCAGCACGCCGGCCGTCCAGAAGTCGTCGAAACGCTTGGCCTGGGCCATGTTCGCGAGCAGGACCCGCTGCTGCTCCGGATCCTTCGTCGCGTGCAGCGTCGGCAGCCACGATGCGGCATTGTCGCCGGCCACCTGCTGCAGTCGATCGGCCGCTTCGCCGAGGCAGGGCGGGGCCTTGGTCCCGCATTCGAGAAACGTCGACACCCACCAGACCAGCGCCGTGTCGGGCCCAAAACGTTGCGCACGCTTGATCAGCGACGGCGATTTCAGCGCGACGGTCCTGCTCTTGTCCTGCGAGTCCGGATAGGCGAGCTCGGCGGCCGCGACCAGCAGGTCGGGATCGGCACGCAGCGCCAGCAGGCTCACCAGGTCGCGCCGGAATTGCTCGAAGCGCTGCTGTTCCGCCGCTGCCGGCGCGCTCGTCCCGGCCGCTTGGCCTTGCGGTTCGGGCGGCGCTGCGGTAGCGGCCGCCGCCGCACCGGGCTCGGTCGTCGGCGGAGCAGTTTCGGTGGGCGGCGTCGCTGCGGACGTTTCGGCGACCGGCGGCGATTCGGGTGCAGTTTGCGCGAGTGCCGCAACCGGCGACAAGGCCAGGACCAGGGCCAGGAATCGCTGCATCGTCGAGATTTCCTTGCGCGTCAAAGTCGCGAGTGTAACGGCAGCCGTCATTAGCGACAGCTTAATAGCCGGCTGCCTGGCCGTCCTTGCGCCCTTCGGAGGCGCCGATCCAGACGTGGTTTTTTTCGTCCCACTCGATCGCCTGATAGCCGCCGTACGGACCGTCGGCCCAGGTGACGTGGTGCCCTTTTTCCATCAGCGCGCGGATCGTCTCGTACGAAAAGCCGCTTTCGAGCTCGACCTCGCCGCCATCCCTCATCGCCAGGTTCTGGCCTTCGGGCTCGGTGTCGCCCTCGTGCTGGATGCGTGGCGCATCGCCGGCTTCCTGCAGGCCCATGCCGAAGTCGATCAGGTTCATGACAATCTGCACGTGGCCTTGCGGCTGCATGCCGCCGCCCATCACGCCGAAGCTGATCCACGGCTTGCCGTCCTTCGTGATGAAGCTCGGGATGATCGTGTGAAACGGCCGCTTGCCCGGTTCGAACGAATTGGGGTGGCCTTCCTTCAACACGAACAGCTGGCCGCGATCCTGCAGCACGAAGCCCAGGCCCGGCGGCGTCATGCCCGAGCCCATGCCGCGGTAGTTCGACTGGATCAGCGAGACCATGTTGCCCCACTGGTCGGCGGTGGTCAGGTAAATCGTGTCGCCGTGCTCGAGCGGTGCGTGGCCGGCCTCGACGCTGCGCATCGCATGGTCCATCGAGATCTTCCTGCGCTGTTCGGTGGCGTAGTCCTTCGACAGCAGCTTGTCGATGGGCGCCTTGAAGAACGCGGGATCCGCATACAGGTGCGCGCGGTCTTCCCACGCGAGCTTCTTTGCCTCGACGAACAGGTGCACGTGCTCGGGACTGCCGAAACCGTACTTGTTCAGATCGTAGCCTTCGAGTGTGTTGAGAATCTCCAGCGCCGCCAGGCCCTGGCCGTTCGGCGGCAGTTCCCACACTTCGACGCCGCGATAGCTCGTCGAAATCGGCTCGACCCATTCGCCCTTGTGCGCGGCCATGTCCTCGTACGACAGGAACCCGCCATTGGCCTTGAAGTAGTCGCCGATGACGTGGGCGATTTTCCCCTTGTAGAACGCGTCGCGGCCGCCATCGGCGATCGTCTGCAGCGTGTTCGCCAGATTCGGATTCTTCCAGATTTCGCCTTTTTGCGGCGCGCGGCCGTCCAGCGTCATCTGCTCGGCGAAGCCGGGATATTTCGACAGCCGCGGCACCGACAGTTGCCAGTAGTGCGCGATCAGTTCGGTCACGGGAAAACCCTCGCGCGCGTAGCGGATCGCGCCGGCCAGGTCCTCCCTGACCGGCAGCTTGCCGAACCGCTCGTGCAGCGCGAACCAGCCGTCGACCGCACCGGGCACGTTGACCGGCAATGGCCCGAGCGGCGGAATCTCCCGGATGTTGTGATCGACGAAATACTGCAGCGACAGCGATTTGGGCGACCGGCCCGAGCCGTTGTAGCCATAGAGCTTTTTCGTCTTCGCATCCCAGACCATCGCGAACAGGTCGCCGCCGACGCCGTTCGACACCGGTTCCATCAGGCCGAGCGCCGCGTTCGCGGCAATCGCCGCATCGACCGCCGTGCCGCCCTTTTTCAGCACGTCCAGGCCGATCTGCGTCGCCAGCGGCACCGAGGTTGCGACCATGCCGTGCGTGGCCAGAACCTCCGAGCGCGTCGCAAACGGCTTGCCGGTGATGCGGTCGCCGGCCTGCGCGGCGAACGTGAGCAGGCAGCAGGCGGCGGCCGCGATCGTGCGTGTCATGATGTCCCCTTGAATCGATTCGATTTCGAGCTTACACCGAACTTCATGCGGTCGACTCACGTCCAACGCCCATGTTCGATTCGCTGAAGGGCCGCGTGCGACGCTTCATGGCCGCTCCGAGCGGCACGCGCTTTCGCGCCTATCACGAGCGCCTCGCGCAGCGGCCGAGCCTGATGCGCACGCTGCTCGTCGTCGGCAGCGGCCTGATCCTGCTTGCGCTGGGTCTGGTCATGGTCGTGCTGCCGGGCCCGGGGCTGCTGGTCGCAGCGATCGGCGCAGTGCTGATCGCCGGGGAATCGCTGTGGGCGGCGCGGCTGCTCGACCGGATCGACCTGTGCGTCACCCGCGCCTACGCACGCTGGCGCCGTTGACGCGACGGATCTACTTGCCCGCGTGTTCGCGCAGATAGGTTTCGTCGGCGAGCCGGCGCTCGTCGGAGAACGGCGCACGCTTGTCGACCCAGCTGTCTGGCGGCGTCGGTGCAATATCGCCGTTGCGCCGCCTCGATGTTGTCGAAACTATTTCTTGGCCGCCAGTGCCGCGCCGACTCCCGGCAGCAGATCCGCACCGACCGGCACCGTGATGCTCGCGCCGGCGAAGTCGTCGCCGATCGGCTCGAAGCGGCCGCCGAGACACTTGTTGGCGAGGAAGTCTTCGGCCACCGCGTTGAACGACGTGTTGTTCTCCGGCCGGCGGAAGCCGTGGCCTTCGTCCGGATACAGCACATAGGTCACCGGGATGTTCTTCGCCTGCATCGCCTTGACGATCTGCTCGGACTCGTTGACGTTGACGCGCGGATCGTTCTTGCCCTGGCCGATCAGCAACGGTTTCTTGATCTGGTCGGCATAGGTCAGCGGCGAACGCTCCTTGAGCAGCGCACGACCCTCCTCGGTATCCGGGTTGCCCATGCGCGTGTAGAACTGCGCGCGGAACGCGGTCCAGTACGGCGGGATGCTCTGCAGCAGCGTGAACAGGTTCGACGGCCCGACGATGTCGACGCCGCAGGCGAATTCGTCCGGCGTCATCGTCACGCCGGCCAGTGTCGCGTAGCCGCCGTAGCTGCCGCCCATGATCGCAACCTTGTCCTTGCTCGTGATGCCCTGCTTGATCGCCCAGTCGACCGAGTCGATCAGGTCGTCGTGCATCTTGCGGCCCCACTGCAGGTCGCCGGCATTGACGAACGCCTTGCCGAAGCCGGTCGACGCGCGATAGTTGACGCTGAGCACGGCATAGCCGCGGTTGGCGAGCCACTGGTGATACGCGTTGTAGCCGTAGCCGTCGCGGGCCCACGGGCCGCCGTGAACGAACAGCACCATCGGTACGGGATGCGCGGCCCTGCCGCTGCCGCTCGGGTCGGCTTCGGCCGGCAGCGTGTAGTAGCTGACCAGTTTCAGGCCGTCGCGCGCCGGGATCTCGACCGGATGCATGACCGCAAGCCGGGCTTGCGCCAGCGCCGGCCGCACGTCGAACCAGAATGCCGCCTTGCCGGCCGCGCGATCGTACAGATAGTACTTCGGCGAGGCGTCCGAGCGCGTCAGCACCACGACCCAGTACTTGTCGTCATCGCTCTGGCTGACGACGCTGATCTCACCGTCGCCGAGCGTCTTCAGATAATCGAAATCCTTCTGGATCGCCGGATCGAGCACGGTCCACTCGGTGCGCAGGTAATCGACCGAAACCGCGCGCGCGACGCCGGTTTTCGGATCGGCCAGGATGCCGCCGACATCGGCGCGCGCATCTTCGTGCACGACGCGGCGCTTGCCGCTGGCCCAGTCGACGGCGAACAGCGCGGCCGTGTCGCGCGCGCGGCTGTCGAGCAGGTACAGCGTCTTGCCGTCGCGCGTGAAGCCGAGCGGATTGGTCGACAGCGAATCGGCCTGCGGCACTTTTCCGTACGGCTTCCAGTTCTTGCCGTCGCGCCTGAACCATTCGCTGCTGCCGTCGTCGAGCGATTTGCTCGCCAGGCGCAGATTGAAATCATCATCGGTCGTGAAGCCGGCATAGCTGTCGTTCCTGATCAGGCGCTCGCGCTTGCCGGTGCGCAGGTCGATTCGGACCGGATCGAAATACTTCGCGTTGCGATCATTGGCGTTGACGAGCACGTCGTGCGGGTGCTTCGGCGTCAGGCCGGCCAGGTCCGCGCGCGCGTTCTTGAACGGCGTCAGGTCCGTCTGCCTGCCGCTGTCCAGGTCGACGCTGTAGATGTGGAAATTCTCGTTGCCGCCTTCGTCCTGCGGATAGAGCAGGTGCTTGCCGTCGTAGGCGAAGTTGAAGCTGCGCACGCCACGCTTGCGGTCGTGCGTGACGACCCTGGCCTGGTCCGGATGCTCGCGCGGCGCGACGAAGACGTTGAGTACGCCGTCGTCCGGTGCGACGTAGCCGAGCCAGCGGCCGTCGGGGCTGATCTCGCCGCCGGCGCGCTCCGGATTGCCGAACAGCAGCTTGCGCGGAATCAGCGCCGGCGGCGCTGCGGCCGCAGCGGCAGTGGCCGCTCCGTTCTTGCCTTCGCTCCCGGGTTTCAGTGCCGGCGCGCAGGCGGTGACCAGAAGAACGGCCAGTGCAGACAACAGCAGACGCGGATGCAACGACATGATCGGCCTCTCGGGTGCAGTGATCGCAGGACGAAGGATTCTACACGGCGTATCGACGAATGCATCGGGCGCGTCCGGCACGCGCATCGCACGTGGCAGGAAGGAATCTACTGTGCCGCCGCCGGCGGCGTGGTCAGCGCACCATCGGGCTGCATGGTCAGTGTGATCGCCCCGGGGCCCGCGGGCCCGGTTGTGACGCGGCCCGCAAGGACCACGCCACGATAGCTCGGCACGTTGCCGACCCAGCGTTCCACCATCCACGCATCGGCGGCGCGCGCCGTGCCGACGCGCAGCGGTTGTCCGGTGCGCGACAGCGCCGCGGCCAGGTCGGCGTGGAAGCGCTGTTCGATCGCGCCGACCTCACGCATGCGCAGCATGATCTGCACGCCATGCATGCAAGCTATGGAGCCGGCAATCAGCAGCACGAGACGCGCGCTGCGGGCACAGTCGCGCCAGGCATATGCGGCGACGCCGACAACCGCCGCACTGGCCAGATAAGCGTAGTGATCGAAGCTGCGACCCAGCACCAGCACCGGCGCCAGCGCGATCGTGCCGAGCAGCATCCAGGCGGCCGCATGGCGCCAGCTCGTGCGCAGCAGCGCGAGCACGACCGCGCCATGACACAAGGCGGCGAAGCCGAGGCGCAGAGCGCTCTTGTCGAGGCTCGGGCCGACTTCGAACAGCGGCGGCAGCCAGGGGAACAGTGCGTATTCGGCCAGCCGCGGCGGAATGTTCGCCAGATGCCACGCATAGGCTTCGTTGCCAGCGTCGACGAGCCACAAGGCCGGCATGCGCGCGGCGACGCAGGCTATGACGACCAGCCCCGCCGGCGCGACGAACGCCACGGCGCGACGCCAGCCGTGGCGCGCGGCGGCGACGGCAAGCCACAACGGCGGCACGGCGACGGCCGCTTCCTTTGCCAGCAGCGCCAGGATGACCAGCAGCACGAGCAGCAGCGTGATGATTCGGCCGTGGCGCGCGGCATCGTGTCGCCGCAGCAGCGCGCACGCCCCGAGCAAGCCGAACAGCAGAACGAGCAAGTCGCCGAGCGTGCCGGTCCAGCCGTGCGTGTAGGCCACGTACGGCGACAGCACGAACGCAGCGCCGGCCGCAGCCGCCGTCGTCCTGCCGGCATCCAGCATGCGCAGGCACGCCGCGAGCAGCAGCCCGTTGATCGTGCCGAGCAGGACGAACAATGCGTGCATCGCGTAAGCGTGGCCAGCCAGCCAATGCGCAAGGACCAGCCACAGGTTGAATGTAAGCGGCCGATACTGAAACGCGCGCAGGTCGGTCCATGCGATCCAGGGCAGGTCGGCGAATGCGGGCACGTCGGCACGCGCCCACCACTGCAGTTCGTCGAAGCTCAGGTAACCGGGATTGAAGATCAGCGGCAGCTGCAGGAGCAGCAACAACAGCGGCAGGCGCAGCGGCGCGAGACGATCGATCGGGCGGCGTGGCGCGGGCGTTGAAATGTGCGTGCTCGACGCGGGCCGCGCGACTTACGCCAGCGCGCGCAGCAGGAACTCCGGCTCGGCCAGCGCGGCCTTGTGGATCTCGGCGTTGTAGTACTGCGTGGCGAACGGCTTGGTCGCCGCGCCGCGCTCGCGAAACGTCGACAGGTCGGCGCCCTTGCGCGCCAGCGTCGCGCTCCACCAGCCGGTCGGGTAGCACGGCTGCGGAAAGGTCAGTGTGCGCAGCGCCGCGAAGCCGGCGATCTTCATTGCGTCACGGATCGACTTCAGCAGCGGCAGGTGGCCGAGCGGCGATTCGCTCTGCTGCACGAGGATGCCGCCATGGCGCAGCGCCTTCAGGCATGAGCCGTAGAACGCCGCATTGAACAGGCCTTCGGCCGGGCCGATCGGATCGGTCGAATCGACGATGACGATGTCGAGCGACTCGGGTTCGCACTCGGCCATCCAGCGGATGCCGTCGACGAACAGCAACTGCGCGCGCGGATCGCCGTTCGATTCGCACAGTTCCGGAAAATAGCGCTCGGCCAGGCGCGTCACGCGCTCGTCGATCTCGACCTGGATCGCGCTTTCGACTTCGTCGTGCCGGAGAACCTCGCGCAACGTGCCGCAGTCGCCGCCGCCGATGATGACGACGCGCTTGGCGCGCGGATGCGTGTACAGCGCCGGGTGCGACATCATCTCGTGATAGAAGAAGTTGTCGCGCGTCGTGACCATCATGCAGCCGTCGATGACCATCAGCTTGCCCCAGTCGGTGCTGTCGTAGATCTCGATCGACTGGAACGCCGTCTGCTCGGCGTGCAGCCGTTGCCGGACCCGGAAGCCGATCGACGAGCCGGTGTAGTCGTGCCGCTCGTCGAACCAGGTCGGCTCCTGCTCCGGTTTGACTGGGTCCGACATGATGCCGCCTGCGCTGCCGTTGGAGGGGCGCGATTGTAGCCGTTCCGCGCGCGTTAAACACGGAGCGGCCGGTGCGGATTACAATGGCGCCATCCTGTGCGGTCCCGCGGCGTTTCAGGCTTCCGATCGGCAGGTTTGCTTGCGTCAAGGCCCGCCGCTGCGACGTTTCCTTTTCGTTGTCTCTCGGAGAGCAAGCGATGACGAAGCTCTGGAACGTCGAGGCCGCACGCGGTCAATATGCAATCAATCACTGGGGCGAAGGCTACTTCGATGTCGACGCGCGCGGCCGCCTGATCGTGCGACCGCGCGGCGCCGATGGCCCGGCCGTCGCGTTGCCCGAGATCGTCGAAGCAGCCCGTGCGAAAGGTTCGCGCCTGCCACTGCTGGTGCGCTTTGCCGACATCCTGCGTCATCGCCTCGAACGCCTGCAAGGCGCATTCTCCGAGGCGATGCGCGCGTGGGACTACGCCGGCGGCTACAGCGCCGTGTATCCGGTCAAGGTCAACCAGCAGAAGGGCGTCGCCGGCGAACTCGCCGCGGTCGGCCGCTCCGGCTTCGGCCTCGAGGCCGGCTCCAAGCCGGAGCTGATGGCGGTGCTGGCACTGGCGCGGCCCGACAGCATCGTGATCTGCAACGGCTACAAGGATCGCGAGTACCTGCGCCTGGCGCTGATCGGACGCAAGCTCGGCCTGCGCGTGTTCATCGTCATTGAAAAGCCATCCGAGCTGGCGCCGGCCATCGAAGAGGCGCGCGCGCTCGGCGTCGAGCCTTTGTTCGGCGTGCGCATGCGGCTGACCAGCCTGGGCGCCGGCAAGTGGCAGAACACCGGCGGCGAGAAGTCGAAGTTCGGCCTCACGCCGCGCCAGGTGCTCACGCTGATCGATCAGCTGAAGGCCGCCAACCTGACCTCTTCGCTGCAGCTGCTGCACGTGTTCATGGGCTCGCAGATATCGAACGTGCGCGACATCGCCGCCGGCATGCGCGAGGCGACGCGCTACTTTGTGGAATTGTGCAAACTGGGAATCCCGGTCGGCTATGTGGACGTCGGCGGCGGCCTCGGCGTCGACTACGAAGGCACGCGCTCGCGTTCGGCCTGCTCGGTCAACTACGGCCTCGACCAGTACGCGTCGACCGTCGTGCAGCCGCTGGCCGAGGCGTGCGCCGAGCACGGCTTCGCCCATCCGCACGTGATCAGCGAGACCGGCCGCGCGATGGTCGCGCACCACGCCGTGCTGGTGACCAACGTCAGCGACATCGAGCGCGCGCCGGAGGGGCGCGTCCCGCCGGCCGATGCCGACGAGCCGGCCGTGCTGCGCCGGCTGCGCGAGATCCACGCCGAAATCGCGCAGCGTGCGGTCGTCGAGTTGTACCACGAGGCCCAGCATCACTGGAGCGAAGGCCACGCGCTGTTCGCGCTCGGCCGCATCACCTTGCGCGAGCGTGCGCGGCTCGACGACCTGTACTACGCGATCGTCACGGCGTTGCGGCCGCGCCTGCTGCCGGCCGAGCGCGCGCACCGCCAGGCGCTCGACGAATTGAACGAGAAACTGGTCGACAAGTACTTCGTCAACTTCTCGATCTTCGAGTCGATCCCCGATTCGTGGGCGATCGACCAGATCTTCCCGATCGTGCCGATCGACGGACTCGACCGCGCGCCGGACCGTCGCGGCGTGATCGCCGACCTGACCTGCGACTCCGACGGACGCATCGACCAGTACGTCGATGCCGAAGGCGTCGACGTGAGCCTGCCGCTGCATGCGCCGGTCGACGGCCAGCCGTACCGGCTCGGCATCTTCCTCGTCGGCGCCTACCAGGAGGCGCTCGGCGACATCCACAACCTGTTCGGCGACACCGACGCGGTCAACGTGCGCCTGACCGACGACGGCGGCTTCGGCTTTTCGCATATCCGCCGCGGCGACACGACCGATGTCATGCTCGACTATGTCGGCTACGACCTGGCGGCGTTGCGTGCATCGTATCGCGACAAGATCGCGGCGGCCGGCGTCGATGCCGTGATGGCCGAACGATTGCAGACCGCACTAGAAGCGGGCCTCACCGGGTACACGTATCTGGCGGAGAACTAGCGACAGGTCAGGCGATCGAAAAAACCGTCATCGTTCCGGCAAAAGCCGCAATCCATCCTGATCTTCGCAGGCCAATGAGGCTGGATGACCGCCCGCACGCAGATGACGGCAATTCCGATGGTGAGTCTTGATGCAGGAGTTCAGGCGTGAGTGAACTGAAAGCGGGATTCGTGGGATTGGGCGCGATGGGTTCTCCCATGGCTGGCCACCTGAAGCGTGCCGGGCTGCTCGTCGGCGTTTCCAACCGAACCGCGGCGAAGGCACGCGCGTTCGCGCAGGAGCACGCCGTCGCCGCGCCCGACTCGCTGGCCGCGCTCGCGGCACTGTGCAACGTCGTGGTGCTTTGCGTCAGCGCCGACGCCGACGTGCTCGGCGCCGTGCGCGAGATCGCCGCCGCCGCGAAACCCGGCATGATCGTGGTGGATAATTCGACCGTGTCGCCGGAAACGGCGAAGCAGGCGCACGCGCAGATGCAGGCTGCCGGCGGCGATTTCGTCGACGCCCCGGTATCGGGCGGCGTCGAGGGGGCGAAAAACGGCAAGCTCTCGGTGATGGCCGGCGGCGATGCTGCGACGCTCGAACGCGTGCGCCCGGTGCTCGACGCCTACGCGGTGCGCGTCGGCCACATGGGTCCGGTCGGCGCCGGGCAAAGCACCAAGGCGGTCAACCAGGTGCTCGTCGCCGGCATCGCGCAGGGCGTGTGCGAAGGCCTCGCGCTAGGCGAAGCGCTGGGGCTCAATCCCGACGTGCTGCTGCCGACGCTGGCCAGCGGTGCCGCCGGCTGCTGGTTTCTGGACAAGCGCGGCGCGACCATGCTGCGCAACGAGTTCGCCGGCGGCTTCAAGGCGGCGCTGCTGCACAAGGATTTGGGTATCGTGCGCGAGATCGCGCAGCGCGTCGGCACCGATCACAGCATCGTCGACAAGTCATACGCCGATCTTGCCGAGTTGATGGCGCAGGGCCGCGGCGACGAGGAACATTCCGCCGTGATCCGCCTCAAGCGCGCGCGCAAGCGCTAGTGTCCCTTGCCAGTAACGCGAAGAAATTCCGCATGGATTTCGGCGCGAGACAAGGCGCGAGGAGGAGGTGCAACGGGGCTATGGTGACGAAGAGCAACGCAGCGTCGCGGCGAAAGACGCCGGAATTATTCGACGGTACTTGCGGAACGGGACGCTAGGGCAGCGCGAACACCCAAAGGTGGGCGCTGTTATCCGGCACGTAGACGCGGCCATTGACGACGATCAGGCTTTGCCAATGGAAGCCGCCGTTGATCACGACGCTGGTCCACAGTGTCGTGCCGGTCTTCGGGTCGACGGCAATCACATTGACGCCATTGGCCGCATAGACCACGTCGTTCGCGATCACCGGCGAAGTCGTGTTGCCGCCCAGCGCTGCCGGCCATTGCGCAGACAGCGACGGCTTGCCGGCCCCGTCCACGACGAGCTTGAGCGCCGACAGGCCGTTGCCTGTGGCCACGAACGTCCAGGTCGCGCCGTCGCCGTGCGAATCCACCCAGACCGCCGGTTGCGGCTTGACCTGCCCGGCCTGCGGCACGGCGAGCGTCTGGATTTCGCTGGTCGCACAACTCGGGCCGCCGTTGCAGCTGACGAAACCCGGGCCGCCGTTGCCGCTGAGATCGTCGAGATTGAGCAGGCGCAACTTCGCGTCCTTGCCGCCCTGCATGGCCAGATGAGCGAAGTGGCTCGTGGCCGGCGCCGGCAGCAGCGCCGGCGAAGTCGAACCCAGATCCTCATCATTGCCCTGCAATGTCTGATAGTTGCCCGGCGTGTAGCTGTCGAGCGGTCCCTGGCCCTGGCCGCTGCCGTCCGGATTCAATGCAAGCACGCTGTCGGCCCAGTCGAAGCCGCTCGTCATCGGCTCGAATGCAGCGCGGAACAGCGTGTCCTTCGCGTCGAACAGGCCGTTGCCCGTGGCGATGAACACGCGATTCGTACCGGCGTCGTAGATTGCCCCGGGCCGCCCCCAGATGCCGCTGTTGCCGGGAAATGGATACTTGATCTGCGGGCAGGCGGTCGAACCCAGCGCGCTCGCGCTCTGGTCCTCGACCAGGTGGGTGGACAAGTTGCTGCATTGCGCATTGAACGTGGTCTGGGCGCCGCTGGCCAGGTCGATCGTCACGACATGGCCCTGGTAATCGCCGCCGTCGCCGCTAATGCCACCGTCGGTGACGACATAGAGATAGGTCGCTCCGCCCGGCACCGTCGCGATCGAAAGTCCCGCGGCGCACTTTTCTACGTCGGGTTTTTTCGTGACCAGTTGCGGCCACCCGCCCGAGACGATTTCGGTGCCGTCGCCGACCTGGTACTTGTGCACATACCCGTCGAGGCCATAGGCGTAGATGAACTGGCGGCCCGGGTCGATCGCAGGCGTCGAGGTCGTGACGGCGAGTCCCTGGATCATCGGTTGTTGCGACCAGACGGTTTCGCCGTCGTCGGCGTCGAGCGCCATCAGCTGCCCGATGATGGTCTCGACGAAGAGCAGGTCCCTGGTGCCTTCCGAGGTCGTGATGCCGCTGAGGAATACCGGGGCGCTGTCGGCAGAAGCCGCCAGGTCGATCTTGTAGCGCTTGGTCAGGCTCGCGACATTGCCCGCCCCGAGCGTCGTTTCGGCCGTGTTGTTGCCGCTGTGCGCCGGGTCGTAGCCGAACTGCAGCCAGTCCGCCGTCATGCCGGATACCGATGCCGACATCGCCAGAATCGCCGCAAGCGTGCGCAGAGGTCCGACAGGTCGCCTCATGGAATCCCCGGCCCGCTATCGCTGCCGCAAGAATACCTCAGCGCGCCGCAGCGCGCCGGAAAACGCCGTGGCGGCGGACGAACCGATGACGAAGCGGGCGGAAGGAGCCGCACTGCGCGCATCCCACCGCCGGCATCGGATTTTTGGCAAGGCGGGAAGCGCTACGCTCTACCCTGCGCCGAGTCGCGCCATGCCGTGCCTGGAAAAAATTCGGCATCCGCGCAACGGATGCGCGGCGGTCATGGTCGATCCTCTGGCAACCATTTCGCTTTTTCGTGAACGCAGCGACGTCGTGCCGGCACTCGCGACCGCCGCGCCTGGTACGACCCGAGAACCCGGCGCGCCTTCACACAAATGCAGCAACGGCGATGTTAGGTTTGCGCCACGGGGCGGTCGAGTATTTTTTGCAGGAGCAGTCATGCGCCAGAAGCCGCTGTTTGCCGCCGTCGCGATCATCGCCGGTCTTCATCAAGCCGATGTGCGCGCGAACGACTGGCTGCAGTTCGGCTATGACACCGCACACAGTGGCTTCAACCGCGCCGAGACGGGCTATTCGACCGCGGGCAACAAGATCCTCTATCACTACGCGCTTCCTGCCGGATCCGACAAGGCCGACAGCGCGCCGGTGTACCTCGGCAACGTCGCGACCGGTGCCGGCACGAAAAACGTGCTGTTCATCCTGACCAACAACGGCACGTTCATGGCGCTCGAAGCGGACTCCACGACGCTCAACGTGCTGTGGTCGCACCAGCCGACCGGCGGCGGAGCCACGACACGCGGTTTTGGGTCCGGCGCGATCGATCCGGATCTGCTACACGTCTATGCCTACGGCTTCGACGGAATGATCCACAAGTACGCGGTAGCCGATGGCGTCGAAGTCACCACGGGCGGCTGGCCCGAAGTTTCCACCTTGAAGCCGGAAGTCGAAAAGGGCGCCGCCGGGCTCAGTATTGCGACTTCCCACACCGGCGCGACGTATCTGTATTCGGTCACGGATGGCTACATCGGCGATCAGAACGACTATCAGGGGCACCTCACGGCGATCGATCTGGCGAGCGGGGCACAGAAGGTTTTCAACTCGCTTTGCAGCGACAAGACGATCCACTTCTGCAACAGCGCGTCGCCGGATTGCGTCAAGGCGACGAACGACTGCAGCTCCCGCCAAAACGGAATCTGGGGCCGGCCCGGCGCGATCTACGACGACGGCACCGATCGCCTGTTCATCACGACCGGCAACGGACCATTCAACGCCAATACCGGCGGACTCAACTGGGGCGACAGCGTGCTCGCGCTCAATCCCGATGGCAGCGGATCGGGCGGCGGCATGCCGCTCGACAGCTATACCCCGGCAACATTCCAGACCCTGCAAAACACCGATGCCGATCTTGGCTCCGAATCGATCGCGATCGTGCCGTCGCCACCGGGAACGGCGATGAAGTACCGGCACATCGCGGTGCAGGCCGGCAAGGATGGCTGCGTGCGCCTGATCAATCTTGCCGACCTGAGCGGCCAGGGCGCACCGGCGAAGACGGGCGGTGAACTCGATGCGAAAAACCTGCCCGGAGGCAGCCATTGCGCCACCGGCAGCGACGGCCCGGAGATCAAGCCGCAGCCGGCGGTGTGGGTCAATCCGGCAGATTCATCGAGCTGGATCTACGTAACCAGCTATGGCGACGGCTCCGCGGCGTACAAGATTGCGCTGGATGGCAGCGGCAAGCCGTCGCTTGCATTGCAGTCGCAGTGGCCAGTGTCGCCCGATACATTCGCCAGCGGAACATCACCGGTTATCGCCAACGCCACGTTGTACTACATGTCCGGCAATCACCTGGTCGCGCGCGACGCGGCTAGCGGCGCCGTGCTGTCGAAGGGCTCGGCCTGGGCATCGACATCGTTCTCCAGCCAGCATTGGCAGAGTCCGATCATCGTCAATGGCCGCCTGTACCTGTTCAACGATGCGTCGCCGTCGGAGCTGTGGGTGTTCCAGCTCGACGGCGCTTTCAGGAACGGATTCGACTGAGCGTTCGCAAGGCGAAGAATCCGCAGCTACTGATTCGGCGCCTGCTTCATCGGAATGGCCTTGATGCCGCTGTCGGCAAGCGTCTTCTTCGCCGTCTCGGTTTCGCTGGCGTTGGAATACGGACCGACCATCACGCGGTTGAAGGTCTTTCCGTTGACCGTGATCGACTGCACTTTCGCCACGATGCCCAGCAGTGCGAGCTTGGCTTTCGCCTCGTCCGCGGCCTTGGGATCGGCATACGATCCGGCCAGCAACACGTAACGTGCCCCGGGTTCGGCCGGCGCGGCGGTTGCGTTCGTGGCAGCGGGCGCGCTCGTCGCATTGGCGGCGTTGCCCGCCTGCGCCTGCGCAACGGCCAGCTGCTGGCGCTGCTGTTCGGCCCGCGCCTTGGCCGACAGTTCGGCATCGGGGATCACGACCTCCATCTCCGGCAGCACCGAGTAGAAGTCGAACGTCTTCTTCGGCGGCGCGGGTTTCTTGCCGGCTTCGTCGGCGACCGCCTGCTCGGGTTCCTTCGGCGCGGTCGCTTCCGGATTCGGCTGCGGCAGGTTTTTCTTGCGCAGCATCGGCGCCCAGTCCTTGATCAGCACCAGCGCCGACAGCGTCAACCCGAGCAACACGCCGATACCGAGCCATACCCAGGCCGGCCAGGATTGCCTGTCGTTGCCGCGATACGCCTGCTTGCCATGCCTTGCGGCCATCACATTTTCTCCGGGGCCGACACGCCGAGCAGGTCCAGGCCGTTTGCGATCACCTGCCGCGTTGCCGTGGCAAGCGCGAGGCGCGCATCGCGCAGGCTGGCGTCGTCGACGATGAAGGCGTGTGCGTTGTACCAGTTGTGCAGCGCATAGGCCAGTTCGCGCAGGTAGGTGGCAATCAGCTGCGGCTCGAGGTTCGCCGCCGCCGCTTCGATGATCTCCGGATAGCGCGCAACCTCGATCATCATGGCGCTTTCCTGATCGGTGGCCAGCAGGCCGAGCTTTGCCAGGCCGTTGGCGCGATCCCAGGTGAGCCCGCGCTCGACCAGTGTGCGATGCACGCTGCACACGCGTGCGTGCGCGTACTGGATGTAGTAGACCGGATTGTCGTTCGACTGCGACAGCGCCAGGTCGATGTCGAACACCATCTGCGAATCGGACTTGCGCGCGATCAGGAAGTAGCGCGTCGCGTCGCGGCCGGCCGTGTCGATCAGGTCGCGCAGCGTGACGTAGCCGCCGGCACGCTTGGAGATCTTCACCTCCTCGCCGCCGCGCATCACGGTGACCATCTGGTGCAGCACGTATTCGGGCCAGTCCGGCGGAATGCCCATGTCCAGTGCCTGCAAGCCGGCGCGCACGCGCATCAGGGTCGAATGGTGATCGGCGCCGAGCTCGGTGATTGCGCGCTGGTAGCCGCGCTTCCACTTGGTCACGTGATAGGCGACGTCGGGCAGGAAATAGGTGTAGCTGCCGTCGGACTTGCGCATGACGCGATCCTTGTCGTCGCCGAAGTCCGTGGTCTTGAGCCACAGCGCGCCGTCTTTCTCGTAGGTATGGCCGTGCGCGACCAGTTCATGCGCCGTCTGGTTGACCAGGCCGTCGCTGTACAGCGACGACTCGAGGAAGAAGTTGTCGAACGGCGCTACGCCGAAGGCGCGCAGGTCTTCGTCCTGCTCGCGCCGCAGCCAGGCGACGGCGAAGCGGCGGATCGCATCGAGATCGTCGACATGACCCGTCGCGCGCACATCGTGACCGTCGGCGTGCACGCTCTGGCCGGCGACGAACGCGCGCGCGACATCCCGGATGTACTCGCCGCGGTAGCCGTCGGCCGGCCAGCGCGCGTCGTCCGGATCGATGTCGCGGCAACGCGCCTGTACCGACAACGCCAGGTTGGTGATCTGCGCGCCGGCGTCGTTGTAGTAGAACTCGCGTGCGACCGCCCAGCCGGTCGCGGTGAACAATCGGGCAAGACAGTCGCCTACTGCAGCGGCACGGCCATGGCCGACATGCAGCGGACCGGTCGGATTGGCGGACACGAACTCGATCTGCATCTTGCGCTGCGCGCCTGCGTCGCTGCGTCCGTAGTCCGCGCCGGCAACGAGCACGCGCCGGATTTCGTCGTGATACGCGCCGGCGTTGAGGAAGAAGTTGATGAAACCGGGACCGGCGATTTCGATCCGGCCGATGCCATCGGATTGCGGCAGCGCAGCGACGAGCGCCTCTGCCACCTCGCGCGGCTTGCGCCGTGCCGGCTTGGCCAGCAACAGGGCCGCATTGCAGGCGAAATCGCCGTGTTCGCGACTGCGCGTGCGCTCGATCACGAAAGCGGGGGCGGCGACGTCCGCAGGCAACAAACCTGCGGCCTGCACCTGGGCAATCGCCCGCAGGACGAGGTGGCGAAGCTGATCTTTCACGCGTGGAATCTCGACGGGGCGATCGCCATTGTAGTCAGGCGTGCCGCAAAGCAGAAGATTTGCGCTTCGCAATCGCCCGTTTGCGGCCCATTTCGTGCTGCGCTGCGTTGTGGATAACTATGTGCGTAAATCCCGGCACCGATGTCGTCCGGCGCTGCACATCGTTGCGAAAATCCTGCCTGCAGCTGGCCCCGCTGCAGTTCAAGTTATTGTTTCCACTGAAATATATTGTTGGTTGCCGCGCCGGTTCAGCGGCGCCGCATGTGCACTTTTGAGCGAATGCTGCATTGTGTATAAATCCAGCGCATAAACACTTGTCGCAGCGTAAGAATTTGGCAACACAGGCAGGCTAGAGTGAGCGCGTCGCAAGTGCTTTTTCGCACGCGGCGTGCGGGATGCGCACGGCGCGCCGGCGCAGGGAAGCGCCAGCACTTGCTCCACGGACGCAGCGGTTGTCTTGCCGCAGCGGGCGCTCAGCCCGTCGCGGCGACGAGGGCGCGAAATGCCGCCAGGACCTGGGCGCCGTCGGTCGGTGGGGTCGAGGCGAAGCGCGCGCGCAGGCGCGATGTCAGCGTCGTGAGCCGTTCGGCATTGGCGCGCTTGGCCGCGTCGAAGACCTGCCGCCCATACTCCGAATTGAAGCGGTGCAGCTCGAAGAAGTAGCGTTCCTGGCCGTCGGTGAGAAATCCCAGCATCGGGACGGCCGATGCCGCCGAAGCGACATCACGGTGACTGCGCATCTCGCGCTCCAGACACAGGCGCTCGGCGCTGGCCATGAACAGCGGAAACGCTTCGGCAACATTCGCCGTGTCCAGGTCGGCGGCAATGAATGCCAGCTCCAGCGCGTGACGGATGCGCGCATCGTCACGCCAGCCGGCGGCATGCTTGTCGAGCTTGGCGTCGAGTTTGTGCGCCAGCGCGCCGCCCGACTGCACGACCAGTTCGGCCGGGTTGTACTCCTGCGTCGCGCTCGGCGGGCGCGCATCGAACGTGCTGCCGGAGATCATCAGCTCGAGGCTGGAGAACAGTTCCGGGTTCGTCTCGGGCGTAAATCCGCAGGCGCGCAGGATGCGAAACGCTTCCTCCACGCTCGCGCGCTCGTTGCTGCCGATGCCGGCGTGGAATTCCGGCGCCTCGCGCTGGCGCAGGTCGTGCGCGGCGCCGAACAAGGACAGGCGGAACCAGTCGCGCAAGCTCAGTGTTTCGACGCCGATCGCATCCATGATGCGATCCAGGCGCGGGCCGAGGATCTCGAGGATGTGGCCTTCGTTGTGGTAGGCGTGATAGTCGTCGCCCCAGCTGCCATGGCGGAATGCCAGTCGGCAGAACGCCATCAGCATGGCGTTCTCGGCGCGCTCGATCGTTTCGGACGCGGCTTCCGACACGGCTCGCGCCAGGCGCGTGCGCCGATGTTCGAGCAGCGCGAGCACGTCGGGCCGGCGCGCCCTGACGAGCGCACGCGCGGTGCCCGGATCGGGCACGAGACTTTCGATTGGGTCAGCGGGGTATTCCCGCGGGTATGCAAAGATCACGGCCGGCGTCGCCATCCTCCCCGTCGCGGCAGTATAGCCGGGGAAGGATTGCCGTTATAACCAGCCGCGTTCGGCCAGGGAAAGGGCGTTGCCGCTGCCGATGACGAAATGGTCGAGCACGCGTACCTCGATCAGGTCGAGCGCCTGGCGCAGGTGCCGCGTGATCTCGCGGTCGGCCTGGCTGGGTTCGGCGACGCCGGACGGGTGGTTGTGGGCGAAGATCACGGCGGCGGCGTTGTGTGCCAGGCAGCGCCGCACGACTTCACGCGGATGCACGCTCGCCCCGTCGATCGAGCCGCGGAAAAGCTCCTCGCAGGCGATGACGCGATGCCGGTTGTCGAGGAACACGCAGGCGAAGACTTCATACGGAAAGGCCGCGATGCGTGCACGCAGATAGTCGGCGCAGGCGGACGGGTGGGTCAGCGCGTCGGGCCGCCGCAGGTCGCAGGCGAGATAGCGGCGGCCGAGTTCGAGCGCGGCCTGCAGCCGGCAGGCCTTGGCAGGCCCAATGCCGGGCTGCGACGACATCGTGCGGACGTCCAGCTCGAGCAAGCCCTTGAGGCCGGCGTGCGCGCCGAGCAGATCGCGGCCGAGGTCGACGGCCGTGCGGCCGCGGCGGCCGGAGCCGATGAAAAGCGCCAGCAGTTCGGCGTCGGAAAGCGCCCCGACGCCGCGGCCCAGCAGTTTTTCGCGCGGTCGCTCGTCTGCGGGCCAGTCGCGGATCGTCATGACGTGCTCGTACTCCCGTGTACCGTCGTGTCGCGCCAGCGCGTCGCATCGACGGCTGCGGCCAGTGTGCCCCGGCAAGCGGCGCCGCAGCAGCCGGAAACGCGGTGAATTCCGGTAAGCTATCGCCGATTCCTTCTGTCAGCAGAATTCCTACATGAGCAAGTCCGCGCTGGCCAGTTTGCGCATCCTGCTGGGCGTCTCGGGTGGCATCGCCGCCTACAAGTCGGCCGAGCTGGTCCGTCGCCTGCGCGACGCCGGGGCGGAGGTGCGCGTCGTGCTGACCGAGAATGCCGCGCGTTTCGTTTCGCCGCTGACCTTCCAGGCCCTGTCGGGCCAGCCGGTCCGCAGCGGCCTGTGGGACGAGGCGGCCGAGGCGGCGATGGGGCACATCGAGCTGGCGCGCTGGGCGCAGCGCATCGTCATCGCTCCCGCGAGCGCCGACCTGATCGCGCGGCTGGCGCACGGCTTCGCCGACGACCTGCTGACCACGCTGTGTCTGGCGAGTGCGGCCCCCCTGGCGGTCGCACCGGCAATGAACCAGCAGATGTGGGCGCACGCGGCGACGCAGGCGAACGTTGCCGCCTTGCGGCAGCGCGGTGTCGACCTGCTCGGCCCGGCCGCAGGCGACCAGGCGTGCGGCGAATTCGGACCCGGCCGCCTGCTCGAGGCCGACACGATCGTTGCCGAAATCGCCGCGCTGCATGGACCGAAATTGCTGGCCGGCACGCGCGTTCTGGTCAGCGCCGGGCCGACCTACGAGGATATCGACCCGGTGCGCTTCATCGGCAACCGCAGCTCCGGCCGCATGGGGTTTGCCGTGGCGCGGGCGGCGGTCGAGCAGGGCGCGATCGTGCACCTGGTGGCCGGACCGGTGCACCTGCCGACGCCGCCCGGCGTCGAACGCAGCGACGTGCGCAGCGCGCGCGACATGCGCGTGGCCGTGTTGCGACAAATTCCACAAAGCGACATTTTCATATCGGCTGCGGCGGTCGGCGATTACCGGCCAGGCGAGGTCGCCGCGCACAAGCTGAAGAAACGCGGCGCGGCGCTGACCCTGACGCTCGATGAAAACCCGGACATCCTGGCCGAGATCGCCGGCCTGCCGAAGCGGCCGCTGCTGGTCGGCTTCGCCGCCGAGACCGAAAACGTCGAGGCCTATGCGCGCGCAAAGCTCAAGCGCAAGAACCTCGACCTGATCGCCGCGAACCAGGTCGGTGCCGACAAGGGCTTCGACTGCGACGACAATGCGTTGACGCTGTTCTGGGCGGACGGATCCGAAGATCTCGGCCACGCCGGCAAGACCGTGCTGGCGCGGCGGCTGATCGCGCGCATTGCGGCGTTCCACGCCGCGCGCAAGGCGAAGCCGGTGCGCCGGAGCATGAAGTGATCGAGGTCGAACTGAAGATCCTCGATCCGCGCGTCGGCCGCGAGATTCCGCTGCCGCAACCGGCGACGGCGGCTTCGGCCGGCATGGACCTGCGCGCCGTCATTGACGCTCCCTTGACGCTGCAACCGGGACAGTCGCAGCTGATTTCCACCGGCCTTGCGATCCATATCGGCGACCCGGGTTACTGCGCGGTGATCCTGCCGCGCTCGGGGCTGGGCCACAAACAGGGCATCGTGCTCGGCAATCTGGTTGGCCTGATCGATGCGGATTACCAGGGACCGTTGATGATCTCCTGCTGGAACCGCGGTAGCACGCCTTATACCATTGCTGCGGGAGACAGGATCGCGCAATTGTTGTTCCTGCCGATCGCTCACGCACAATTCCGCGTGGTCGAACAATTCGCCGCCAGTCAGCGCGGCAGCGGCGGGTTTGGCCATTCCGGACTCGCATAATCGGGATTTGAAGCATGCAATCGGCAGCGACCTCGTCATGGCAAGTGTGAAGCGACCCGGCGTCAAGATAGGCCCGCCCGGCACGCGCAAGCCGGCGGTACGCACCGGGGTGGGGCGCGTCGCCGATCTGGGCGAACGCTGGCGCGACATCCTCGGCGCGCTCGGTCTGCTGCTGCTCGCCGCGTTTTTCGCGTGGCAGGCATGGGTGATTTTCGACCGCGGCCGCGTCACCGGCAGGATCGACCAGGTCACCAAATGGGAAGTGCACGAGTTGGGCGAACAGGTTTCGACCATCCGCCAGCGCGTGCAGCAGGCGGTCAACAGCGCCACCGTCACTGCGGCGCTGATCGCGCCGGGCGATGATGCGAGACGCAATGCCGCGGTCGTATTGAAGCAATGGCTGCCGGAACTGGTTTCGGTGGAATTTTTCCGCGCCGACCTGAACGAGGTGCTGACCAGCAATTTTTCCAAGTTCGGTTATGCCAAGGCATCGTTGCTGATCCAGGCGCACCACACGCAGGCCGCCGCTCCGCTGCAGTCGCAAATCGGAGCGAAAGGCAAACGCGTGCTGGTGATGGCATTGCCCGCGATCCGCGACGGCCTCGCCGTGGCTTACGCCTACGTGCAGATTCCGATGGAGGCGCTGCTGGAGACGTTTCAGCGCCAGGACCTGTCCGGCGCGCGCCTGGACCTGCGCCAGGGCGACGGTCGCGGCGACGTGCTGCTCGACACGGTCGGCAGCACGCGGGTGTCCACGGCCTACGTTCCGGGCGTGCCGGTGCCGGACAGTTATTTCCGAATCGCCAGCGCGCCGGTCGAGACGCCGATACTGTTCTCCAGGCGAACCTGGGTCATGCTCCTGCTGGCGGTCCTGGCGGCGATTCCGGGAGTCTTCCTCGCCTACGCCAGCTTCGTCGGCTGGGAGCGCGCGCTCACGCTGTTGCCGGGGCGCCGGCGCCGCGCGGCGGCCGCCTTCGATGCCGACGATGCCGACGAACCGGCGCGACCTGCTCCGGCCGGCGGTGCAGGCGGCAAGGCCGCGGCGGCGGCAGTCGCCGGCGGCGACCCGGCTGCCGACGCCGGCGATCGCGCACAGGTCGAGCGCAACATCTTCCGGGCCTACGACATCCGCGGCATCGTCGGCAAGACCCTGACGCGCGGCGTCGCGCGCCTGATCGGCCGAGCGATCGGCAGCGAAGCACAGCAGCGCGGACTGAAGGAAATCGTCGTCGCGCGGGACGGGCGCCTGTCCGGGCCCGACCTCATGGCATCGTTGATCGAAGGGTTGCGCAGCACCGGTTGCGACGTCATCGACATCGGCGCGGCGCCGACCCCACTGCTGTATTTCGCCACGTTCCACCTCAACACCGGTTCCGGCGTGATGGTGACCGGCAGCCACAATCCGCCCGACTACAACGGCTTCAAGATCGTGCTCGGCGGCGAAACGCTGGCCGAAGACGCGATCCAGAACCTCTACGCGCGCATCAGCGAGAGCAATTTCGTGGCCGGCACCGGCGGCTTGCAGAGCATGAACCTGCAGCACGACTACCTCGACCGCATCAGCAACGACGTCCAGGTCGAGCGCCGGCTCAAGGTCGTCGTCGATTGCGGCAACGGCATCGCCGGCGCAACGGCGCCGGCGGTGCTCGAGGCGATCGGCTGCGAGGTGGTGCCGCTGTTCTGCGAAGTCGACGGCCGCTTCCCGAACCACCATCCGGATCCGTCCGACCCGCACAACCTGCAGGACCTGGCGCTGACCGTGAAACAGATCAAGGCCGATGTCGGCATCGCGTTCGATGGCGATGGCGATCGGCTCGGCGTCGTCACGACCGATGGCGAATCGGTCTACGCCGATCGCCTGCTGATGCTGTTTTCACGCGACGTGCTCTCGCGCAACCCCGGCGCGACGATCATCTACGACGTCAAGTGCACCGGCAAGCTGCAACCGATGATCCTCGAAGCCGGCGGCAGCCCGATCATGTGGCGCACCGGGCATTCCCTGATCAAGGCGAAGATGCGCGAGACGAACGCCGAGCTGGCCGGCGAAATGAGCGGGCATTTCTTCTTCAAGGAACGCTGGTACGGCTTCGACGACGCCATCTACGCCGCGGCGCGGCTCCTCGAAATCCTTGCGGCGGACCTGGCAGGGCGCACGCCGACCGAGGTTTTCGCCAGCCTCCCCAAAGGCGTCAGCACGCCCGAATTGAAGATTCCGATGGAGGAAGGCGAACACTACCGCTTCGTGCAGGCCTTTCAGCAGAAGGCGAAATTCGAGGGCGCGCGGATCACGACGATCGACGGCATGCGCGCCGACTGGCCGGATGGCTGGGGCCTGGTGCGTGCGTCGAACACGACGCCGGTGCTGGTGCTGCGCTTCGACGCCGACAACGAAAAGGCGCTGCACCGCATCCAGACGGTGTTTCGCGGCCAGCTGCTGCAGCTCAATCCGAAACTGCAATTGCCGTTCTAGCAGCCTGCAGCGTTTGCCGTGACGCGGATGCGGTCGCGGGCGGGGTCAGCAGGCATTACCGCCGGGGAGGCCGTGCCGGCGTCATGGCTGCGTCTCGCGGGCATGCTCCTTCGCCTCGCGGTAGTGCGCCAGATCGATGTCGAATTTCCTGGCCGCTTCGACTTTCTCGTTCTGCCGCCGCCCGATGTAGGCGCGCAACGCGTCGACACTCTTGCGCAGTGATTCGATCTGCTTCTTCTGGATCTCCGGCACCGGCTTGTTGTCGTGATCGAAACTCGCGGCGCTGGCCAGCGCGTCGCTGAGGCCGCGCTCCTGCACGCCGAGGCTGTTGGTCGCGGCACGGATGTTCTGATCGATGCTGTCGATCTGCGCCTGGCGCGCGCTGACGAGGTCTTTTTCGCTCGGGTAGGCGGCCAGCATGCGCCGGTCGGTAATAGCCTGCTGATCCGCCTCGCGCTTGGCCGCCGCCGCCGCCTGGGCTGCAGCCTCCTCCGCGAACAATTCTTCGGGCGTGCGCTGGCGCTCGACGTGCTTGACCACCACGCCCTTGGCGTTGAGGATGTCATAGCCGAACTGCAGCGCTTCGGGCGTCAGCATATCGGTGTAGTGCGGGATGCCCGCGGCATCTTTCCAGCGAAAGTGCGAACGCGCAGACGAGGGTGCGGCCGCCAGCGCATCCGGCACGAACGCCAGCAGCAGCACGAACGCAATCGCAGTAGTCCAACGCATGACCAAACCCCATCCAGTCGGATCGCCAGTATAGCCGGGACCACCGCGGGCGGCGCGTTACGCAGCCCGCCGGCCGGACTTACGCCGAGCCCACGCCGTATGCGCGGCGATAGGCCAGCAGCGCCTCGCGCGTCGCGTGCAGTTCGGCGCGCTCACGCGAAAATGTGAGCAAATCGTCAAGGCGCGCGATGGCGATGACCCGGATCCCGAATTCCTTTTCGACCTCGAGCGCGGCGGAAAGCGCGCCGTTGCCACGCTCCTGCCGATCCAGGGCAATCAGTACGCCGGCGCACGTCGCACCACCGGCGCGGATCAGGCCGATCGATTCGCGGATCGCCGTTCCCGCCGTGATGACGTCATCGACGATCAGCACGCGCCCGCCGAGCGGCGCACCGATCAGGACGCCGCCCTCGCCATGGCTCTTGGCTTCCTTGCGATTGTAGGCGACCGGTACGTCGCGGCCGTGCTGCCCGGCCAGGGACATGGCCGTCGCGGCCGCCAGCGCGATACCCTTGTAGGCCGGCCCGAACAGCATGTCGAAAGGCACGTTCGACTCGACTACCGCGCGTGCGTACGCCCGGCCCAGCGTGAGCAGTGCCGCGCCCGAGTCGAACAGGCCGGCATTGAAGAAGTACGGACTGATCCGACCGGACTTGAGCGTGAATTGGCCGAAGCGCAAGGCGTTGCGCGCAATGGCCAGTTCGATGAAGTCGCGCTGGTAGTCCTGCATGTGAGCGCTGCGGGCTGAGGGCTGAGGGCTGAGGGCTGAGGGCTGAGGGCTGAGGGCTAGGTTGCCGAATCGCGGTGCCGTGTGCAATCCCGGCTTTCACGGATACGCAAGGCCACGGCAAATCGGCTAGGCTCTCAGCTCTCAGCTCTCAGCTCTCAGCCCTCAGCTTCCAATGCGCATCATCAGCTTCAACGCGAATGGCGTTCGCTCCGCCGCCAACAAGGGATTCTTCGACTGGCTGAAGCAGCAGAGCGCCGACGTCGTCTGCCTGCAGGAGACCAAGGCGCAGGAAGACCAGCTGGTCGATCCGATGTTTCGTCCCGACGGGCATCACTGCTTCTACCGCGACGCAACGACGAAGAAGGGTTACAGCGGCGTGGCCATCTACGCGCGGCGCGAACCCGACGAAGTGCGCACGGCGCTCGGCTGGCCCGCGTTCGACGACGAAGGACGCTACATCGAAGCGCGTTTCGGCAACCTCAGCGTGGTCTCGCTGTACGTGCCGTCGGGCTCGTCCGGGGAAGAGCGCCAGCAGTTCAAGTTCGCGGCGATGAAACGACTCAAGCCGATCTTCGACAAGTGGCTCGGTAGCGGGCGCGACTACGTGCTGTGCGGCGACTGGAACATCGTGCGATCACGCAACGACATCAGGAACTGGACTTCCAACCAGAAGAACTCCGGCTGCCTGCCGATCGAACGGGCCTGGCTCAACGGCATGATCGCCGACGCGTTCGGGGACGAAACGCCGGCACCCAAGCACGGCTGGATCGACACCTTCCGCGTTGTAAAACCCGAGGCTGTCGAGTACAGCTGGTGGTCCAACCGCGGCGCCGCGCGTGCGAACAACGTCGGTTGGCGCATCGACTACCAGATCGCGACCCCATCGTTGCAGGGGGCAATCACGACTTGTGCGATCGCGCCTTCGCCACGATTTTCCGATCACGCACCGTACACCGTGGACTACGACATCGATGCGGCCTAGCCTGCCGGGCCGCCCTCCGGACGGTCGAAACGCGTGACTACGACAGTGCTAGCCGGGCGCCGCGAACGTGTGCGCACGCTGACGGCGGTGACGCTACTCGGATTTGCCTCGGGCCTTCCGCTCGCGCTTTCCGCCTCGACGCTCGAGGCGTGGTGCGCTGTCAGCGGCGTCAGCCTCAAGACGATCGGCGTGTTGAAACTGGTCGCCTTCGCCTACGTGTTCAAGTTTCTCTGGGCGCCGCTCGTCGATCGCTATTCGATCTTTGCGTTGAGCCGTCGTCGCGGCTGGATGCTGGCCATGCAGGCAGCGATCGTCGCGACCTTGATCGTGATTGCCGGGCTGTCGCCGGCCACATCGCTGCTCGGCATCGCACTGCTTGCGATGTTGCTGGCGGCTTTCTCCGCAACCCAGGATATTGCTGTGGATGCCTATCGGGCGGATCAGCTGTTGCCGCGCGATCGCGGGCTGGGCGCGGCCTTCGGCGTAGCCGGCTACCGCGCTGCGATGATCGTTTCCGGAGGCCTGGCATTGCCGCTGGCGGCGGCGCTGGGTTTCAGGAGCGTCTATCTGATCATGGCGGCGCTGATGGGCATCGGCATGATCGGCGTGGCGCTCGCGCCGGAGCGCGTCGACGCAACCTCTGCGGCGGACCTCCGAGGCACGTATGCGCGTGCCTTGCGCGAACTGTTGGGCCGTGTCCATGCATTGCGCTGGCTGGCGCTCATAGCCCTGTACAAGCTCGGCAACGCATTCGCGCTGAGTCTTTCCACGACCTTCCTCCTGCGCGGGGCCGGCTATGCCCTGGATGAAGTCGGCTGGGTCAACAAGGTGTTCGGGCTGGCAGCGACGCTGGTTGGCGCATTCGCCGCAGGACTCCTGCTCGAGCGCTGGCCATTGTGGCGTGCGTTGCTGGTCTTCGGGATTTTGCAGGGCATGGGAGCCGCCGGATTCCTGGCGATTGCACTGGGTTGGCACGGCTCCGCTGCGCTGATCGTCGCGGTCGGCGCCGAGAACCTGACTTCCGGGCTGGGGACCGGCGCCTTCGTCGCGTTGCTGATGGCGCTGTGTGATCGACGCTTCAGCGCCACGCAATATGCCGTATTCAGTGCGCTGGATTCGGCCGGGCGCATCTTCATCGGCCCGCTCGCCGGGGTCGTTGCGGCGGATCATGGCTGGGTCGCCTATTTCGTCATCAGCCTGCTTTGCGCAGTTCCGGGATTGTTGATCCTGCTCGGATTGCGGCCGCAATTCGCCGGCCTCGACCCGGATCGCAGCAGCGCTGCCGCAGCATGAACCAGGGCGCTGAAATCCATGCCGTTTGGTGCCAGAATCCAAGCCCAGGACGCAAGCTCGAGACCTGCTGAAAACGTGCCCGACATCCTCGTACGCAACATCGAAGAGATCGTCGCCGAGCGCATCAAGATGATCGCGCGCGAGCGGCAGTGGACGATCAACGAGGTCATCCTGCACCTGCTGCACGAGGGTCTGGGCTTCGCCGCCGGCGATGAGACCTTTCGCCGCGAAATGCACGACATTGCCGTGCTGGCGGGAACCTGGGACCAGCGCGAGACCGCCGCGTTTCGCAGCGCGGTCGAAGCATTTGAAAAAGTCGAGGGTCAGCCGCTTTTCAGCGACTCGGAAGGCTCGCCGGAGAGTCCGGCGGAAAGCCCGCCGAAAAACGCGTCCGATCAGCTGCCGAAATAGATTGCGCCGAGGACGCGCGCGCCGCGCGCGCCGGTAATGCGCGCCACGTCGGCCGCGGGCCGATCGTGCACGCGCTCGTGCGCGAGCCAGGCGAACAGCATGGCTTCGACGAAGTCCGGATCGATGCCGCGACTTGCGATGCTCTGCACTGGCAGCGGTGCCAGGGCTGCGCGCAGCGAGGCCATCAGCGCCGCGTTGTGCACGCCGCCGCCGCAGACCAGGATCTCGCGTGTCCGCGCCGCGTGAGTCCGGATCGCGCCCGCGATGGTCTGCACGGTCAGGGCGAGCAACGTGGCCTGGATATCCGCCGGTGCGATCGCGGCAGCGCCGACCTGCTGCTGCAGCCAGCCGGGATGAAAGACTTCGCGGCCGGTGCTCTTCGGCGGCGGCAAGGCGAAGTATGGGTCACGCAACATCTGCGCCAGCAGCGCCTCGTCGACGCGGCCGGAAGCGGCGAATTTGCCGTCGTGGTCGAACGGCAGCCCCAGCTGACGCTCGGCCCACGCATCGAGCAGGCAACTGGCAGGCCCGGTGTCGAAGCCGACGATCGCGTCTGCCGGATCGCCGGTCAGCACGGTGATATTGGCGATGCCGCCGAGGTTGAGGATGACCTGCGGCGTGTCCTTGCCGAGCATCGCGGCGTGGAACGCCGGCGCCAGCGGCGCACCCTGGCCGCCGGCGGCCATGTCGCGGCGCCGGAAGTCTGCGACCGTCATGATTCCGGTCAGCTCGGCAATGATGTTCGCATCGCCCAACTGCAGCGTGTAGGGTGTTGCACCGGCGGGCCGGTGACGCACGGTCTGGCCGTGCGATCCGAGCGCGCGGATGGCGTCCGCGGTGATGCCATTGCGTTCGAGCAGTGCATGAGCCGCTTCGGCGAATACACGCGCGATTTCGACATCGAGCGCGCCGAGTTCGTCGAGTGCAATCCGGCCGTCGCCCTGGGCAAGGTCGAGGATACGCCGGCGCAGCGCCGCAGGGTATGGATGCGTCAGCGCGGCGCGCAGGCGCGGTACCGGCTCGAAGCTTGCCAGCGCGACGTCGATGCCGTCGGCACTGGTGCCGGAAATCAGGCCGAGATAAAGCGCTTCCGCGGCGCCCACTATTTGGCGAAGGCGAGCTGCGTGGCTTCGAGCGATTTCAATTTCGCCAGCTGCGGCTGGGTCTGGGTGCGGAAGCGCGCCAGTTCGACCTGCGGCAGCGGTTCGGGCTTCGGCAGTGTCACCGTCAGTGGATCGCGGTGCACGCCGTCGATACGGAATTCGTAATGCAGGTGCGGACCGGTCGCAAGGCCGGTCATGCCGACATAGCCGATGGTCTGCCCCTGGCTCACGTGCTGGCCGTCGCGGATGCCGGCGAAACGCGACATGTGGCCGTACAGCGTGCTGAAGTGGCCGCCGTGCTGCAGGATCACGACATTGCCGTAGCCGTTCTGCCAGCCGCGGAACGTGATCTTGCCGTCGCCGGCTGCGCGCACCGGCGTGCCGCTCGGCGCGGCGTAGTCGACTCCACGATGCGCGCGCATCGTGCCGAGGATCGGATGCATGCGTCCGGCCGTGAACGTCGAAGAGATGCGCGTGAACTCGACCGGCGTACGCAGGAACGACTTGCGCAGCGGTCGGCCGTCCTCGCTGTAGAACATCGTGTTGCCGCCCGCATCGGTGTAACGAAATGCACTGAAGCGCCGGCCGCGGTTGACGAACGTCGCGGCGATGATGTCGCCGTCGCGCAGTCGCTCGCCTTCGCGGTAGAGGTCGTCGTAGATCACCGTGAAGCTGTCGCCGATGCGCAGGTCCTGGGCGAAGTCGATGTCGTAGCCGAACGCGTTGGCAAGTTTGATCACCATCGCATCGCTCATGCCGGCCTGTGCGCCGGCATCGAACAGCGAACTCTGCACCACGCCGTGGGTGACATGCGTACGGCGCTCGACCAGACGATCGATGGTGCGCTGGTGCACGCCGTCGCGGTCGAAGGCGACGATGACCCGCGTGTGCTCGTCGCGATCGAAGCGCAGGCCGGCGACCGCTCCATCAGCATCGCGCCGGAACGCAAATTCGTCGCCGGGATGGATGTTGCGCAGGGCGCTGGCGTTGGCGCTGTCGCCCAGCAACTGGGCGAGCACGGCCGGATTGACGCCGTTCTTCTGGAAAATGTCGCCGACGGTTTGACCGGGGCGCACCGACACGATCGTCCAGTTGCTGCTCAGATCGTCGGCCGGAGCGATGCCTGCGTTGTCGTCGTCGTCGACCCCGCTGTCCAGCACCGGCAGCGGCAATTCCAGGGTAGTGATCGCGGTGTCGGGCTGATGCGTCGCGCTAGCGCCGCTCGGCACGCTGCTGCCGACGACGACGACCGCGGCACAGACCAGGCCTGCAGCGAGCCAGTGCTTGTGGCGCCACGACAGCGGCGCCCGGGCGGCGCGCTGCAGCTGGCGCCCGGCGAGGCGTGTATAGATATATAAATTGCGATTTTGTACGCCGCGCCATGCCTGGATTTGCCGCACGACGCGGGTGACCGGAATGGCTGAAAAAAGATTTCTGGTCACGAAAGAATTCCCGACAAATCGCGGCGTACCATATCGGCTCCCTCCGGGGCCGTCAACGCAGTCTGCAGCAAGATTTGCGGCAGGTCCGCGATTAACGAATAATTAACCGCGAGTCCCGGCGGCACCGAACATTCCGAGCGGGGAATTGGAATTCCGGCCGCCGCGGATCTTTTCATTTGAGGCAAGCATGAACGACATCAACGCGGCGCTGGACCAGATCGGTCGCGGCGCCGAGGAAATCATCAAGCGCGAGGATCTGGCGGCACGCCTCAAACTCGGCCGCCCGCTACGCGTCAAGGCCGGCTTCGATCCGACCGCGCCGGATCTGCATCTGGGCCACACGGTGCTGCTCAACAAGATGCGGCAGTTCCAGGATCTCGGCCACCAGGCCATCTTCCTGATCGGCGACTTCACCGGCATGATCGGCGACCCGAGCGGCAAGAACGTCACGCGCAAGCCGCTGACGCGCGAGGACGTGCTGGCCAACGCGGAGACCTATGCTGCGCAGGTCTACAAGGTGCTCGATCGCGAACGCACCGAACTGCGCTTCAACTCGGAATGGTTCGGCGCAATGAGCGCCGCCGACATGATCAAGCTTGCGGCCAGGCACACTGTCGCACGCATGCTCGAGCGTGACGATTTCGACAAGCGCTACAGGAGCGGACAGCCGATCGCGATCCACGAGTTCCTCTATCCGCTGGTGCAGGGCTACGACTCCGTCGCATTGAAAGCCGATGTCGAACTCGGCGGCACCGACCAGAAGTTCAACCTGCTGGTCGGCAGGCAGTTGCAGGAAGACGTCGGCCAGCCGCCGCAGATCGTGCTGACGATGCCGCTGCTCGAGGGCACCGACGGCGTCAACAAGATGTCCAAGTCGCTGGGCAACTACATCGGCATCAACGAGCCGGCCAACGAGATCTTCGGCAAGGTCATGCGCCTGTCCGACGACCTGATGTGGCGTTACTACGAGCTGCTGTCGTTCGAAAAGTCGCTGGACGACCTGAAGCAGATGCGCGCCGCGGTGGCGGCCGGCAGCAATCCGCGCGACTACAAGATGGAACTGGCGGCGGAATTGACCGGCCGCTTCCATGGCGCAGCGGCGGCCCGCGGTGCGATCGCGCACTGGAACGAGGTCGTGCAGGGCGGCGGCGTGCCGCAGGATCTTCCGGTCGTCGATGTCGCCGTGCCGGCCGTCGGAATCCGCATCGGCGCGCTGTTGAAGTCGGCCGGCCTGGCGCCCAGTACGTCAGAGGCGATGCGCAAGCTCGGCGAGCGGGCCGTTCGCGTCGATGGCACGGTGGTCGAGGATCGCGAATTGACCTTGCGGGCCGGCGGTGAACACCTGCTTCAACTTGGCAAGCGCGGTTATGCGCGCGTGCGCCTGACGGCAGCCTAGCCGAACCCCCGATGGATTTGTATTGCAGGTCGTTGACGAAGCAAAGGTGAGATGTATAATACGCGGCTCCCTCGGGCGAAAGGCTCTTGGGAAGCCGGAGGTTGATCTGGCGCGAAGTGGATCTTTGACAGTGTGCGCAGGTGACTTGTGTGGGCGCCTTGGGATGGAGGAACAAGTCCATCGAATCAAGAGCGTCCCAAGCCTCGAAACCGGATCCTTAACGGGATTTGGAATCGTAATTT
>Ga0157369_10000529_pt1 | contig 50408 bp, 44 predicted proteins | sample C25metaG_FD_113461 | JGI IMG/M metagenome (GOLD analysis project Ga0157369, IMG submission 113461) | Corn rhizosphere microbial communities from Kellogg Biological Station, Michigan, USA - C2-5 metaG | ecosystem: Host-associated > Plants > Roots > Rhizosphere > Soil | place: USA: Michigan... | reverse complement strand
TCGGTATTCCGAACGACCTTCACCATGATGCTAGCCCCCAGCCACAGCTGGTACAGGCTCTGTGCAACCTCTACCGGTGGCTGCTCCACCGTGAGCGAACCGTCGGCCACCCCGGCCTCGATCGCCCGCGCCATATACGTGACCACGCCTGCCGTTCCGCGCTTCATCGCTGCGCGCATGGCTTCAGAGAGATCGGCAACTTCCGCGCCCAACTTCACCGCCAGGCATTTACCCTGGCAATCCTCGAAGGACTGATTGGCTTCCCACGCCTGGAAATACGATACCAGGCGCTCTGCGCCCGTACCGCCGGCCTGGATCAACATCCGGTCCATATCCGCCAGGTAATCCTCGAAGTACCCTTCCAGGATCGCCTGACCGAACGCTTCCTTCGATCCGAAGTAATGGTAGAACGAGCCTTTGGGCACGCCTGCGGCAACAAGGATCTCGTTCAGGCCGACCGCCGAAAAGCCCTTCGCACCCATGATCCGCTGCCCTGTTGCCAGGATCTTTTCGCGAACGTCGGAGGATTCGGTGGTGGCGGCTGGGCTCATGGATACGGACTGTACACAGAATTAGACCGGTCGTCTACTACGATCATCGTGTGGCACAGCGCCCCCTGCTCTCAGCTTGCCCGAATGAACCATCGAGCTATAGTGCGAATCAATCCATGAGGAATGTTCATTAATGGCTCGCGAGAACTACGGCGATCTGGTCGCATTCCTGGCGGTGGCGCGGGCGAAGAGCTTCACACGTGCCGCCGCGCAGCTTGGCGTCTCGCAGTCGGCGCTGAGCCATGCCATGCGCCAGCTGGAAGCACGTCTCGATGTAAGGCTGCTTACACGCAGCACACGAAGCGTTGCGCCCACGGAAGCCGGCGAACGGTTGCTTGCCTCGATCACACCGCGCTTTGAAGAGATCGATGCGGAAGTGGCGGCGATTCGCGAACTCCGCGGCAAGCTCACCGGCACACTGCGCATCACCACGGCCGACTACGCCTTCCACACCGTGCTCTGGCCAGCGTTACAGCGGCTGCTTCCGCTACAACCGGATCTGAAGGTCGAAACGATCATCGACCATGGCCTGACCGATATCGTGGCCCAGCGTTTCGACCTCGGCATCCGCTACGGGGACCAGGTAGCCAAGGACATGATCGCCGTGCGCATCGGGCCGGATATCCGCATGACGGTGGTCGGCTCGCCCGCGTACCTGGGTAAGCGGCCCCGCCCGAAAACACCGCAGGACCTTACCGAATTCCCATGCATCAACCTGCACCTGGCTTCGTACGGTGGCCTGTACGCGTGGCAATTGGAGAAAGGCAAGCGCGAGGTGCAGGTCCGCGTCGATGGCCAGCTCAACTTCAACGGTATTCTGCAGGTGGTCGATGCCGCCGTAGCGGGCTTCGGGCTGGCGTTCATCCCCGAAGACCTGGCCGAACCCCATGTCCGGGCCGGCAACCTCGAGTACCTGCTGCGCGACTGGTCACCGATCTGGCCCGGCCTGCATGCCTACTACCCTAGCCGCCGCCAATCGTCACCGGCGCTGCGGCTGGTAGTCGATGCACTCCGCTACCCGCGCTGAGCTGGCGCCACGGTGTGCCATGAACGCGCAGAGCGCGCAGCCCGCGGCGGCAACCAGCATCACATCCATCATGGGCCCTGGCGTGCCATCGGCGAAAACACCGACCGATGCCGCACCGACGATGCCGCCACCGTACTGAAGGGCCCCCAGCAGCGCGGATGCCGCACCGGTACTTCGCGCATAGGCGGCCAACGCCGCGGTTACCGCATTCGCCACGATGAAGCCGGTGGTGCCAACGAAAGCGATGGCCGGGATAAGTACGGCCCACGGGCTCTCGACATGCAGCGCATGTGTAAGAACCATCACGACAATCGCGGCCACGGCGCCCATCGATCCACCGCGCAAGAGTTTCTCCGGCCCCCAGGCTCCGACAAGCCGCCGATTGACGATATTCGCCGCGATCATCCCCACGATGCCGCCCGAGAAAATGAGCGCGTAGGTCGCCGGGGACAGCTTGAAGTACGCGATATACACGAAGGGCGACGCGGCGATGTAGGCGAACGTGGCGGCGAAGAAAAAGCTTAGCGCACCGGCAAAAGCCAGCAGCTGACGCTGACGCAGCAGCATGCCGTACGCCTTGAACGCCGAACCGATGTTGCCCAGCGCACGTCGCGACGGCGGAAGGGTCTCCGGCAACGTCCACACAGCGACCACGGTGGCCAGGCCCGTGACCACCAGGATCGCAAAGATCAGGCGCCACGACCCGCCCCACCCCAGCACGGCACTGCCGATCACAGGGCCTAGCAGCGGCGCCAGCGCCATGATCGTCATGAGCGTGGACATGACTTGCGCACCACGCGTGCCCTCAAAGCGATCACGCACCATGGCCCGGGCAATCACGACACTGGCGCAGGCGCCAATGGCCTGCACCGCTCGCCAGCCCACGATCGTGACCGCGGACCCCGCCAGGGCACAGCCCGCGGACCCCATGGCAAACACCACCAAGCCAACCATCAGCGGCGCGCGCCTGCCAAAGCGATCGCTCAGGGGGCCCCACATCAGTTGCCCGAGGCTGAAGCCCACCAGGTACATGGATACCGTCATGGCGGCCAGGCCTGGGGCGATATGCAGCTCGCGCGCCATGGCCGGCATCGCCGGAAGGTAGAGATCGGTTGAGATAGACGCGAATGCCATGAGCAGGCTCAGCACGGCCATGAACCGGTATTCGGCGAACAGCCCATGGCCGCCCAGCCTACGGGTGTTCATAGCCTCGCCCTTTGTGGGCACGGTTGATCGAGGGGCTGGGCCATAGGTTCCGCTCATTCAAAAAAGTCCAGAGGTGCCGAGACCACTGGCCCCGAACGACGACCACCAGCGTATCGACGCCGGCGCCCAGATAAAGCCGCCAGGAACGATTGACGCTATGAGCAGGGCTCATGAACCGTCTGGCGCGCCCTCAACAGCCGCGCAAGGAATTCATGAACCGCTTTCATAGGCCCAACCGCTTCAGTGGGCTTAATCCCGCGCGACTGCGTTGCTAAAAAGACCTACTTCGAAGCACGCATCGGGGATGCCGCGAACGATCACGCGCGGTCGCCTCCCAACCATTCCGGAGTCACAGTCATGAGTCGTTCCTTCAAGGGCAAAGTCGCCTTCGTCACCGGTGCCGGCATGGGCATGGGCCTGGCCACCGCCGAGGCATTCGCCGAGCAAGGCGCGGCCGTGGTGCTGGCCGATGTGAACTACGACGCCGTTGCGGCTGCCGTTGACCGCATCACGGCAGCGGGCGGTCAGGCGTTGGCCTTGCAGTGCGATGTATCCGACGAAGCCGCCGTGAAGGCAGCTGTCGAGAAGACGGTGGAAGTGTTCGGCCGCCTTGATGCCGCGTTCAATAACGCAGGCATCCAGACCCCGAGCGCCGACACGGCCGATGCACTAAGCGAAGAATACGATCGCACCATGGCCGTGAACCTGCGGGGCGTGTGGAACTGCATGAAGTACGAACTGCAGCAGATGCGACGCCAGGGTTCGGGCGCCATCGTCAACTGCTCGTCGCTAGGCGGCCTGGTGGGCTTGCCGAACCGCGCGATCTATCACGCTGCCAAGCACGGTGTCATCGGGCTCACCAAGAGTTCCGCGCTGGAATACGCAGCGCGCGGTGTCCGCATCAACGCGGTATGCCCCGGCATCATCGATACACCGATGGTCGCAAAGATGTTTGAAGTCGGCGAGCTGAAGATGAGCGATGTCGCCAGCGTGCAGCCGATCGGCCGCCTGGGCCGCGCGGATGAGATCGCCAGCCTGGTGACTTTCCTGTGCGGCCCCGGCTCCGAATTCATCATCGGGCAATCCATCGCCATCGATGGCGGCTATACCGTTCCCTGAATCATAGGCGAGCTTACCCATGAACACTCTCACCGACGCGATGCAGGCGGTACTGCAAGCATCCGACCCTGAACTCGCAGCGATCGCCACCCGCGTTGCCGACGATATCGACGCTTCCTCGTCCATCGACCAACCCACCCGGTTTGTGGTGCAGCTGGGTGCCATGGTGGCAAGCGGCGGCATGCGCCAGTTCGCCGTTTTACTTGATGCAGCGCAGGCCTCCGGCCTGGAGATCGCGACCCTGAAGGAAGTGGTCTATCAAGCGGTGCCCTATGCTGGCATGGGGAAAGCCCTGGAAGCGCTCGACGTGCTTAATGCCTTCCTCGTCCGCAACGGCCTGCCCGCCACGCACGAGGGCTACGCCACGGTAAACGCCAGCGACCGCCAGGAAAAAGGGCTCGCCCTTCAAAAGCAGATCGTTGGCGCCGAGACGATAGAGACGCTTTACGCGACCTCGCCAGCTGATCTCCTGCATATCCAAACGCTGCTTTCCGCGAACTGCTTTGGCGACCACGTCGCCCGCGCAGGCCTGAGCGTACCGTTTCGCGAACTGCTTACGCTGGCCATACTCGCGGCGCTGGGTGGATGCGAACCCCAACTGAAGGCCCATGTGGCCGCGAATGCCCGCGCAGGCAACGGCCGCGCTGTGTTGATCGCTGTCATGACGCACCTGCTGCCACTGATTGGCTACCCGCGCACATTGAACGCGCTACGCATCATCGGTGACGTGCTGCCGCCCGAACCTGGCTCGCCCGCCGTCCCCTGATTTCTCCCTGGAGCACCCCATGAAACTTATCCGCAATGGCTCGCAGCCATCGGCCAAAGGGCCGGAAGACTATTTCACTGGCACCGTTCGCATCGATATGCCCTTCAAGGGCGAAGGTGCCGCGACCGTCTCCGGTGCGTTCGTCACCTTTGAGCCGGGTGCCCGCAGCGCCTGGCACACCCACCCGGTGGGGCAGATCCTGATCGTGACCGCAGGCAAGGGCTGGACCCAATGCGAGGGCGAAGAGATCGTCGAGATCAACGCCGGCGACATCATCGTCTGCCCACCCGGCCACAAACACTGGCACGGTGCCACGCCCACCACCTCGCTGACCCACATCGCCGTGCAGGAAACGTTGAACGGCTCGGCGGTGACCTGGCTGGAGAAAGTGACCGACGAAGAGTACCTGCGCGGCCCAAAGGCCTAGCCCGACTCTTGTAGGAGCGCCCTTGCGCGCGATACGGTCTTGCGGCAAGCACCCATCGCGCGCAAGCGCACTCCTACAGGCCGTCTTCGGGGGCCGATAACGTCGCGAGCCAGGCCAGCCTTGGCGCTACCAACCCACCCTTCCAGCTGCGAACCATTCCCATTTACAATTGGGTATGCGATCACGGCTCCTCCCCTCCCCGGCCCCCGGCCATGCCGATGCGCACCGCATCTACAGCGAACACCAGCCGTGGCTGTTGCAGCGGCTGCAGGCCCGGTTGCAGCACCGGCAGGATGCCGAGGACCTGACCGCGGAAACGTTCGTGCAACTGCTGACCCAACCCGACCTGGCCAGCATCAGGGAGCCGCGCGCGTTCCTGACCACGCTCGCGCGGCGCCTGCTGTTCCACTTCTGGCGCCGCCGCGACCTTGAACAGGCCTACCTGGATGCCGTGCGGCAGATCGGCGACACGCATGCCATCGGGGCGGATGAGCAGGCCATGCTTACGGAAGCCCTGGTACGCATCGATCGCGCACTTGATGGCTTATCAGCCACCGCCCGCAAGGCGTTCCTCTTCAGCCAGCTGGATGGGCTGACCTACGCCCAGATCGCTACGCGGCTTAATATTTCGGTGATGACGGTGCGCCGGCATGTGGCGCGCGGCATCGCCTGCTGCTGTGCGGTGGCCCCGTGACACAGCACGATGCCGCCACCCGCCAGGCGATCGATTGGGTGGTACGGCTCGGCTCGGGCGAAGCGACCGACGCCGACCAGCACCGTTTCGATACTTGGCTGGCCCAGCACCCAGACCACTCCGCCGCATGGGCGCGCGTAGGCCACGCACTGGACGCCACGCTCGCCCCACTACGTGCCGGGGGCAACACCGGCGCAGCCGCGCAAGCGCTGCGGCAGGCCCTGGTCAAGGCACCTGCCCGGCGGCGCTTCCTGCGTGGCAGCCTCGCCCTGGCGAGCCTGGGTGCCGGAGGCGCGCTCGTGCTTTCGGCCGGCCGCTGGTTCGATGGCCGGGGTTCGGCCCTCGCCACGGACACCGGCGAACGGCAGCGCTTTGCCTTGCCCGACGGGAGTTCGGTACTACTCAATGCACGCTCACGCGCGGTGCCGGATGTCAGCCCGGCATCCCGTGGCCTGCGCCTGGAGCGTGGCGCCGCCCTCGTGGATGCTGCCGCGGGGCGACTGCCGTTCCTGGTTCGCAGCGGCGAAGCACGCATTGCCAGCGACGGCGGCCAGTTCATGGTCAGCCGCGATGACGAGCGAAGCCTTGTGGCCGCGATCGACCGCCCCCTGGTCGCGACAGCCCCCAATGGACACGCGATCTCACTGCAGGCGGGGTCGTCAGCATGGCTGGGCGTGAACGGCATCGACGCGTCCGACCGCGATGCCCGCTCGCTGGCCGCCTGGCAACGCGGCGTGCTGGAAGTCGGTGACCAGTCGCTTGGCCAGGTCATCGATGCGTTACGCCCCTACCGAACCGGGCTGCTCCGCGTGGCATCACGCGCCGCCCGCTTGCGCGTCATGGGCCTGTTCCCGCTGGACGATACCGAACGGGCGCTGGACATGCTGGCAGCGACGCTGCCCATCCGCGTCGAACGCTACAGCCGCTGGCTGACCCTGGTGGAACCGCGCGACGAGGATGCCGCGACCTGAACACTTTGGCGTGGCTCGTTACACATGGATTGCGACGTACCTCTTGTGATCCTTCCGCGAGCCTATCCATGCCACGACACCTGCACCGCCCGGCGCGCCTGCGCGCCCTGACCCTGGGCCTTTCCCTCTGCCTCTCCTGCCGCCTGCTGGCGCAGGACGCACCCGTATACGATTTCGACCTGCCGGCGGCCCCGCTTGGCGCGAGCTTGATGCGTATCGCCAGCACCAGCGGCCACCTGCTCGCTGTGGATCCCGCGCTGGTAGCCAGCCTCCGCGCCGCGCCGTTGCACGGGCGCTATTCGGGCCAGGCCGCCGCCGAAGCCGCGCTGGCGGGCAGCGGCCTCGCCTTGCGCACCACGGCAGATGGGGCATGGACGCTGGTTCCCTCAGCGACCCCGGCGACTGGCACCACGGCGCCATCATCCCCAACGCCAGCGCCTGCGGCCCGTGTATCCACTCGCACACTCGAAGGCCTGCAGGTCTACGGCAACTACGAGTCGGGCTACGCCGCCAACACCACCCGCGCCGGCACCAAGACCGACGCCAGCTTGCTGGAGACGCCGGAGGCAATCTCCATCGTCACGCGTGCCCAGATGGATGCACAGGGCGTGCAGAACATTCCGCAAGCGCTGCGTTACGCGCCGGGCATCCTCACCGCGCAGCGTGGCTTCAGCCAGGATGGGGGTGGCCAGGAAGAAATGTATGTGCGCGGCTTCCTCGTCGATCAGTATCTTGATGGCTTGCGCCTGCCCAGCCGCTCCGTCGCATCGTATGGCGCATCGGCCGTGGACCCTTACGCGCTGGAGCGCGTGGAACTGGTACATGGCCCGGCTTCGGTCCTGTACGGGCAATCGAGTCCTGGCGGCCTGGTGAACCTCGTCAGCAAAACGCCGACCGATACACCGCTGCACGAGGTCGGCATACAGACGGGAAGCTACGCTCGCAAGCAGTTGCAGTTCGACCTGAGCGATGCGCTATCGGACACCGTGGATTACCGCCTGGTGGGCCTTGGCCGGGATTCGAACACCCAGGTGGATCACGTCAACGACAAGCGCGTGATGTTCGCGCCCTCCGTTCGCTGGAAGATCAGCGATGCGACGGCGCTCACCGTCATGGGTGGCTACCAGCACGATCCCGACGCGGGCTACTACAACACGCTGCCTTACGTGGGCACCGGCAAGCCGGCGCCGTTCGGCACTCTCTCCAGCCACCTCGACCCAGGTGACCCGGATTTCGACAAGCACCGCCGCACGCAGTACTGGCTGGGCTACCGCCTGGAGCACGCCTTCAGCGATAGCTGGAAGTTCGTGCAGAACGCCCGCTACATGGATAACCGCGACACGTTGCAGGCCGTGTTCGCCAACGGCTGGGCGTGGAACGACGGCAGCCTGGATGACCACACGCTCGGCCGCTATGCCCTCGCGATGCACGAAGCCACCCGCACGCTGACGGCAGATAACCAGTTGCAGGGGCATTTCGATACCGGCAGTGCGACCCACGATGTTTTGCTGGGTATCGACTACCAGCGCACGTTGTATCGCCAGAGTTATGGCTACAACTGGTTCGGCGTGCCCGGCCTGGATGTGCTTGATCCGGTGTATGGCGCCAGCATCGATGTACCGGACTACTCGGCGGATCAACACACGCGCCTGTCGCAGACCGGCGCCTACGCGCAGGACATCATCCGCTGGGGCCAGTGGCGCGCGCTGGTATCCGGCCGCGAAGACTGGGCCAGGGCGGACACCACCGACAGCATCGCCGGTACCGTGGTGGACCAGTCCAAACACAAGTTCACCACCCACCTGGGCCTTACCTACGTCACGGACTTCGGGCTGGCCCCGTACCTGAGCTATGCGACCTCGTTCCAGCCGCAGGCCACGGCATCGCTCGAGGGCGGCGGCACGCCGGCACCCACCACCGGCAAGCAGTACGAACTGGGGGTGAAGTACCAGCCGGCCGGCACGCAAAGCTTCATGAGCCTGGCGGCGTACCACCTGGTGCAACAGAACGTGCTGACGACGGATCCGCTCACCCTGTTGCAGTACGTGACCGGCGAAGTCCGCTCGCGCGGTATCGAAGCGGAGGCGCACGCGCAACTGACCGACGGCCTGGCCATCATTGGCAGCTACACGTGGCTGCAGCAGCTCAACACCCGCACGCGTGAGCCCGATGAACAGGGCAAGCGACCGATCGGCATCCCGCGCAACACCGGGGCGCTATGGCTTGATTACCGGGTTCAAGCGGGCGATTTCCAGGGTCTTGGCCTGAGCCTTGGCGGACGCTACGTCGGTGGCAGCTACGGCGATGCGACCAATACCTTCACGACACCCGCCTATGCGGTGCTGGATGCAGGCGTGCGCTACGAGCGGCAGGGCTGGAACTATTACCTGACGCTCTCCAACCTCAGCGATCGCCGCTACGTTGCCTCGTGCCTGTACTCGCAGAGCGCGTGCAACTACGGTTCGCGGCGCACGGTGCTGCTGGGCGCGAACTACCGCTGGTGATGGCATGAGCCTGTCGGTTCGCCGCTGGTCGGCCATCCACCGCTGGAGCAGCGTCGCGTGCACGGCGTTCCTGTTGCTTCTGTGCGTGACCGGCCTTCCGCTCGTCTTCCACGACGAGATCGACGCGTGGCTGGCACCCCACCACTACGCGGCAATGCCGGCCGATACGCCACCGGTCAGCCTGGATACGCTGGCCGGCACGGCCCGCCAGCGCTATCCACACGATGTCATCGCCTCCATGCAACTGGATGACGACGAACCGCAGGTCGTGGTGTGGATGGTGCCCTCGTTCGCCGCGATGAAAGCCGATTTCACCGTGATGCATGCGGTGCGGTTTGATTCGCGCAGCGGGGCGCTGCTGCAGGCATTGCCCTCGCGCGCCAGCGAGACAGGCACCTTCACCGGACTGATGCTCGCCCTGCATACCTCATTGATGCAGGGTGCCATGGGCGAATGGTTTCTCGGCGCCATGGGCCTCGTGTTCGTGCTGGCGGTGGTCTCGGGTGTGGTGTTGTACGCGCCGTTCATGAAGCGCCTGCGCTTCGGGACGGTGCGGCACGACAAGGCAGCTCGCACGCGCTGGCTGGACCTGCACAACCTGCTCGGCATTTGTACGGTGGCCTGGGCCGTGGTGGTAGGTCTGACCGGCGCCATGAACGAGCTCTCCACGCCACTGTTCCAGGCCTGGCAGCAGCACGATGTGCAGCCATTCCTCGCTACGCACGCGCCGCCATCGGACGAACGCGGTTCGGTTACCGCGTCGTTCCAGCAAGCGCTGGACAGCACACGGCATGCAGCGCCGGGCATGACCATCCTCAGCATCGCATATCCCGGTAATCCGTTCGGCAGCCCCTATCACTACCTCGCATGGATGCAAGGCAATGAGCCGCTCACCTCGCATCTGCTCACCCCGGCATTGATCGATGCGAGGACGGGTGCCGTGACAGCCACGCTGCGCATGCCCTGGTATCTGCGCACACTGGAACTCGCACGCCCGCTGCACTTCGGTGATTACGGCGGGCTTGCCATGAAGGTGGTTTGGGCGGTGCTCGATGGGCTCACCATCGTTGTGCTGGTGAGCGGGCTCTATCTGTTCGTGGTGAAGCGGCGGCGCCGCGATGCGGGCAACGCAGCGGCTACCGTTCCCGGCGGTGTCACGTGAAGCGCCAGGAGGTATGGCTCATGCCTATCGTGTTGAACCTCATGGCCACGGCCGGCCTTGGCTGGGCCCTGCTATCGGAAGGCTGGGTAAGCAAGGCCATGGCAACGCTTCTGCTTGCGACGCCCATCACCATAGCCATCTACAACGCAACGAAGATCCGCTCTCTGTAGGAGCGCGCTTGCGCGCGATTCGACGCGTGCGGCAAACCTCCATCGCGTGCAAGCACGCTCCTACAAGGATGCGGTCGAGCCATGCAGCGATCGCGAGGTCAGACGGCCACGGGCGCCTTGATCGCCGGGTGCGGATCGTAATCGACGATCGACACATCCTCGAAGCGGAAATCGAAGATGCTCTTCACTTCCGGGTTCAGCACCAGCTTCGGCAGCGCACGCGGCTCGCGTGCCAGCTGCTTCTGCGCTTGTTCGATGTGGTTCGAATACAGGTGCGCATCGCCCAGGGTATGTACGAAATCGCCCACTTCCAGCCCGGTGACCTGGGCGATCATATGGGTGAGCAGGGCGTAGCTGGCGATATTGAACGGGATGCCGAGGAAAATATCGCCCGAGCGCTGGTACAGCTGGCACGAGAGTTTTCCGTTCGCCACGTAGAACTGGAACATGGTGTGGCACGGCATCAGGGCCATCTTCGGCAGCTCGCCCACGTTCCATGCGGAAACGATAAGGCGGCGCGAATCCGGGTTGCGCTTGATCTCTTCCACCACCCAGGCGATCTGGTCCACCACCTTGCCATCGGCCGTGGGCCACGCGCGCCACTGGCGCCCATACACCGGGCCCAGGTCGCCGTTCGCATCCGCCCACTCATCCCAGATGCTGACACCGTTTTCCTTCAGGTACGCGGTGTTCGTATCGCCCTGCAGGAACCAGATCAGCTCATGGATGATCGAGCGCAGGTGCAGCTTCTTGGTGGTGACGAGCGGGAAGCCCTTCGACAGGTCGTAGCGCATCTGCCAGCCGAACACGCTGCGCGTGCCGGTGCCGGTGCGGTCGGCCTTTTCGGCGCCGTGCTCAAGGACGTGGCGGAGCAGTTCGAGATAGGGCTGCATGGCGAAGGACGATATCAGGTGGCAGTAGCGGTGGGTGCTGCGACCGGCGCGTAGGGTGCGCGGCGCGACATCAGCAGCCAGAGGATGCCCAGGGCAATGAGCGGCAGCGAGAGAATCTGGCCCATGGTGACCCAGCCAAACGCAAGGTAACCCAGCTGCGCATCAGGCACGCGTACGAACTCGATCGTGAAACGAAACACGCCGTACAGCAGCGCGAACATGCCCGACACCGCATAGCGGGGGCGCGGCTTCATCGAGAACACCCACAGCACGGTGAACATCACCACACCTTCCAGGGTGAACTCATACAGGGGGTTCGGGTGGCGCGGCAGCATGTCCGGCGCGTGCGGGAAGATCATGCCGATCGGCAGGTCGGTGGGCTTGCCCCACAGCTCGCCGTTGATGAAGTTGCCGAGACGGCCAAGGCCCAGACCCAGCGGCACCAACGGTGCCACGAAATCCATGGTGTCGAAGAATTTTACGCCGTTGCGCCGCGACCACCACAGGCCGGCCACCAGCACGCCCAGAAGGCCGCCGTGGAAGGACATGCCGCCATCCCACACCCGGAAGATCGCCAGGGGGTCGGTCCAGATCCAGTTGATGGCCGTGTAGAACAGCATGTAACCCACGCGGCCGCCCAGGACCACGCCCATCATGGCGTAGAACATCAGGTCGCTGAACCGGTCGGAGTTTACCGGCAGCCGCCCCTGGCGGCGGCGGTACTCGCCCAGCGCCCACCCACCCAGGAACCCGCCGAGGTACATAAGGCCGTACCAGTGGACATCGACCGGGCCGATGTGGAAGGCAACGGGTTTAAAGTGGACGACGAACGGATCGGTCATGGAGGGACACGAAAAAGGGCGATCCCCCAGTGTACCGCCCCGGCTTGCGGCATGCCGCCTTGTGAAGACGGCGCGGGTGAGCTATAGAGCCATCCGGACCGCCGTCCGGGGGGATGGCGGCAAGGGAGCTTTACCAGGGGAGAACCAAGATGATGAACCGCCTTGCCCGGCCGTTGCTGGCCGCGCTGTGCCTGGCCGCGTGCTCCACGGGAGCCACGGCCGCCGATCTGATCCCGACCGCGGATTTCGCCCGGCACGCACCGATCACCGATCCGCTGCTTTCGCCCGATGGCCAACACGTATCCGTGGCTTACCACGACCCGGACGGCAAGACGCACGGGCTGGCTATCTTCAGCATCACGGACATGAGCAAGCCGATCACCCTGATCCGCATGCCGCCTTATGAACTACCCGCGGATGTCATGTGGACCAGCAACACCCGCCTGGTGGTCGCCCGCGGCAAGATCGATGGCTCTATCGGCAACAAGACCTATACGGGTGAGCTGATGGCCGTCGATATCGACGGCAAGAATCCGGATTACCTGTATGGCTTCGAAGCCGTCGGCAAGCGTACCGGCACGCGCGCGCTGGATCGCGGCTGGGGCTACCTGGATGGCAAGCCGCCGCAATCGAACGGGCACTTCTACATGCGCAGCGTCTCCTGGGAAAACCAGGACCGCAGCACCTTGTACGACGTGGATGCGAAGAGCAGCGCACGCCGGCAGATGGCTGACATCGGCATTGGCTACATGACCTTCATGGTCGACCCGGAAGGCACGCCCCGCTTCACCTACGGCGTGAACACCGATCACAAGTGGGTGGTATACCGCCGCGATACCAATGGCGGCTGGGCCAAGGTGGACATGGATAGCGAGCACAAGCGGTTCACGCCGCTCGCGCAGGTCGCCGGCAGCAAGCGCATGTACGCCGAATACAGCCCCAATGGCATCGGTGGCGCGCTGGTGGAGCAGGATGAGGATGGCGGCAACGTCCGCATCATTCGCAAGGATGCGTTCAGTGACGTGTCCTCCGCCGGCCTGTGGACGGCGCAGCCGGCACGCCCGTTCGCCACGCGTGCGGAGACCGGCCTGCCGACGGTCACCTATGTCGATCCGCAGGACCCCACCGCCAAGCTGCACATGGCCATCTCGCAGAAATTCCCGGGCTATGCGGTGAACTTCAACTCCTTCAGCGAGGATGGAAGCGAACTCATGTTCACCGTGTGGAGCGACCGTGACCCCGGCCGCGTCATGCTGATCAACACGAAAACCTTCAAGGTCAGCGCCCTGTACACGGTCGCCCCATGGATCGACCCGACCAAGATGGCGGAGCGCCGGCCGCTTCACTTCAAGGCGCGTAACGGCGAAGAACTGGAAGCCATCCTTACGTTCCCCAAGGGCAAGCCGGAAACCAACCTGCCCATGGTGCTGATGCCGCACGGCGGCCCCTTCATGGAACAGGATTCGTGGGGCTACGACGATACGGCGCAATTCCTGGCCAGCCGCGGTTACCTGGTGCTGCAGGTGAACTTCCACGGATCCAGCGGCCGTGGCCACGATTTCAGCGAGGAGGGTTACAAGAAGTGGGGCACCCTGCTCCAGGATGACCTGATCGATGGCGTGAAATGGGCCATCAACGAGAAGTTTGCCGATGCCTCGCGGGTTTGCGTGTTCGGTGGCAGTTTCGGCGGCTATTCCGCCCTGATGGCGCCCATCAGGGAGCCAGGCATGTTCAAGTGCGCGGTCGGCTACGCCGGCGTCTATGACCTGCCCATGCAGTACGACAAGGGCGACGTTCAGGAGAACAAGCGCGGGCGCAGTTACCTTGAGCTCACCCTGGGGACCGACCAGGCCATGCTGATTGCTAATTCGCCCGCCCGCAATGCCGACAAGCTGAACCTGCCCATCCTGCTGGTGCACGGCGAGGATGACGAACGCGCCCCGTTCGCCCAGTACAAGGCCATGAAGGCGGCCCTGGATGCGGCCCACAAGCCGTACGAGACCCTGACCAAGTCAGGCGAGAAGCATGGCTTCGTCAAGCCGGAGAACGTCGAGGAGTTCTTCAACAAGATGGCTGCCTTCCTCGACCGTAACATCGGTGACAGCGCCGGAGCCAAAACGGCGGCTCCCTGACGAGGGCATGGGCAACCGCCGTGACCCCTGGCGGTTGCCCCTTGCGGCCGCAAGCGTTATGTTCGCGTGATCGCTGGGCCCGGGTGGTGCCTGGCGGGGATCGGGAGGTTGTCGGGGTATGGTCGTCAGTAGTGGGCAGAAGCGCCACGTCGCGGCGCGGCGGGCGGTGCTTGCCGTCGCCCTGCTCGGCTGCCTTGCGCCCGGCGCCCTGCTCGCGCAGGAGGCCAGCTCGCCCGCCGAGATGCTGGCCCCGGTCAATGTCACCGTCACCGGCTCGCGCATCCGCGGAATCGATGTCGAAACCGCCCAGCCCGTCTTCACCATGGACGGTGCCGCCATTCGCGCCACGGGCCTCACCAGCCTGGGCGATATCGTGGCGCGCATGCCCTCGGCCGGCACGCCCGAAGTCACCCCGCAGGACACCCTTTCATCCAGTAACGATGCAGGCGGCCGCTACGCCAACCTGCGCAACCTGGGTGCGGTGCGCACCCTGGTGCTGGTGAATGGCCGCCGCTGGACCACCAGCCTGGGCGGCCTTACCGATCTCTCCACCATTCCCGTATCCATCGTCGAGCGCATTGAAGTCCTGAAGGACGGCGCCTCCTCGATTTATGGCTCCGATGCAATTGGCGGCGTGGTGAACATCATCACCACCGATCGCTTCGAAGGCGCATCGGCCGATGTGCTGTACGGCGTGAACGGAAAAGGCGACGGCGCCCAGAAGAATGGCAACTTCACCTGGGGCCGCAGCACCGAGCGCTCATCGATCATCCTGGGCGCCAGCTACGAAGATGGCGATTCGCTGGACGACGACAAGCGCGCACTGACCAGCACGGCCTATGGACCACGCCATCCGCTGGATGGCTACAACATGGGCGCCTACGGTGGCGTGGTGGATCCGCGCGCCGCGGGGACGGCGGGTGCCGGCAGCTATGCGGCCGATGGCAGCTGGGTGCCGAACCGCTACGTGATCAACCACGGTGCCGCCAATACGGCCAGCCTGGCGAACTATCACCCGTACGATGTCGACAGCACCGCCGACAAGTACAACACCCAGCGCGACATGACCTTCCGCGCGGGCAGCAAGCTGCGCAACCTGTTCGCCACCGGGCGCTACAACCTCACCGACGACATCACGTGGCGTGGCATGGCCAACTACGGCGTGCGCGATACGCGCAGCCAGGCGGCCGGCTATCCCTTGCAAAGCGCCACCGGCCGGGCTGAAGGGCTCGATATCGATCCGGCCAACGCCTACAACCCGTTCCCCGGTTATGACACGTCGTTCTTCCGCCGCACGGTGGAAGTGCCACGCATGACCTGGGCCAAATCGAAGGTGTTCCACGCCGATACCGGCCTGGAGGGCACATTCCTGTGGGGCGACCACACGTGGAGCTGGGATGTCACCTACGCTTACTCCGAAGATCGCGCCAGCCGCACCACCAGCGGCAATATCAACCTGGTGAACGCCCGCAAGGCACTGGGCGCGACCACAACCATTGACGGCCAGCTGGCCTGCGCCGATGCGGCCGACCGCGCGGCCGGCTGCGTGCCCTGGAACATCCTGGCCGGGCCAGGCGGCACGCCCGATGCGGTGTGGCGCTACGTGTCGTCCACCACCACGGCACACGAGACCACCCGCACGAACGATGTCATCGCCAACCTTACCGGCGGCATCGTCGACCTGCCCGCGGGCACCCTGCGTGTGGCCGGGGGCCTGGAGCACCGCAGTGAAAACGGGCGTTACGTGCCCGATCCGGCGGATTCCGCCGGCCTGACGACCCAACTGGCGAGCGACCCGACCAACGGCGGCTACATCGCGAACGAAGCCTACCTGGAGTTCGATATCCCGCTGCTGGCCGACCTGCCGTTCGCGCAGGAGTTGGCGGTGAATGCCTCGTCACGTTATTCGCACTACACCGCGTTTGGCGGCCGCACCAATAACAAATACAGCTTCCGTTGGAAGCCGCTGGATGACCTGCTGCTGCGCGGTACCTATGCACAGGGCTTCCGCGCACCCACGGTCTCCGACCTCTACGGCGGCTCCGCCGAAAGCTTCGAAAGCTTCCTGGATCCGTGCGACAGCGCCTTCGGCGCATCGGCCACCGATGCCGCCGTGCGTTCGCGTTGCGCGGCCGCCGGGGTGCCAGCGAATTATCGCCAGGTCGATCAATCGGGAGCGCAGATCACTTCGAATACCGGCGGCCAGAACCCATCCGCGTTCCGCACGGGAGCCAACCCGCACCTGAAGCCGGAATCGTCGATCACGCGTACCCTGGGCCTGGTCTATAGCCCCATGTACATGGATGGGCTCGATGTAACGCTGGACTACTACAAGGTCGATATCCGCGACGTCATCACGCCCATCCTCGCGGGCGACATCCTCAATTTCTGCTATGTCCGCAACGACCCGACCTATTGCGGGAGCTTCACGCGTGCGGCAGATGGTCGCATCACCCCGCTGGATGAGAGCCTGGTCAACCTGGGCTCGCTGCGTACCGAAGGCTATGACCTCGGCATGCACTACCGCTTCCCGCAGACGCGTTTCGGCGAATTCACGGTGCTCTCCGATAGCACCTACCTGAAGGACTACACCCAGCGCAGCAGCGCCAGCGCGGAACCGCGGCAGCTCGCCGGCTACATGAATGGCGTGCAGGGCCTGTACCGCGTGCGCTCCAACCTCTCGCTCGATTGGGGCTGGAAGCACTTTGGCGCCACCTGGACGGTGCGCTACTACTCCGGATTGAAGGATTCGTGCTGGTCCACCACGGTGGAATGCAACCAGCCCGATACGTTGAACGTGATCAGCGGCGTCACCGGCGTGAGCCGCAAGGGCGGCGTGGCGTTCAACGATCTGCAATTCCGCTGGACCACGCCGTGGAACGGCAACGTGCGCGTGGGCATCAACAACGTGTTCGCGCGCAAGGGGCCGTTCTACTACAACGTGGCCAGCGCGGGCGGCGGCAGCCCGCCGTATAACCCCGCGTTCGATATCGACCGGTATTTCTACATCGGGTATCAGCAGCGGTTCTGAGTGCGTGAATGGCGCGCAAGCGCGCTCCTGCCAATTAGCCGCGCGGCCCAGTAGGAGCGCGCTTGCGCGCGAAAAGCCTACGCAGCGGTGACGCTGCTACCTGAGAACCACTCTCATCTTGCGCCCCGTCGCAGCAACGCGCGATATCCGTTTGTTTGTGCACGAAATGCCGCAAATGCTTGCAGTCGCATGACGACGGCGTTATGTTCGTGTTACGTCGCCATTCGCCCTGAGGTGGGCGCGACGTCGGTGTCCCCACGCCGTTTACCTCACACACCCACAACCGAGTGCCGTCCCACGGCGCTACTACAAGCTGTTCAGCCTTGCTGAAAATGCAGGGCCAGGGAGTTTTTGACCTCATGACAAGCACCACCCTGCTCACGCGCTCTCGCGTGTTGAAGCGCACTGCGCTCGTTTCCGCGCTCGGCGCCTGCCTGCTGGCCGGTACGGCCTTCGCGCAGAGCACCGTCGGCGACATCTACGGCACGGCCTCGGCCTCGCAGACCATCCAGATCCAGAACCTCGGCTCGGGCGCTGCGCGCACCGTTACCGCCGATGCAGACGGCCACTACCGCGCCTCGTCGCTGCCGATCGGCAGCTACCGCGTGAACGTGATCGAAAACGGCGCGACCGTTTCGACCCGTGACATCAATGTCGTCGCCGGCCAGTCGGCGCAGCTGAACTTCGCTTCCGCCAACGGCGGCAGCACCAGCGCGCAGGCTCTCGACACCGTGACCGTGTCGGCCAACGCCCTCTCCGCCATCGACGTGGCATCGGTCGAGTCGCGCACCAGCTTCACTGCCGACAAGCTCGACAAGCTGCCGGTGCCGCGCAACGTCGTCGACGTCGCCGCACTGACCCCGGGTACCGTCAAGGGTGACTCCGCGTTCGGCAACCTGCCGTCGTTCGGTGGCGCCTCGGTCGCCGAGAACAGCTACTACGTCAACGGCTTCAACGTTACCAACCTGTACAACAACCTGTCGTTCTCGGAAGTGCCGTTCCAGGCCATCCAGCAGCTCGATGTGCAGACTGGTGGCTACGGCGCGCAGTACGGCTTCTCGACCGGCGGCGTGACCTCGGTGATCACCAAGCGTGGCACCAATGAGTGGAAGGGTGGCGCATCGTGGGTTTACACCCCGGCATGGGGCCGCGAGCAGCAGCCGACCACCTACACCAAGGACGGTACCCTGTACCGCACCTACCAGAAGAACAGCGACAACGACAACGTGTACTCGGCCTGGCTGGGCGGCGCGCTGATCAAGGACAAGCTGTTCTTCTACGGCATTTTCCAGTCGCACAAGGAAACCGAGACCGCCTACCCGGGCGCGACGTCTTCGGCTCCGGCGCAGCGTAACGAGTACAGTGATCCGTTCTATCTCATCAAGATGGACTGGAACATCAATGACTCGAACATCCTCGAATGGACGGGGATGAACAACACCAAGCACACGACCAACCAGTACTACAACTCGGAAATCGGCGCAGACGGCAAGCCGTCCACCACCGATTACCTGGGTGACCGCCACGTCAAGACCGGCGGCGCGGTGAACGTGTTCAAGTACACCAGCTACATCACCGATGACCTGACTGCCACCGCGCAGTGGGGCAAGATGAAGTCCAAGAACTCCTCGGACTACACCTCGGCCGATGGCACCGTCACCAAGTACGACGGCAACATCAACAGCCCGAACCAGGGTTGCCCGTACGTGATCGATCGTCGCAGCAGCACGCAGAGCGGCCTGACCGATCCGGTCCACTCGTGCTACCTGGCCAGCACCATCGATCGCTTCAACGGTGAAGACCAGCGTACCGCTTACCGCGTCGACCTCGACTGGAAGGTGGGCGACCACGACCTGTCGGGCGGTTTCTCGCGCGAGAAGTGGAAGTCCGATTCCGGCCAGAGCTACGCCGGCGGCGCCCTGTACTACTACCGCACGAACGCGGCTGGCCAGGATTACGTCTCCGAGTACAACTACCGCACCGGTGGTTCGGTCGCGATCGACCAGAAGTCCTGGTACCTGCAGGACAACTGGCAGGTGACCGACAAGTTCCTCGCCTACATCGGCGTGCGCAACGACTCGTTCAACAACCAGAACGGTGCTGCGCAGAACTTCGTGCGCCAGGGCAACATCTGGCAACCGCGCCTGGGCTTCTCGTACGACGTGTTCGGCGATTCGAGCACCAAGATCTTCGGTACCGCCGGCCGCTACTCGCTGCCGATCGCCGCGAACGTCGCCCTGCGCGCCGCCACGGCTTCGTACTACACGATCCAGAACTTCTCGTACTCCGCCATCGATCCGGTGACCGGCGTGCCGACCCTCGGCGCCCCGCTGACCGACAAGTCGATCGTGAACGGCGAGAACGGTTCCACCCCGGATCCGCGCTCGGTCGCCACGAAGGACCTGAAGCCGTACTCGCAGGATGAGTTCATCCTGGGTATCCAGCACCGCATCACCAGCGATAACGACTTCCTGAACGACTGGGTGGTCGGCGCCAAGGCAACCTACCGCAAGCTCAACAACGCTATCGACGATACCTGCGACTGGCGTCCGTTCTACGCTTACGGCAAGTCGATCGGCCTGGACATGGACGCCAACGGCGACCAGTTCACCCCGCCGTCCTCGATGCCGGGCTGCTTCATCTACAACCCGGGCAGCAAGGTCACGGTTGACGTCGATCTGGACGGCAGCGGCCAGCTGCGCCAGGTCTCGATCCCGGGCAAGGCGTTCGGCGAGAAGGCCAAGCGCACCTACGAAGCCGTCACCCTGTCGGCTGAGAAGGCCACCGATAACTGGTACGTCAATGCGTCGTACACCTGGTCGAAGAACCGTGGCAACACGGAAGGCCTGGTGAAGTCGGATAACGGCCAGGACGATACCGGCACCACCAGCGCGTTCGATTACCCGGAACTGATGGTCGGCGCGACCGGCTACCTGCCGAACGATCGTCGCCACAGCTTCAAGGTGTACGGCGGCTGGCGCATCACCCCGGAATGGCAGGTTGGCGTGAATGGCCTGCTTGAGTCCGGTCGTCCCACCAGCTGCTTCGGCGGCGGCGACGAGACCGTGGGCGGCATCCCGAGCTACAACTCGGAGTTCTTCTACTGCGATGGCAAGATCTCGCCGCGTGGTACGGCCAAGCGCCTGCCGTGGAACTGGTCGATCAGCCCGAACGTCGTTTACACCCCGGCTTTTGCCAAGGGCGTGACGGTGCAGCTGGACGTGATCAACCTGTTCAACAACGACAAGAAGACCGCGATCAACGAGATCGGCGAGAACGGTTCGGATACGAACTACTACAGCACGACGTACCGCGTGCCGACGTACTACCAGACGCCGCGTTACCTGCGCCTGATGGTCCAGTACGACTTCAGCCTGTAATTCATCGCAAGCTGGACACAGAAAGGGCCGCCCATCTGGGCGGCCCTTTTTTTGGTTCATCGCGCATGTCCGGGGCCGCTGCCCTAGCGGCTTGCGCCGATACGCGAAGAACCTGTTTCAGGCTCCTGCGTCAGAGCAGAAGCGGCTGATCCGGCAGTTCGTTCGTTCGGGGCGTGCCATCGGCCGGGAAATGTCGCGCCAGCAGTGCGCCCGCCTCGTTCACACCGGTGAGCACCGCCTCGCGGAAATGCCCCTTGGCAAACTCATCGCGCATATGGGCCGTGATCGCTTCCCACTCGGCCGCCGACACCTTCCGCGCGATGCCGCGATCGGCGACGATCTCGATGCGGTGCTCGGCGAGCAGTACATAAAGCAGCACGCCACAGTTGTCTTCCGTATCCCACACACGCAGGTGGGCAAACAGCTCCGCCGCGCGATCGCGCGCGGTGACGCCATCGGTAACCGCGGCAAACGGTAGCCGCGATTCCACGGCGACACGCAGCTCGCCGCGATGAGTCTTTTCACCCGCGGCCACGCTGGCCGCAATCGCGTCGAGTGCTTCCTTCGGAAACTGCCGACCGATCTGGAACCAGGCGCCGAACAGGTTCGTGGTGATCCGTTGCATATCCATCACCAGCTCCCCGACGAACCGCCGCCACCAAAGCTGCCACCGCCGCCGCTGAAGCCACCACCGCCACCGCCAAACCCGCCACCACCGCCGAAGCCACCGCCGCCACCGAAACCGCCCCAACCACCCCAGCCGCCACCGCCGATCGAACGGCCGGCGCCCATGGGGATGGCCATGAGCAGCGCGCCGCCGACGAGGCCGAGCACGCCGAAGAACAGGGAGTTGAGTAGCAGCCAGCCGAGGCCGCCGGCAATGAGGCCGCCAATGGGCGCACGCACGCCGAGGGGCGCGCGGCCAAGCACGCCGCGCAGGAATAGCACGCCGAACAACAGCGGGATCAGGAAGTGCCCGCCCCCGTTGCCGCGGCGCTCATGGCCTTCATCCGGGTTCACAGGGGGTGGCAGCGTCTCGCCCTGGACAATCTGCGTGATCGCGTTGAGGGCCTCGGTGATGCCGCCGTAGTAATCGTTGGCACGCAGCTTGGGTGCCATGTATTCGCGGATGATCCGTGAGGCGATGGCATCGGGCAGCGCACCCTCCAGGCCGTAGCCCACTTCGATGCGCACGCGACGATCGTTCTTCGCCAGAAGCAAGAGCACGCCATCGTCGGTGCCCTTGCGGCCCACCTTGTTGGTCTCGGCCACATTGAGCGAGTAGCTCTCGAGGTCGTCGGGTTGCGTGGTGGGCACCATGAGCACCACGACCTGGGCGCCCTTGGTCTTTTCCAGTTCAACCAACCGGGCATCCAGCTGGTTCACCTGGTCGGCGGTGAGCGTGCCGGTCAGGTCGGTGACGTGGCGGGTGAGCTTGGGAACGGCTGCGGCATCGTCGGCCAGTGCCGCCAGGGGCGGCACCAGCAGGGCGAAGGCGAGCAGCAGCCGTGCCGCGAACCGGCGCATCAGTGCGCGGCCGAGGCCGCCGGTGCCGGGGTGCTATTGAAATCGACCGTGGGCGCCGTGGAGATGGCCTTCTCGTTCTCGACGCTGAAGTTCGGCTTCACCTGGTAACCCATGACCTTGGCGGTGAGGTTGTTCGGGAACGAGCGGATCAGCGTGTTGTACGACTGCACGGCATCGACGTAGCGCTTGCGGGCGACGGTAATGCGGTTTTCCGTGCCCTCGAGCTGGGCCTGCAGATCGCGGAACGAGCCATCAGCCTTCAGCTGGGGGTAGTTCTCGCTGACCACGAGCAGGCGCGAGAGCGCGCCGGAGAGCTGGCCCTGGGCGGCCTGGAACTTGGCCAGGGCTTCCGGATCGTTCGCTTGTTCGGGCGAGAGTTGCACCTGGCCCACCTTGGCGCGGGCGGCGGTGACTTCGGTGAGCACGCGCTCTTCGTGCTGCGCGTAGCCCTTCACCGTGTTGACCAGGTTAGGCACCAGGTCAGCGCGGCGCTGGTACTGGTTGAGCACCTCGGACCAGGCAGCCTTGACGGCCTCGTCCTCGCGCTGGATCGAGTTGTAACCACAGCCGGACAGGATGCCGGCGAACACGACGAGGGCAAAGGTACGGAGGAGTGTCTTCATGGCAGCGGTTTCCTTGGGTGTGCGGAGCACAACTTACCCCAAACCACGCGCCAGCGGATTGTGCCTTTGGGCGTATGCGCCCCCGCGCCCGGCACCGTTCAGCCCGGGCTACCGACCGGCTTCAGAAATACCGGGGAATCAGGATCAGGGCCCAGCTGATGCCAACCATGAGCATGAGCAGGAACACCGCCGCGGAGCCCATATCCTTGGCCCGGCCAGCCAGCTCATGGAACTCGGGGCTGACCTTGTCCACGATCGCCTCGATCGCGGAATTGAGCAGCTCGGCCGCCAGGACCAGCACCGGGAAGGTGATGAGGATGATCTTCTCGACCCCACCCTGCCCCAGCCACAGGCCCAGGGGGATGACGACGATGGCCAGGGAAAGCTCTGCCCGGAACGAGGCTTCGTACTGGTAGCAGGCTTTCAGGCCCTTCATGGACCACTGGAAAGCCGCGTAAATCTCGCGCGGGCCGCGACGGACGTTCGATGCCATGGCGTCAGGCCTGCCGCGGGGCGGCCGGGCACGTAGCCGGGACGTTGAGATGAGGGGTGCGCTGCGGCATGGGACTCGGCGGCCGGAGGGTTCGGGTTGGCCCTCTATGATGCCACAGGCGGACTTCGCACGACCTTACGACCCCCAAGGCCCTTGTGGCGTATCGCCGCGCCCCTCTGGCGCTGCAGCACAACCCAGCGGACCATTTGTATTACGCTTGAACGGTTGTGGCCCCGTTCAGGGTCATGGCAACGGGAACGGCCATTCGTGGCCGTTCGCTGTTTCCAATGTGTCCGGAATTTAAATGGCAATCCAGAATCCGCCCGTTTCACAGACCAAGTCGTTCAGCACGGTCTTTCTAATCGAAATGTGGGAGCGCTTCGGCTTCTACGGCATGCAGGTGCTGATGGTCACCTACATGGTCAAGAAGCTTGGCTTCGCCGAAAGCGACTCCAACCTTGTCTGGGGTGCTGCCGCAGCCCTGATCTACGCCACCCCCGCCATCGGCGGCTGGATCGGCGATAAATTCCTCGGTACGCGCCGCACGATGCTCAGCGGTGCCGTCGTGCTGATGATCGGCTATGCCCTGTTGTGGGTGCCCACCGATAACGCGATCTTCCTGTATGTCGCCCTGGGCGTGATCGTCCTGGGCAACGGCCTGTTCAAGCCGAATGCCGGCAACCTCGTACGCAAGATCTACGAAGGCGACGCGGTCAAGATCGATAGCGCGTTCACCATCTACTACATGGCGGTGAACGTCGGCTCGACGATCTCGATGCTGCTCACCCCATGGATCCGTGACTACGTGGGCGAACATTACGGTGATGCGCTGGGTTGGCACACTGCGTTCGGCGTCTGCTCGATCGGCCTGATCCTTGGCCTGGTCAACTACTTCTTCATGCGCCACACCCTGGCGCACATCGGTTCGGTGCCGGACGAGACCCGCCCGCCGATGAAGAACGTCCTCGGCGTGATCGTCGGTGGCCTCCTCATCATTGGTGTTTCGGCCCTCATCCTGCAGAACCAGACCATCGCGCAGATGTGTGTCTACGCCGCTGGCGTATTGATCCTCTTCATCTTTGCGCACCTCATTCGCTCGGTGGAGCGGAGCGAGCGCGCCGGCCTGATCGCCGCGCTGGTGCTCACCATCCAGACGATCTTCTTCTTCATCTTCTACCAGCAGATGTCGACCTCGCTGAACCTGTTCGCCCAGCGCAACGTCGACCTGTCGTTTGGCATCTTCGGCTTCGAAATCTTCCGCTGGATCCCCGAGCAGTTCCAGTCGCTCAACGCGATCTGGATCGTGATCCTCTCGCCGATCCTTGTCTGGATGTACAACGCACTGGGCAAGCACGGTAAGGATTTCCCTGTCGCCGCCAAGTTCGCCCTGGGTTTCGTCGCCGTGGCCGCGGGCTTCTTCATGTATGGCCTGGGCGCGCATACCGCCGTGGATGGCAAGATCTCCTCCTGGTACATGGTGTGGGGCTACGGCCTGTACTCACTGGGCGAGATCCTGGTGAGCGGCCTGGGCCTGGCCATGATCGCCCGCTACGTGCCGGCGCGCATGGGCGGCTTCATGATGGGCGCGTACTACGTGGCTGTCGGCGTCTCCCAGTACCTGGGCAGCGTGGTGGCGAACTATGCCGCCATCCCCAGCGACATCAACGATCCGCTGCAATCCCTGCCGATCTACACCAGCCTGTTCAACAAGCTGGGTTTCGTCGGCATCGGCTGCACGGTGCTGGCCGTGGCCATGCTGCCGCTCATGCGCAAGCTCTCGCTTGATCATGCGCTGGCCGATGTCCAGCCGGTACCCCCGGTTCATAACGAAGACCTGTAACGCGGCAAGGGCCGCCCCACCCGGGGCGGCCCTTCGCTTTAAGAGACCATGAGCGACCACCTACACAGCCCCTCTTCACGCTCCGGTCCGTTTGTCCTGGCACGCACCCTCGCCTGGCTGCGCCTGTGCGCCATCGCCGGCCAGAGCGTCGCGATCCTTTCCTGCGTCACCCTGCTCAAGCTCGATGTCCCGCTGCTGCCACTGATGATCGGCGTGTGCGTGCTGGCGGTGTTCGCCGCCGCTGCCTCGTTCCGCCTGGGCATGCCCTGGAAGATCAGTGAGGGCGAGGCGATCGTGCACATCGCCTTCGATACGCTGGTGCTCGGCTACCTGCTGTATTTCACGGGCGGCGCTTCCAATCCGTTCGTCACCCTGCTGCTGGTGCCCATCGCACTCTCCGCGGCCGCGCTCTCCATCGTGGGCGTCGCGCTGGTTTCGATCCTGACGGGCGTGGCGTATGTGCTGCTGGTGCCTTACCACCTGCCGCTGCCCACCCTGGGCAACAAGAGCCTCGATTTCGACCTGTACGTGGCCGGCCTTGGCGTGAACTTCGTCATCATGGCCATCCTGCTGGGCGTGTTCATCAGCAACCTGGCCAAGGCGATCCGCGTGCAGCAGGATGAAGTGAACCGCGTACGCGAACGTGCACTGCGCGATGAAGGCATCCTTGCCATCGCCACCCAGGCCGCCGGTGCCGCGCACGAGCTGAACACCCCACTCTCCACCATGCGTACGCTGCTGCCGGAGATCCGCCGCGAGCACGCCGGCGACAACGCCCTGGGCGACGACCTGGACCTGCTCGAGGGCCAGGTGGAGCGTTGCCGGACGATCCTTCGCGAGATGGTGGCATTCGGCCAGGCGCAGCTATCGCAGGAGCCCGAGCGGCTCTCGGTCGGTCAGTTCATCCATGTGTGCATGGAGCGCTTCCAGTTGTTGCGCCCCGAAGCCGATGTGGCGCTGAGCGTGGAGCCGGGCGCGGAACGCCTTGCCCTGCGCTCGCCAGCGGGCTTGCGCCATGCCCTGATCAATCTGCTCAACAACGCCGTCGATGCCTCGTCGCTCAATGGCAGCGCGTTCGTCGGTTTCGATATCCGCGTAGAAGGCCCCTGGCTGGTGCTCACCGTGACCGATGAAGGCCCGGGCTTCGATGAAGTGGATGAACTGGGTACGCTAGGCCTGTCGCAGAAGGCGACGGGCCTGGGCATTGGCCTTGCCCTGGCGGAAGCGACCGCCGAACGCCTCGATGGCGAACTGGCCGCCAGCAATACCGGGCATGGCGCGCAGATGCGCCTGCGCCTGCCCCTTTCGGTCATTGGAGACCATACATGAACGAACTTGTCCCGCCCGGCGGCCGTCCCCTGCTCATCGTCGATGACGATCCCACGTTCGCGCGCGTGCTCGGCCGCGCATTGAGCTCGCGTGGCTTCGAGGTCATCACCACCGATAACGCCGACGACGCGCGCGCGCTTACCCGCCGCCACCAGCCGCGCTACTGCGTGCTCGACCTGAAGCTGGGTGACGAGAACGGCCTGCGCTTGATTCCGGAGCTGCAATCGCTCGTGCCGGATATCCGCGTACTGCTGCTCACGGGCTATGCCTCGATCGCGACGGCCGTGGAAGCGATCAAGCGTGGCGCCCACGATTACCTCGCTAAGCCGGTCGATGCCGACGCCGTGGTACGCGCGCTGCTCGATGGTGACGCCGGCCCCGCCGAAGGCGACGACCTCGTCGACGCCCCGGACGCCCCCCTGCCGCTGCGCCGCCTGGAGTGGGAACACATCCAGCGTGTGCTCACGGAGTGCGAAGGCAACATCTCCGAGACGGCCCGCCGCCTCGGCATGCACCGGCGCACATTGCAGCGCAAACTGAGCAAGCATCCCGTGCGCGAGCGGCCGGACGAGATCTGATGAACACCATGCGAGAAGCGATCGCGTGCACGCGCCCCACTGTAGGAGCGCGCTTGCGCGCGATGCTCCTGCTCCTGGTGCTCGGCCCCGCCGCCCACGCCCACGACATGGCCGCGATGGGTAACGAAGCCCCGCTTGGCTTCGATGCCACCATCGATAACGCGGGTCACCTCTGGGTCGTCGATACCGTGGGCGAGCATGTCCGCGTACGCCGTTCGGATGACATGGGCCGCGACTTCGCCCTCTCCACCATCGTGAACCCCACGGGTGAGCCGATCTACGCCGAGGGCGAGAACCGGCCGAAAATGGCGCTGGGCCCGAAGGGCGAGCTGTACGTGACCTGGTCGCAGCCACGCAAGGCACCGTGGACCGGGTTCGTGCGCTTCTCGCGCTCGCTCGATGGCGGCGCGCATTTTGATGCCCCGAAGACCGTGCATGCCGACCGGGCGGAGATCACCCACCGCTTCGATTCGCTCGCGGTGGATGGCAAGGGCAACCTCATCGTTGCGTGGATCGACAAGCGCGATCTCGAGGCAGCGACGAAGGCGCATAAGCCGTACCTTGGCGCGGCAACCTATTACAGCTGGTCCACGGACCGCGGTGCGACGTTCGCGCCCGAGCAGAAGATCACCGACCAGAGCTGCGAGTGCTGCCGCATCGCACTCGCGCGCGCGCCCGATGGCCGCATCGACGCCTTCTTCCGCGCCATCTATGGCGACAACATCCGCGACCACGCCTTCGCAACCTTGCCGGTGGGCGGAACGCCTGCCGTCTCGCGCGCTACGTTTACACAATGGCATATCGAGGGTTGCCCCCACCATGGCCCTTCGCTGGCCATTGATACGGCCGGCACGCGCCACGCGGTGTGGTTCAGCGCCGTTGATGGCAAGCCGGAGATCACTTACGGCCAGCTCCAACCGGGGAAACCGCCGGTGCATGCGTTCACCGTGGCGGGTAACGGCGCCTCCCACGCCGACCTCGCCGTGGATGGCAAGCACGTGTGGATCGCCTGGCACCAGATGTCGGCGAACGGCCTGCAGCTGATGCTGCGCGAATCGAATGATGGCGGCATCACATTCAGCGAGCCGCGTGCCATCGCGAATACCACGGGCCCCTCGGGCTGGCCCCGGTTCGTGCTGCACGATCACCGCGCCTTCGTGGCGTGGAACCCGGGCGGACAGTTCCGGCTGGTTGCCACGGAAGCGTTGCAGTGAAGCGGCTGCTCGTTGGCGCGGCGATCTTGTTTGCGCCAGCGGCGTTCGCCGCCGTGCCGCAGCCGCTCGACTCGGCAAGCGTCCCGGCGCTTGTCGCGCCGCCGGCCAAGGGCAGCAAGGTGCTCGCCCTGTGGTCGCTCGATTGCGCGTACTGCGAGGAAAACCTGGCGTCGCTGCGCACCTACCAGCGCCAGCACCCGGACATGACGCTCATTTACGTCGCGACCGACCCGATGCGCGAACGCGAAGCACTCGAGGCACGCCTGAAGCAGGCAAGGCTGGACGACGTGCCGTCGCGGGCCTACGCCGATGCCACGCCGGATCGGTTGAATTTCCTGATCGACCCCACCTGGGGTGGCGAGACACCGCGAACGCTGGTGATCCATGCCGATGGGTCGCGCAAGGCGTTCAGCGGCGCACTCACCGCCGAGCGCATCGCGAAACTCGTGCCGTGATCTGTAGGAGTGCGCTTGCGCGCGATCGCGCGCAAGCGCGCTCCTACCGCGTAGCGTTGCTCACGCCTCGATCGGCTGCGGGTTCGGGAAGCGCACGCTGGCAACGCGCGATGCGCCAGGCAACGCGCGCAGCTCGAGCGGCCACTGGAAGCGATCCGACAACCGCCGCGCGATCGCCAGGTCGAAGCCATGCCGGTCGACGGCCGCATGCCTGCGGGTACCCGGCTCCGGCGCATCCACCGCGGGATTGATGACGCTGACGCTGCCAGGCATCACCGTGACCACGATCGTGCCTTGGTCGGTCTGCTGCAGCGCGTGGCGGATAAGCTGCCCACACAACACCGCGAATACCCGCGGCGAGGCATGCAGCGCGAACGCTGCCGGCTCATCCAGGATCAGCTCCACCGGCCGGCCCGCGATGAGCTCGCGCGCGTAGTCCACTTCCTGGCGCAGCACCTTGTTGACGATGAAATCCTCCTCGGCAAGGCCCTGGTCGGACTCACGCGACAGGATGAGGAAGGCTTCCACCAGCGATTCGAGTTCCCGCGTGGAGCGGCGGATGCGTTCGAGCGAACGGTGGCCGAATTCGGACAGGTCCGTTTCGTCGGCCAGCATATCGGACGACATCTTGATGACGGTGAGCGGGCTGCGCAGCTCATGGCTGGCATCACGGGTGAAGTTGCGCTCCCGTTCACCGAACCCTTCGATACGCGACGCCAGCCCGTGCAGGCCGCGCACCAGCGAAGCCACGTCACCATCCTTGCCCTTGCCCTTGCCTTCTTCCGCCGCCAGCCCTTCCATGTCGGGGTGGTCGGGATCCCAGCCATTGAGCAGCCGCGCGAGCGCGGCGATGGGCAACCACGCCCGTGACACGGCCAGCCATGCCAGTGCGCCCGAGCAGAGCATGATCGCCAGCGCCGCACCCAGGGGCGCGACGTTATAGGCAGCCATCAACGAAGCGATGACCACCACCAGCATCTGCAAACCAAAGACGATGGCAATGCGGGCGCGGAATGATCCGCGCCAGCCTCGCCCTGCCCCCTGCGATGTCCTGCCTTCCATCGATTACTTCCGGTCCCGCACCTTCGGTCAGGCCGTCTGGGAGGCGGCAACCTCGGAATCGAGGTCAGCCAGGCGGTAACCCGCGGAGTGGATGGTGTGCAGCAGCGGGCGATCGAACGGCTTATCGATCACGCGGCGCAGGTTGTACAGGTGCGAACGCAGGGTGTCCGAATCAGGCAGCGTATCGCCCCAGATCTCGCGTTCGATATCGCGGCGGCTGACCACGCGCGGCGATTCGCGCATGAGGATGGCCAGCAGCTTCAGGCCGATCGGCGAAACGGTCAGCTCCTGGCCGCCGCGGGTAAGGCGCAGCGTGGCGGTATCCAGGGTCATGTCGCCCACGGTGAGCACTTCCGACGACACCTGGCGGCGGTCGCGGCGGATCAGGGCACGCAGGCGGGCTTCCAGCTCGCGCACTTCGAACGGCTTGACCAGGTAATCGTCGGCACCCGCTTCCAGGCCCACCAGCTTGTCTTCCAGCGTGTCGCGTGCGGTCAGCATCAGGACCGGGGTGGACTTCTTCCCGTCCTTGCGCAGCTTGCGACACACGTCCAGGCCATCCATGCCCGGGAGCATGAGATCGAGCACGATCACGTCGTAACTGTTGGATACCGCAAGGTGCAGGCCACTGACGCCGTCGGCCGCGTAGTCGACGGAGTAGCCCCGGCGTTCAAGGAATTCGCCCACCATTTCGGCGATCTGACGGTTGTCCTCAACGAGGAGGATCAGGCCAGCTTGTTCGTCGCGGTTGCTCATCGCTCCACTCTCCTTTCGGTGATTCACAAATGTGAAGAGTTAACGGCCGGACCGGTGAGAACAGCGTGAAGACCGAAAACAAGCATTCATTCTGGGTAGGCCAACGTCGACGTTTCGTGGATTACATGAGCATCGGTGCAAGCGCTTTCCATACATTCTCCGCTACCCGCGGTTCGCCCTTGGCCGTGGGGTGCAGGCCATCGTCCTGCATCAGCGCGGGATCGAGTGCCACGCCATCGAGGAGGAAGGGCACCAGGGCCGCGCCGTGCTTCGCCGCGGCATCGGCGTAGACCTTGCGCAGGCCATCGCGATATTGCGGGCCGTAGTTCACCGGCAACTCGATACCCAGTAGGAGGACCTTCGCCCCCGTCGCCTTTGCAGCGGTGATCATCGCATCCAGGTTCTCGGCCAGCTTGCCCAGCGGAAGGCCTTGCAGGCCATCGTTCGCGCCCAGTTCGATCACGACCACGCCCGGTTTCTCCCGGCTTAATAGGCCAGGCAGGCGGTTGCGGCCGCTCAGCGAGGTTTCACCGCTGATGCTGGCATTGACCATTGTCCACGGCGCCGCCATGTTCGAAGTGCGCGCGTCCAGCAGACGCACCCAGCCGGCCTCCACCGGTATGTTGTGCGCCGCCGACAACGAGTCCCCGAGCACCAGCACCTTCCGCGGCGCGCCCGCCGCGTGGGCGATGGCGCAGCAAACCATAAGCAGCAACAGGACAAGGCTACGACGCATGAGCGATTCTTCCCGGGTTCTTCTAGAAGTGGCCGATGTTAGCAAGTCGGTTTTCGGGCCGGAGGGCCAGCTGGATATCCTGTCTGGCGTGAACCTGGCGGTGACCGCCGGCGAAAGTTTTGCCATCGTCGGCGCATCGGGCTCGGGCAAGACCACGCTGCTTGGCCTGCTGGCCGGCCTGGATGTGCCCACTGCCGGCACGATCCGCCTGGATGGCCAGGCCCTGGATGCGATGGATGAGGAGGCCCGCGCCGCCGTTCGCCGGCGCCTGGTCGGATTCGTCTTCCAGTCGTTCCATCTCCTGCCGGCCCTGACCGCGGAAGAGAACGTTATGCTGCCGCTGGAACTGGAGGGCGACGACAACGCCCGCGACCGTGCGCACGCCGCGCTGGATGCCGTGGGCCTGGCGGCCCGTCGGCGCCACTACCCGGCCCAGCTCTCCGGTGGCGAGCAGCAGCGCGTCGCCCTGGCCCGCGCGTTCGTGCACCGCCCACGCATCCTGTTCGCCGATGAGCCCACCGGCAACCTGGACCAGCACACCGGCGAACACGTGGGCGACCTGCTGTTCGATATGAACCAGCAGCACCAGACCACGCTGATCCTGGTAACCCATGACCCGCGCCTGGCCGCGCGCTGCGCCCGCCAGGCGGAGCTGCGCGAAGGCCGCCTTGGGGTGCCCGCATGAACGTGACCCGGCTTGCCCTGCGCACGCTGCGTCGCGAATGGCACCTGGTGGAGCTGCGCACGCTGGCTGCATCCCTGGTGCTGGCCGTGGTCGCGCTCGGCGTGGTGGCAACGCTTTCCACGCGTATTGAACGCGGCATCCTGGCCAGTGCCGCCGAACTCATTGGTGGCGATGTCGGCGTATCCGCGCCGGCGCCGTTGCCCGATGCCATGGCCGCGTCGGCCCGCGCCGATGGCCTGGCAATGACCCGCGGGGCGCAGTTTCGCAGCGTGGCCTTCGTGGGCGAGCACAGCCAGTTGCTGGATGTACTCGCCAGCGATGCGGCTTACCCGTTACGTGGCACGCTGGAAGTGAGCCCTGCCGATGGCCGTAGCCGAGTCGCTCACGGGCCGCCGCGCGGTGAGGTCTACCTCGATCATCGCGCCATGGTAGGGCTGGGCATCAAGCCTGGTCAGCGCGTACAGATCGGCGGGCAGGACCTGGTCGCCTCCGCCGAGCTGGTGCGCCAACCGGATGGCGGCGAACTGTTCGCCCTCGCACCGCGTGCTGTCATGAACCTCGATGACGCCAACGCGGCTGGGTTGCTCGGCGTAGGCAGCCGTGCACGTCATCGCCTGCTCGTGTCGGGGCCCCCAGCCGCCGTCGCGCGCTGGCGTGCGAACGTCGAAGACGGTGCGTTGCCCGCCGGGGCCGACCTGATCACGCCTGAAAAGATGCAGGAGCGCATGCGCAGCGCATTTGATCGCGCCAGCGCGTTCCTGCGCCTCACTGCCCTGCTGTCGGCGCTGCTTTCAGGCGTGGCGATCGCACTGGCGTCGGCACGCTATGCGCGGCGCAAATCAGGCGAAGTGGCGTTGCTCCGTGCGCTTGGCACGCCCCGGCGCAAGGTGGCATCGCTGCTGGTCATGACGCTTGCGGCCCTTGCACTGCCTGCCGCCGCCCTGGGCGTGGTGATCGCGCTAGGCCTCACCGAAGGCGCCTGGTATTTCGCGCGCCAGCTGTTCGACAACATCCCGACCACACTGCCACTGGCCCCGGCGTTCGCCGCGGCCGCGATGGGGCTGGCCGTGCTCGCGGGCTTCGCCCTGCCACCGCTGGTGCGCCTGGCCGAGGTACCGCCCGTCGCCGTGTTCCGCGAATCCATGCAGCGCCGCCTGCGCCGGTTCGATGTGCTTTACCTCGTACCGTTGGCCACGGCTATCGGGCTGCTCTGGTTGCAAAGCGATTCGGCGAAGCTGGCCGGGATCCTGGCCGTGAGCCTGGGTGGTGTCGCCGCCATCGCCGCCCTGCTTGCCGCACTGCTGCTGGTCATCGCGCGGCGCGTGGCGCCGGGCGCCCACCCTGCGCTTCGCCTGGGCCTGGCGGCGCTCGCCCGCCGCCGTGGCCTTTCGCTGGTGCAGGCCACGGCCTTGTCGCTCGGCCTGTGCGCGCTCCTGCTGCTCGCCGTCATCGCACCTTCCCTGCTCGAAGGGTGGCGCCGCGAATTGCCTGCCGATACGCCCAACTGGTTCGCGCTGAACCTTCAGGAAGACCAGCGCGATGCGTTCGCGCAGCAGTTGCAGCAGATCGGTGCGACCAAAACCAACATGATGCCGCTGGCCGTGGGCAAGCTCACCGCCATCAATGGCACACCGGTGGACAAGCTACCGTTTCTCGAAAATGACGAAGCCCGCGATGCCGCCGACCGCCAGCTGCGCCTGTCGTGGACGGCCGACCTGCCGCCCGCCAATGAGGTCGTCGCGGGTCAGTGGCCCGGTGCATCGCCCGCCGGTGCGGAGGTTTCCGTCGACACATCGTGGCGCGATCGCTTCCACCTCAAGCTGGGCGACACGCTGCGTTTCGAAGTGGGTGAAGGCACACTCGATGCGAAGGTGACCAGCGTGCGCAAGGTGGACTGGACATCGTTCCGGGTGAACTTCTTCCTGATGGTCGATCCAGCGCATGCGGGAGACATCCCGCACACGTGGCTTACCAGCTTCTACCTGCCGCGTGGCCACGGCGATCAGCTGTCGAAACTGTCACGCGACTACGGCAACCTCAGCCTGATCGATGTGGATGCCCTGCTCGATCGCGTGCGTGAAATCGTCGACCGCGTGGGTGGTGCGGTGCGCTGGGTGCTCGGCTTCAGCCTGCTTGCCGGCGCACTGGTGCTTACCGCCGCGCTGGCGGCGAGTGCCCAGGAGCGCAGGAAAGAAGCGGCCTTGCTGCGCACGCTCGGCGCCACGCGCGCGCAACTCCGCGCTGCCGCGGCGTGTGAGTTCGCACTGTTAGGCCTGGTCGCTGGGCTCACCGCCGGGCTAGGCGCCGCGGGCGCCGGCTTTTGGCTGGGCAAGGCGGTCTTCCGCCTGGAGGACTTCGTACCGCCGTTGTGGCCGCTGTTCGGAGCGGCGGCGGTCGCTGCGTTCGTGGTGATGCTGATCGGTTTGTTTGGTACCCGCCGCGTGTTGCGGACGTCGCCGATGGCGTTGCTGCGGGAATGAGGCCAGGCCCATCGCGCGCAAGCGCGCTCCTACAAAAAGCGCGGCGGCCCTGTAGCAGCGCGCTTGCGCGCGATCCGGGCCGCGTCACCACTCAATCAGCGATGTGCATCTCCAGCGCCATCACGATCGCTTCTTCCCGGCCGTTCTTCGCGGGGTAGTAGGCTGGGCGGCGGCCGATCTCGGTGAAGCCCATGGATTCGTAGAGCGTATGAGCCACGGGGTTCGAGGGGCGCACTTCGAGGAAGATGCGCTCCGCACCGTACCAGCGGGCCAGGTCCACCAGGCGGCGCATCATGCGCCGGCCGTAGCCCAGGCCGCGGTGCGCATCGCCGATGCAGACATTGAGTACATGGGCTTCGCCCGCTGCCACGGAAAGGATGCCGTAGCCGGCAATCTCGCCGTCGTGCACGATCACCCAGCAGTTGTGCCCCGCCTGCAGGCAATCGCGGAAGATGCCCGCGCTCCAGGGGAACTCGTACGAGGCGTGCTCGATGGCAACGACCGCATCGAGATCTTCGCGGCGCATGGCACGGACTTCGGTCGAGGGGCGAGCGACAGCGACCATGGCGTTAGCCCCTGCCGAGCGACCGGCCGAGGGCACGTAGCCCGTTCCACAGTCGCCGTTTGGCGGCGGCATCGGCCAGCAGGGCCGACGGCGGATCGACGAGCACGATCTGCGCGGCGCTCATCACGGCGGCGGGCAATTCGTGGCCCAGCGCACGCGCCTGTGCCTCACCAAACACGAGGTAATGTGCGGCGACCGGCACCTGGCCAAGGCCACGGTCCCCCGCCTCGAGCCGCGCGGCACGGCCCATGACCGGCCCGAACGCGCGCAAGGCACGGCCAACCAGTTCGAGCTCACGCTCGCTCGCGCCAGCCGGCAACACGACGACGCAAGGCACGCGGCCATCGGGCGCCGCATCGTTTTCCGCATAAGGCGCCTCCGCCACGGCTGCCACGCCAGCACCGCGCAAGCGCCACGGGGTAACCCCCATGACCTTGAGCAGGCGTTCACGGCGCTCGGGCGAGACGGCGGCCATGGCCTATTCCACCGACCGTGCGTGGCGGCGCGCGCGGCGCCGATGGGCGGCGCGGCCCCACAGGGTCATCACCGGGCCGGAGATGGTGTAGATCACCGTGCCGGCGAACAGCACGCGAGCCGGATCGATAAACAGCAGCACGACGATAAGCACCGCGGTGATCAGCCAGATGAACGGCACGCGATCGCCCTTGGGCCACGCCTTGAAGCTGTAGTAGCGCACGTTGCTGACCATGAGCAGGCCCGCGATGACCGCCAGCGGCAGGGTGAAGAACGCCACCTCCGCGCCAGTGATATCGAACTTGGTCATGGTCCAGACGAACGACATGCACAGCGCTGCCGCAGCCGGGCTGGCCAGGCCCTGGAAGTAGCGTTTGTCGGCCACCCCCACCTGGGTATTGAAGCGCGCCAGGCGCAAGGCAGCGCAGACCGCATAGATGAATGCCGCCGCCCAACCGATCTTGCCCCAGGTGCGGCCGTACTCGGCCAACGATGACAGCGACCAGGTGTACATCACGAGGGCCGGGGCGAGGCCGAAGCTCACCAGGTCGGAAAGCGAATCGAACTGGACGCCGAACTCGCTTTGGGTATTGGTCAGGCGCGCGACGCGGCCATCCATGCCATCCAGGATGCCAGCCACGAACACCGCGAGGGCGGCCGTGCGGAAGTCCCCGTGGAAAGCGGACACGATCGCGTAAAAGCCGGCGAACATGGCGCCAGTCGTGAACAGGTTCGGCAGGAGGTAGATACCGCGATGGCGGGGCCCCCGGGCTTGGATCGGATCGCTCATCGGCTCAGTCGTCACTTGGGCCTCCAGTTTAGCCCACCCGCTGTAAACCGTCAGTTGGTGCATTCCCGGCACAAAGCGGGACGCAGTCGCTTGCGTGGCCCGAAAGCGGGTGATAGATGTGTCGCCCACATTCATCTATGCCCGGGTACCGCCGCATGCGCCGCTGCATCGCCATTCTCCTGCTCGCCGCCGTCTGTCCGCTGGCCTTGGCCCAGGCCTACAAATGGAAGGACGCCCAGGGCGTTACCCACTACTCGGATTCCCCGCCCCCGGCCAGCTCTGGCAAGGTCGAAAAGATCCAGATGAAGGGCGGCGTAAATGCACCTGCCGCTGCCAGTTCGGCGCCGGCAAAGCCCGCCACAGCGCCCTCCACCGCGCCGGGCAGCCCGGTAGCGGATAACCAGGCCAACCGCGCCAAGCTCTGCGACCAACTTCACAAAAACATGGAAGTGCTGCAGAAGGAAGCCGTCGTGAGCATGGACGACGGCAAGGGGGGCACCCAGCAGCTCGACGCCGCCGGCCGCCAGCGCCAGGTGGAAACCACCCAGGCCCAGATGACCCTCTACTGCAAGTCATAACCCCCTATAATTCCGCTTTTCCCCGACGATATCCGCCCGATGCGCCTCAGCCAGTACCACCTCGCCACCGTCAAGGAAGTTCCCGCCGATGCGGATATCGCCAGCCAGCAGCTCATGCTGCGCGCCGGCATGATCCGCAAGCTGGCCTCGGGCCTCTACACGTGGTCGCCGCTGGGCCTGCGCGTGCTGCGCAAGGTGGAGGCCGTGGTGCGTGAGGAAATGGTGCGCGCCGGCGCCATCGAAATGCTGATGCCGTCGGTGCAGCCGCGCGATCTGTGGGAAGAGACCGGCCGCTGGGAAAAGTTCGGCGGCCAGCTCCTGAAGATGAAGGATCGCAAGGAACAGGAGTTCTGCTACGGCCCGACGCACGAGGAGGTCATCACCGACTTCGCGCGTAACGAGCTGAAGAGCTACAAGCAGCTGCCGCTCAACTTCTTCCAGATCCAGACCAAGTTCCGCGACGAGATCCGCCCGCGCTTTGGCGTGATGCGTGCGCGCGAATTCCTGATGAAGGATGCCTACTCGTTCCACCTCACCCCGGAATCGCTCGGCGACACCTACAAGGTGATGTACGACGCTTATTCGCGCATCTTCACCCGCCTGGGCCTGGAGTTCCGCGCGGTGGATGCCGATACCGGCGCCATCGGCGGCAGCGCCAGCCACGAGTTCCAGGTGCTGGCCGACTCGGGCGAAGACCACATCGCGTTCTCGGATGCCTCGCCGTACGCGGCCAATATCGAAAAGGCCGAGGCCCTTGCGCCGGCGGGCGAGCGCCCTGCCCCTTCGGCAGAGCTTAAGCGCGTCGATACGCCTACCCAGCGCACCATCGATGAGGTGACCGCGTTCCTGGGCGTGCCGGCCACGAAGACCGTCAAGACGATCCTCGTTCGCGGCGTGGAGGGCCTGGTCGCCCTGTGCCTGCGTGGCGACCACGACATCAACGAAGTGAAGGTGTCGCACCTGCCGGAGCTGGGCGACGAACCGGAACTGGCAAGCGAAGAACAGATCCTCGCCGCCACGGGCACCCGCCCCGGCTTCATTGGCCCGGTGGGCCTGCCAGACAGCATCCCGGTCATCGTGGACCGCAGCGCTGCCCTGCTCGCCGACTTTGTCTGCGGCGGCAACCAGGATGGCACGCACTTCACGGGCGCCAACTGGGTGCGCGATGCGCGTGTCACCCGCGTGGAAGATATCCGCAAGGTGGTCGATGGCGATGCCTCGCCGGATGGCAAGGGCACGCTGCGCCTGGCTCGCGGCATTGAAGTGGGCCACATCTTCCAGCTCGGCCAGAAGTACGCGGAGGCCATGGGCGCCAGCGTGCTCGATGGCAACGGCAAGATGAGCACGATGTACATGGGCTGCTATGGCGTGGGCGTGAGCCGCATCGTGGCGGCGGCGATTGAGCAGCGCCATGATGACAACGGCATGATCTGGACGGATGCGATGGCGCCGTGGCGCGTGGCGGTGTGCATCATCAACCCGAAGAATGATGCGGCGGTGGCTGAGGCGGCGGAATCGCTGTATCGCGAGCTGTCGGAAGCGGGCATCGATACGGTGCTGGATGATCGCGGCCTGCGCCCGGGTTCGATGTTTGCGGATATCGAGTTGATTGGTATCCCGCACCGCGTGGTGGTGAGCGGCCGCGGCCTCGAGGCGGGCACGTTCGAGTATCGCGCACGGACGGATGCGGAAGCCCGCAACGTGACCCGCGAGGAGTTGCTGGCCTTGCTGAACGGCTGAGCTAGCCTTCCGCACGAAATACGAAAAGGCCGCGAGCGATCGCGGCCTTTTTGTGTTTCGTGCTCTCGATAGGGCTCGCCTGCGGCTTCGCGAGGCTCGGCTTTGCCATCGCTTTGTACACTTGAACGTATGGGCGAAGAGCCCTCGGTGCCCACCCTCGCTGCTCAGACAGGTCTCCAGCGTTCGATAAGGATGCCGCTACGCGGCCATGTACCTATTTGGCCTACGGCCGCGAACCGGCCGCCGTGAGGGGCTTTTCGACGAGACATCCGTGTCTCGTCAAAAAGGAACGGCCATCCATGGCCGTCCCCCTGCGGGCTGTTCCCTCCCGTCGGCCTCGCCTCCGAAACTCGCCTCGAGGGTGGGCACCGAGGGCTCTTTTCATCCATGAGGTTGATTGGTGGGAGAGCCGGTGCGCCTGGCGCCATCGCTCGCCCCGCCCTGTCGCGAGGCGCAGCCCTCCCGCTAGCTGTGTCGTCGCGCCGCGTCGATACGCAGGTCAGCGTGCGACCGTGCGACACCCGCTTGTTTTGGGAGCCCACCCTGGGGCGACAGCTTTCGCCTCACCGGAACAGGACCTTGCGACGTGCTCGCGACAAGATGTCGCCCACAGGGTGGACTCCTACAGGGCGTTACATCGCGGCTGGCAGGATGTTGCATCGAGCCTCACCGTCGCTCTCCGGCCCACTCACTTCAGTGATCAAACGAGCCTTCGGCGCCCACCCTCGAGGCGAGTTTCGGAGGCGAGGGGGACGGGAGGGAATAGCCCCGCAGGGGGCTTGGCCATGGAGGGCCAAGCCTTTTTGACGAGACACGGATGTCTCGTCGAAAAGCCCCTCACGGCACCCGGTTCGCGGCCGTAGGCCTAATAGGTACATGGCCGCGTAGCGGCATCCTTATCGAACGCTGGAGACCTGTCTGAGCAGCGAGGGTGGGCGCCGAAGGCTCGCTGCCTCAACGCCCAAGTGTACAAAGCGAGGGCGCAGCCGAGCCCCCCAACGCGAAGCCGAAGGCGAGCCCTATCGAGAGTGCATCAATACAGTTCACGAGGGCATCATTCTCACCCGGCTTTGGGAAAATACTCACTATTAATGACGGGGATTACCCCATGGCCCTGTAGGGTTTTTCTGATATTAGAAAAAAGATAATCAAATAGCTCCCATAATCCATTTCATTGCGCCACAATGCCGGGCAATGGCCATTACCTAATGGCCCGTCGATACCACCACTCGGGAGGATGCCATGGCCGTCGATATCAAAAACCTTAGCCAGACCCAGCTTGCGGACCTGATTGCCAAAGCGCAATCACGCCAGAGCGAGCTGCAAAAGGAAAAAGTCACCCGTTTGCGCGAAAAGATCTTCGCGCTGATCAAGGAAGAAGGCCTCACCTTCGATGACGTGTTCGGAAAGGCCGCACCCAAATCCAAGCGCGCCGGCGTCGCCGTCGCTGCCAAATATCGCAACCCCGCCGATGCGGAACAAACCTGGTCCGGCCGCGGCAAGCGCCCGCGCTGGTTTAACGATGCACTGAAAGCCGGCACCAAAGAAAAAGACATGCTGGCCTGAATAACGCCGCCAGTTCACACATAAGGCCCCGCCATACGGGGCCTTATACGTGGCGTATCATCGGCTGTATCCCAACCCACCGGATACCGCCATGCCCCTCGTCCGTATCGATGTACGCCGTGGCAAGGATGCCGCCTATCGCACCGCACTGGGTCACGCCGTGCACGACGCGCTTGTCGCGATTGGCGCGCCCAGCGATGACCGCTTCCAGGTCATCGCCGAACACGGGCCCGAAGGCCTCGTGTACGACCCCCAGTACCTGGACATTCAGCGCACCGACGATGTCGTGTTCATCCAGATCACGTTCAACGACACCCGCACGCTCGATCAGAAAAAGCAGCTGTACAAGGCCATCACCGAGAACCTCGGCAAGTCGCCTGGGGTGAAACCCGGTGATGTGTTCATCAACCTTGTCGAGGTGAAGAAAGAGAACTGGTCGTTCGGGAATGGAGAGGCGCAGTACGCGCCCTGAGGGCCGCGCGCCTTCGTTCGACCGGTCGCGCGTAAGCGCGATCCTGCAACGGCTACCGGCCGCCGCGTCAGAGGGAGCGGCGCGGGGCGACGATCAGGTCGCCGAACAACAGGCCGGCGACCAGCGACACCAGCAGGGTGACGCCCAGCAGGCCGGTATCCATGCCCAGCGAGGTATCCCGATCCAGCAGGTAGGAAACGCTACGGAAGCTCACCGAGCCTGGCACCAGCAGGATGATGCCAGGCTCGCGCACTACCGCCCCCGGCTGCTGCGCGTATCGGGCGTAGACGTTGCTCAACGAGCCGAGCAACACACCACCAATGAACACGCCGAAAGGCGCGCCGGGGATCGAGCCCGAGATCTGGCCGCCCCACCGCGTGGCCAGATAGCCCAGTACAACCGACCCCATCACTACCAGCCAGTCACGCCGCGCCGCACGGAACAGGATGGCGAACGAGAATGCGCCCAGCACCAGTGATGGCCAATCGGCCCATGACGGCAGCGGTGGCAGCGCGTAGTCGTGGGGAATGATGCCCAGCGCCCCACACAGTTGTGTCGCGGCCACGGTACCGAACGTAAGCTTGAGCAAGGTCGCCACCGCCCCACCCATGCGAGCGACGCCAGCCACCAGGTGCTGACTGGAAATCTCACGAACGGCGGTGGTGAGTGCCATGCCGGGCAGCAGCACAATGAGGCTGCCGAGGATGACCGACTTGAGCGCGAGCGGCACGATGTAGGCCGCGACCACCGTGGCGATGATCGTGGCCACCATGGCACTGATGGCTTCGCTGGCAGCCGCCAGGCGCGGGCGGCTGCCCGACGCCACGGTAATGCAGCCAATAATCACACCGATGATGCCAGCGGTCACCAGGTCGGGCCATGCGCTGTGCAGCAGCAAGGCCACGACGCTTGCGGCGCAAAGACCGTAACTCGCGATGACGCCAAGCTCAGCGCGGAAGGTTTCAGGCGCCCCTAGCTTACGCAGGAGGTGAAACCCCTCGCGCAGGTCCATCTGGCCATCGATCACGGCATCAGCGATACGGTCCGCTTCCACCAGGCGTGCGAGGTTCACGTCGCCCGGCGGCAGGCGCATGACCTGGGTGACCTGGGCGACGCTTTCTTCGCCCTGGCCCAGGTCGGCGAACGAAACGATGATGGCCGTCGGGCTGGACCACACTTCAGCCGACAAGCCCACGCGCTGCGCCGACTTGGCGATGGCCGTTTCCAGGCGCGGCGCCGTGGTGCCGTACTGGTGCAGGCGGCGCGCCAGCTCGGTCAGGAAGGCGATGCGGGTGTTGATCGCCGTGGTGGCGAAGCTCACCGGCACCGTCAGCGGTACAACCTCAGCCAACGTCCACCGCCTTCACGCGCAAGGTGGTGCCATCGATACCCGTGACCTCGACCGTGGCGCCCACGGGCAGGTCGGGGCCATTCACCAGCCACATGCCATCGCCGACACGTGCTTTGCCACGGCCATTGATGATGGCATCGCACAGGGTGAAGCGCTGGCCGATGAGCTGCTCACCGCGACGGTTCAGGCGTTCGTTACCCGACGGCACGCGCGCGATGCGCGGCCGCACGAACTTCCAGTAGGCGAAGCAGGACACAAAGGTGAATACCGCGAACAATACGGCCTGTACGAGCGGCCCGATGTCGGGCGCCGCAAACAGCACGATGCCCATGGCAGCGGCGGCGATGCCGATCCACAGCATGAAGTAACCGGGCATGATCACTTCGCCACCGATAAGCAGCAGCGCCACGATCCACCAGACGTAATGCATGGTGACCTCCCCCATGGTGATCAACGCGCCAGCGGCGGCGTGCGCGGCGGCTGCGGTGCCGCTTGTACCTGCGTGCGCTGGCTGGTGAGCGAATCCTTCGCCAGCTCAGCGATACCGGCCAGCGAGCCAAGGATGCCAACCGACTCCATGGGCAGCAGCAAGGTCTTCTGGTTCGGGCTCTTGGCCATCTCCACCAGCGAATCCACGTACTTGGTGGCAATGAAGTAGTTCAGCGCGTTCACATCGCCGCCTGCGATCGCCTGCGAAACCATGGTCGTGGCCTTGGCTTCGGCCTCAGCCAGGCGCTCACGGGCTTCCGCTTCGCGGAATGCGGCCTCCTTCTTGCCTTCGGCCTCAAGGATGGCTGATTGCTTTTCACCATCGGCCTTGAGAATGGCGGCCTGGCGGAACCCTTCGGCATCGAGGATGTTGGCGCGCTTCTCACGCTCGGCCTTCATCTGTCGCGCCATGGCATCGACCAGGTCGCGCGGGGGCGAAATATCCTTGATTTCGATACGGGTGACCTTGACGCCCCACGGATGGGTGGCTTCATCGATCACCGTGAGCAGTTTGGCATTGATGGCATCACGCTGGCTCAGGCTTTCGTCCAGGTCCATGGAGCCCAGCACGGTACGGATGTTCGTCATGATCAGCGCCAGGGCGGCGGCTTCGAGGTTCGCCACCTCGTACGCGGCCTTCGCCGCATCCAGCACCTGGTAGAACACCACGCCATCTACGCGGACCACGGCGTTGTCCTTGGTGATGACATCCTGGGACGGGACATCGAGCACCTGTTCCATCATGTTCATCTTGCGGCCGATGTTGTAGACGAACGGAATGAGGAAATGCAGGCCGGGCGTGAGGGTGCCCGTGTATTTACCGAACATCTCCACGGTCCATTCGTAACCCTGCGGCACGATGCGGATGAGCTTGGCGAGGACGATGACCGCGACCACGATCACGACCAGTGCGACGATGCTTCCCATGGTGCCCTACTCCCTTCGGCGTTGATTGACCGGGAGTATAGGCGAAGCGAATCAGTGCGGGCCGGCAGGGAGCACCAGGGTCACGCGCAAGCCGCCACCATCGCGGTTGGCCAGCGCGATGCGGCCGCCATGGGCTTCCGAAATTTCGCGTGCCAGCGCCAGCCCGAGGCCCGTACCCGAGCGTTTGGTGGAGTAAAACGGCAGCAGCGCCTGGGCCAGCACGGTTTCACTCATGCCAGGGCCACGGTCGGAAACGTCGATCAGGCAATCCCGGCCCACGACATGGACACCCACCGAGACCTCGTTCTCGTCCCCGCCCGCCTCGTGGGCGTTCTTGATCAGGTTGATCAGCACCTGCTCGATCTGGGTGGGATCGAACCAGCCGGGCTGCTTCGGCGGGGGTGCACTGAGCTGGAAGCGGGCGTGCAGGCCCAACGCGTCCAGGAACGGCTCCCAAGCGATCTCACGTGCCTGTGGCGCCGGCAGCTTGGCAAAGCTGGCGTAGCCCGAGATGAAACCATGCAGATGCTTCGCACGATCGCCGATGGACGCGAATACACCGGGCAGCCGGGCCAGGTCGCCGCGACGGGCCAGCTCGGCACCCGAATGGGACAGGGAAGAGATAGGCGCCAGCGAGTTGTTGAGCTCGTGGCTGATAACGCGGATGACGCGCTTCCACGTATGTACTTCCTGGCGCGAAAGCTCACGCGTCATGCGCCTGTACAGCTGCAGACGGTGCGGCCGGCCCTGCAGGCGGAAGCCACGTTGCGAAAGGTGGAAGGTCTCTTCACTGCCTTCCATCTCCACGGTGAACAGGGCATCTTCACCCGCCGCAGCGGCGGCGCGCAGGTTTTCCGGCATCGCTTCGAGCACCGTTGCGAAGTCGAGCCCCGCCAGGGTGCGGCCTTCGTTGAACAGGTGACGCGCGGCGATATTCGCGTAGGTGACCTTGCCCGAGCCATCGGTGAGCACGAGGGCCACGGGCGTGTTCTGTACCACGGTATCGAGCAACAGCTCGCGCTGGGCCAAATTCTGGCGCTGCTCACGCAGGATGGTACCGAGCTGGTTGTGCATGCGAATCAGGTCGCCCAGCTCATCCATGCGGTCCGTGCCGATGGACATGCTGTAGTCGCCATCGCGGTAGCTGGCCACGGCACTTTCCAATGCGCGCATGAGCCGGCGAATGGGTTCCACGAGAACGTGGGCCATCCATGCCGAAAGCGGCACGAGCAGCAACAGGCAGATGATGAGCGCGGTGCGGGTATCGACTGGCTCGGACGGGCCCGGAATCACCGCATGCCCGGGGTTTTTCGCCAGCTCGTCCAGCCACGCTACGGCCTGGGGAAAGGGCCAGATCGCCACGCCCGCAAACACGAGCGCGCCGACGATCGCCGACATGCCGACGACGATGGCCATCCGACCTTCAAGCGAAAATCGCCTCATGGGTATAAACGTATCAAACCGCCAACCCGTAACGCTCCATCCGCCGGTATAGCGCCTGGCGCGACAGGCCCAGGCTGCTGGCGGCACGGCTGACCACGCCCCCGGCGGTGGCCAGCGCCGCTTCCACGGACTCGCGGCTCGGTTCATCGAGGTTGCGGTTGGTGGCGGCGGTGGGCATGGGCAGGTTCAGGTGCGACGGCTCGATACGGCTGCCCGCGGCAAGCAATGCCGCACGCGCCATGGCGTTCTTCAGTTCACGCACATTGCCGGGCCATGCATGGGCAAGCAGCGCCTCGCGCGAGTCTTCGCTAAGCTCGGCCTTGCCTTCCAGGAAGAACTCGGCCAACGGGAGAATATCGTCGGTACGGTCGGAAAGCGGCGGCAGGTTCACGTCGATGACGTTGAGCCGGTAGTACAGATCTTCGCGGAACGTTCCTGCGGCGATCATCGCCTTCAGATCGGCATTGGTGGCGCTGACCACGCGTACCTTCACCTGGCGCGTGCGGCCGGAGCCCAGGCGCTCGAACTGCCCGGTTTCGAGCACCCGCAGCAGCTTCATCTGCCCCGGAAGCGGCAGATTGCCGATTTCATCGAGGAAGAGCGTGCCGCCATCGGCCAGTTCGAATCGGCCCTCACGGGCTTTATTCGCACCGGTGTACGCACCGGCGTCCGCCCCGAACAGTTCCGCTTCGATCAGCTCACCCGGCAACGCACCGCAGTTCACCGCAATGAAGGGACCGCGGCGTACTGGGGAATTCGCATGGACGATGGCTGCGATGCGCTCCTTGCCGGCGCCATTGGGACCGGTGATAAGCACGGGCACGTCGGAACGCGCCACCTGGCAGGCCAGTTCCACGGTGCGGCTCATGGCCTCCGAAGCGAACACGAGGCCATCCAGGTCGTATTTGCTCTCGAGCGCCTCGCGGCGGCGCCGGCGCTCGTTGCGCGCACGGGTCACTTCGCGGGTGGTCTCGGAGAGTTCCAGGAGGTTCTCCACCGTGGCGAGCAGCTTGGTGTCATCCCACGGCTTGGCGAGATAATCCGCTGCCCCGGCCTTCACCAGTTCCACGGCCGCCTCCAGGTGGGTCCATGCGGTCAGCAGGATCACCGGCAGATCGGTGTGGCGGGCGCGAATGGCTTTGAACAGCTCGGCCCCCTCTTCGCCCGAGGTGGTATCCGCGGTGAAGTTCATGTCCTGGATCACCACATCGACGCGCTCACGCGCCAGGGTGGCCAGGCCGTCTTCGGGCGTAAGGGCCACGAGGGGCCGGATATCCCGCAGGCTCAGGGCGAGCGAGAGCGCCTCGCCGACCGCGGGGTTGTCGTCAATGATTAGTACGCAGCGCATCTTGTCCCTTGCCATGCCGTCATGGATGCAGCTCCCCCGGAAAAGGTTGCAATGCCCATTCTAGCCACGGGTAGCCTCCACGGGGGGAACCGACGCCGCACGCAGGGCCGGGGCGAGTACGGCGAGCTGGCCAAGGAGCCAAAGCGCCAGGGCGCTCGCGGGCAGGTACCCCAACGGCAGCCTCGGGATTTCGTAATGAACCATCAACACGAGGTTGATGGCGTAGGCCAGCACGATGCCCAGCCCGATACCCATGCTGGCCAGCAGGAAGTTCTCGACCTGAAAATAGCGAAGGACATCGCCACGGGTCGCACCCAGCGCGCGGCGAACCCCGATCTGGCGACGCCGCTGGCCCACCCAGAAACTTGCCAGGCCCACGATGCCCAATGCGGTAACGGCGAGCAGCACCACGCAGGCACCCACCAGCATGGCGGCGAGGGCACGATCGCTGGCAAAGAAGAGCTCACGGATCTCACGGAAAGTAATCTTCTCCGTAATGACCCGGCGCGGATCCTGCTTCTTTAGCGCAGCCGCCGCGGCTTCGAGCACCGCCCCTGCTTTGCCTGGCGCGGTACGGATGACATAGCCCGCTCCGTACGTGGGCAGCATGCGCCACGGCGTCAGGATAACCTCGCCGATGTTATCGCGCATGCCAGAGGCTCGCGCCAGTTCGCGGATTACGCCGATGATGCGGAAGTCGGCGCCGTGCAGGTACAGCGTCTGACCCAGGGCGTCCTTGCCAGGAAAGAGCCGGCGGGCCACGGCCTGGGTCACAACGATGACGTGCGCGGCCTCGACCTTCTTGTGTTCAACGTCGTCGATCCACTGGTACTCGTCGTCCCGGATCCAGCGCCCCTCGACCAGCTGCGCGCCGAACAAGGGTCCGACGTCTTTACCGTAATACTCGGCGACGCTTGCACGCGGCTGCTTCTCGTCCGCTGAATACCTCACGTTCGTGCTCCACGAACGCGTACCGAACGGAACCGAGTTCAACGCTTCTGCTGCCTCAACGCCGGGTACGGCGCGGAGCACCGCGAGATCGGCATCCGTGCGCGCGTGGATATCGACGTTCTTCCCGGGCGAAGAAATATCGATATTGGCGAGCCGATCCTCCTCCACTCCGCTGGGCGTATCCATCCAGCGCAAGCGGTCGTTGACGACGAACAAGGCGTTGCACACGATGGCGCAGGTAAGGCCGATCTGCAGTACGAGCAGCGTGGCGGTGATGCGGTGACGGCTGAGTGCCGCGAGGATGGGAGCGATATCGAGGCGCATGTCACTGGCTCTTCAGGTGCAAGCCCGGCGGCACCTGGCAGGCGCGCCACGCAGGGAACAAGCCGGCCAGCATCGCCGCCGCGACGGAAAGGACGAAGGTCGTGACCAGCATCGCGGGATCGAGATGGGCGAGTTGAGCGCTATGGTTCGGGTTAATGCGAACGAGCATGAGCCCAAGCCACGCAAGGACCAAGCCCACGCCACCGCCGGCCAGGCCGATGATCCCCGCTTCGATGACCAACTGCGCGAAAATGTGACGGCGGGACGCCCCCAGCGCGCGACGAACACCCAGCTCACCCGCGCGGCGCAGGAATTTGGCGAGCATGAGACCTACCGTATTGACGAGGCAGACTACGAAAAACCCAAGCGCGAGCCAGAACTGGAGCCTCACGTCATCAGGCACGACTTTCTTTTCGACGAGGTAGTCGCGTACGCTCGTCAGCGATGCGGCGGCCACCCGCTCGAAGCGGCCCGTCGCTTGTTGCTCGCGCACGTAGCCATCAAGGAACGCCTGATAAGCGTTCGCCGCGGCGGGGCCATCCAACTGAACCCAGTACTGCAGCCACACGCACGGCGCTGTCTCCATGTTGTCTTCATCACCGCTTCCCTGCCCCCAACACTGGATACCGCCATCGCGGGGGAGCTGTGTATCACGCGCCGCGCCAAGCGGTACGTATAGATCCTCTGCCGTGGTGTAGTCCCCCGTATTCGTATCGTAGAAATGCGGTACCGGACGCCAGGGCGCGAGCACGCCGACGATACGGAAGCTCGCCTCGTTGACGTGGAGAATCCGGCCCACACTGTTGGCCCCACCGAACAGCCGGGTGTTCAACGTATCGCTGATCACCGCGACACGGGTGCGCCTCTCATCGTCCGTGGCATTCCAGTAGCCGCCGTAACGGAACGGCACATTGAACATGGGAAAGAAGTCGGCGGTGGTATACCGTGCCGGCGCCATGAACGCGTCCACGGCAGGATCATCCGGATGGATCGTCCCCAACCCACCCACCATGAGGGCCTGGTACGTCGCGCGACCGGCATGCAGCATTGCCATGCCATCCATCCATGTCACCTCGTCTGGCGGCAGCGGGTCGTTTGCCGACGAGGCGTCGCGCGGCTCGATCCGCGGCATGAAGATTCGTCCGCTTTTCCCGGGTAACGGATCGCCGGAAAGGACATGCAGCGCCGTAAGGGTTGTCATGCAGGCACCGATTCCCAAAGCCACCGCCAGGATCATCAAGGCGGTAAGGACAGGGTTCCGGCGCAGGCTGCGAACGGCCATCTCAAGGTAGTACGAGAACTCAGTTCCCACGGGTGGCCTCAACAGGTGGAACGCGCGATGCGCGCCTTGCGGGCGCGTACACCGCCGCCTGGCCCAACAGCCACAGTGCTATCGCACCCAGCGGGAGGTATATGGCCGGTAGCCGTGGCGATTCATAGCGCAGCATCAAGACGATATTGATCCCGTAGGCGAGCACCATGCCCAGCACGATACCCATGGTCGCCAGCAGGAAATTTTCGGTCTGGAAGTAGCGCAGTACATCGGTGCGCGTAGCCCCAAGCGCGCGGCGCACGCCGATCTGCCGGCGTCGCTGCGATACCCAGAAGCTTCCCAGTCCGACGATGCCCAGCGCCGTAACGATGAGCAGCGCGACGCAGACGCCTACCAGCAGCCCCGCCATGGCGCGATCACTGGCGAAGTACGCCGCACGCACCTCGCTGTAATGCCGCTTGCGCTGGATGACCCGGTTCGGATCCAGCTCGCGCAACCTGGCACTGGCAGCCTTCAGTACGGCGTCCGCCTGGCCTGGCTGCACGCGCATGACGTAGGTCGCACCGATACCCTCGCTCATGTGGATGGGCAGGAACATGCTTCCGTAAGTCAGCGAACGATCCATGATGTTTGGCCGGGCCACGTCGCGTACGACACCCACCACCCGCACAGGCTCACCACCGTAGTACAGCGTCTTCCCTAGCGCGCTACCGTGGAACAGGCGATCTGCCATGAACTTGGTAATGATCACCACGTGCGGAATCGCTACATCCTTACGCCCGCTGGTGATGTCATCGAGCCACGCATACTCGTCGGGCGAGAAATCGCGCCCCTCGAGCAACTGAACACCGAACGTATTGATAAGCCCATCGCCGTAGTACGCCGTGACGTGCATGGCGGGAATGACCACATCCTTGTCGAGCTTGATGCCGTCATTCCACGATTCGAACCCGAAGGGCAGCTCGTTCGAAAGGCTGGCGTAACGCACGCCGGGCAACTGGCGCAATGCCTGCAGGGTTTCCTCCACCCTTGCATGCATGGCTGGTGTGGCGCCGATGTTCACCGGTCGCACTTCGACCACCGTGGCCTCGTCGATGCCGCTGGGCGTATTCATCCAGTCCAGCCGCTGGCGCACCAGGAACACCGCGTTGCACACGATGGCGCAGGTGAGCGCGATCTCCAGCACCAACAGGATGGCCGTCACCTTATGGCGCTTCAGTGTCGAGAAGATGGGTCGGATATCTAGCATCACGGACTCTTCAGCTGCAGGGCGGGAGTGACCTGGCATGCGCGCCACGCCGGGAGCAGGCCGGCGATCAACGTGGCGCCAATGGCAATGGCAAACGTGGCTGCCAGCATTGGCAGGTCCAGGTGCGCGAGCGATGCGTAGGCATCCGGTTGCTGGCGTACGAGCCAAAGGCCGCCAAGCGCCATGAACAAGCCAGCGACGCCGCCGGTGAGACC
>Ga0157369_10000527_pt1 | contig 50543 bp, 51 predicted proteins | sample C25metaG_FD_113461 | JGI IMG/M metagenome (GOLD analysis project Ga0157369, IMG submission 113461) | Corn rhizosphere microbial communities from Kellogg Biological Station, Michigan, USA - C2-5 metaG | ecosystem: Host-associated > Plants > Roots > Rhizosphere > Soil | place: USA: Michigan... | reverse complement strand
TCGTTTCATGCGAAGGGGTCGCCGAGGATTGTGAACGGCGAGGTGACGATGGGGATCAATCATGAGCTGCGGGACGTGGATGCGGGTTTCGAGTTGATTGGGAGCTTTCCGGAGTTTCGGAAGCTGCCGGTGATTCTGAGTGAGGCGGATCCTGAAGGGTGTGCGGCGTGCTCGGAGAAGATGAACCCGGCGAACGCGTATCGCAACGGCACGCTGTATCCGGCGTATACCGCGGCGGCGTATGCGCGGATCTTTCAGCTTGCGGCGAAGCATGACATCAACCTGATTTCGATGTTGTCGTGGGCATTTGAGTTTGAGGGACGGGATACGTTTGAGGGATTTCGGTCGCTGGCGACGAATGGGATCGACAAGCCGGTGCTGAACTTCTTCCGGATGGCGGCGAAGATGAGCGGCGAGCGGGTGCAGGTGGAGTCGACCGGTGCGGTGCCGATGGATGTGATTCGCGAGAAGGGTGTGCGCGGCGCGCCGGATGTGGATGCGCTGGCGACAGTGAATGGGCGCAAAGCGATGGTGATGGTGTGGAACTACCAGGACACGATTGCGCAGGATCCGGCTGTGGCGGCGAGTGTGGTTGTGCAGGGCGTGCCGGCGAGTGTGAAGCAGGTGCGGGTGCGCGAGTGGCGGATCGATGACTCGCACAGCAATGCGTACACGGTGTGGCAGACGATGGGATCGCCGGCACATCCGACGGCGGAGCAGACGGAGAAGCTTGAGGCGGCGGGGCAGTTGCAGGAGGTCGGTGCGGCGAAGACGGTGGCCGCGGCGAATGGCGAGGTGAGGTTGGAGCAGACACTGCAGGGTGAGTCGGTGTCGCTGTATGAGGTGAGCTGGTAAGCCAAGCGCCATGCTGATGGCAGGAGGTTATCGAGGTCTATTGAACGCGGTTCATGGGACGCGAATGGGGGATGGAATCGCGCAGGAGGCGTGATATGGTTTCGCCAAATATCTGCAAACCCCAAAGGCTGTTTTCAAGGATCCCATGCTACTGCGTTTGACTCCGGCCTCGATGTGTTTTGTTCTTTCTGCTGCATTGTTGAGCGTGCCACTGGTTGCGCAGAGTGTGCCCTCGCCGACGATTCCGGGTGAGCCGTTCGCTGCGAGCGCGGAACAGTTGCGCGCGGCATCGGTGGCCGTGCCGGTGGATCCGCACCACGTCGCGCAAATGGCGTGAAGCCGGCGGCACTTGCGGCGTATCGCAAGGTGGAGGCGCATGAGTTCGACGATCATGCGTTCGTGGATCCGGCCGCGACGTACCTGCTGGCGCAGGCGCGGATCAAGGCGCTGACGGCGAAATAAAGCGGCGAAGTAAATAAGAGACGGCGCGCGGAGGTCGCGCGCCGTTGTGATGAGAGCCGAATTAGCGGCCGAGGGCTTCGAGGTACTTCTCAACTTCGAGAGCGGCCATGCAACCGGTTCCGGCGGCGGTGATGGCCTGGCGGTAGCGGCGGTCCTGGACGTCTCCGCAGGCGTAGACACCTTGAAGCTGGAGGCCCTGGCGGGTGACGAAGACGTTGTGCTCGGTTTTGATATAGCCGTCGTTGTCGAGGTCGAGCTGGCCTTTGAACATCTTGGTGTTGGGCTCGTGGCCGATGCCGAGGAAGACGAAGCCGACGGGAAGTATCCAACGCTCGCCGGTCTTCTTGTTCTGGAGCTTGAGGCCGCTGACTTCCTTCTCTTCGACGCCGAGGACCTCTTCGACAAGGACGTTGTGGAGGAAGTTGATCTGCGGATGAGCAAGGGCGCGCTCGAGCATGATGCGTGAGGCGCGGAAATTTTCGCTGCGATTGACGATCGTGACCTTGGTGGCGAAGCGGGTGAGGAAGAGCGCTTCCTCCATGGCGGAGTCGCCGCCGCCGATGACGGCAATTTCTTTGCCGCGGGTGAAGAAGCCGTCGCAGGTGGCGCAGGAGCTGACGCCGTGTCCGATGAGAGCCTGCTCAGAGGGAAGGCCGAGCCAGCGTGCGGAGGCGCCGGCGGCGATGATGAGCGAACGGGTGAGGACGATTTCGCCGCTGATGGTGAGCTCGAAGGGCGTCTTGCAGATGTCGGCGGCGGAGAGGTGGCCGTGGACGATCTCGGCGCCGAAGCGCGCGGCCTGCTTCTTCATATTGTCGATAAGCTCGGGGCCCTGGATGCCGTCGGGCCAGCCGGGGAAGTTTTCGACGAGCGTGGTGATGGAGAGCTGGCCTCCGGGCTCGTGGCCTTCAAGGACGAGAGGCTTGAGGTTGGCGCGCGCGGCGTAGATGGCGGCGGTCAACCCGGCGCAGCCGGATCCCAGGATGACAGTGTCGCGAACGGTCGTTTCAGGCATGACTATTTGATTGTAGAGGGTGCGGGTTGGGTGCAAGGCCGGCTGGAGGAGGTGGCTGGTTGAGGAAAAGCTTTGACGCGAAGGGCGCCAAGGTCCGCGAAGGTCCGCCACAAGTTGGTGGACCCGGCGGGGGTTTGAGGGAAATTGGCGGCGTAGGATTGGGGGATGGCTGATCTGGTTTTGGTGTATGGAATGAGGCTGCTGCCGGCGGATGAGGTGGCGGGAGTCGATGCGGCTCCGATAAAGCTCAAGAACGGCAACGAGGCGAGGGTGACGATGCATGTCCTCGAGGGCAGCCGCGAGTCGATTGAGTCGCAGCTGCGGAACAGCATCGATGCGTTCTTCGACTTCTATCCGGAGATCTGAATGGCTCGATGAGGGGGCGTGACTGGTCCCTTTGGGTCAGATGAGGGCGCGTGTTCGTTGCGCCGCGTGACAGTGACGTTGTGAGTGCTCCAAAACGACGAAAAGTGTCGTGTAGGAGGACAGTAACGAATGTCACGTTGGTTGATCTGGCTGCTGTGGCCCGCGATTGCGGGCGCGCAGCAGTCGGTGGTTGCGGCTCCGGATGCGAGCGTGAGCGCGGCGCTGGCGAATCTGAGCCGACGTGCGGCGACGGTGTTTGTGGGGCAGGTGGTGGACATCCGGCGCAATGCCGGAGTGGTCGAGATCCAGTTTCGAGTGGATACGCCGCTGGTGGGTCAGACCGGCGGGAGCTATACGCTACGCGAGTGGGCGGGGATGTGGCCGCCGGGGCAATGGCGCTACAGGGTGGGTGAGCGGGCGCTGGTGTTTCTGCATGGGACGAACGCCGCCGGGTTGAGTTCGGCGGTGGACAGCGGCGAAGGTGTGGTGCCGGTGATGGCCGACGCGGACGGTACCGTGTTGCTGGATGTGCGGCGGCTGAGTACGCGGGTGTTGCGGCAGGTGGGCCAGCCGCTGAACGACGGCAATGGTGCGATGGCGCTGAAGGATGCGTTGCCGGTGATTGAAAGCCGAGGAACGAGGCCGGTGAGGCCAGTGCGCCGTCCGCTGCCGCCGGCGGCGGTGCAAATCCAGAAGGGCGTGGATCTGAATCCGAATCCGGTAAAGCCGCACCCGATCGTTGAGACCTTGAACGATGTGCAGTGAGATGCGGCGCAGGAGATTGGGGACGGTCGCCGTCGTGTTCTGGATCGCGGTGGCATGCGCGTCGCAGGCGTGGGCGGGTGGCCCGCGGTTTGTGACAGGGTCGAGCTTTTGGAGTGGTGCGGGGAATGTGATCTCGTTTTACACGACGTCGCCGGCGTACTACACGGACCCAGGGGATCTGAGTGCGACGGTATCGCACGCGCAGGCGGATGTGATGGTGGCGGCCGCGGCTGCTACCTGGAATGTGCCGACGTCGACGCTGGTATTGAAGCAGGGAGGCGAGCTGGCCGAGCATGTGAGCTCGGCAAACGTGTACTTCGACGGAAGCGAGATGGTGTTTCCGGCGGATGTGTCGGCGAGCAACTATCAGCAAATCCCGATTGCTGTGGTCTATGACACGAATGGGAGTGTGATCGACACGCTGCTGGGGGACGGGGCTAGCGATCCGAGCGGATGCCGCGATACCGGGGTGGTGGAGAGCGTGGACTCGATTGGTACGGAAGGCAAAATCCATCACGCGATGCTGATTTTGAATGGCCGATGTGTTGGGTCGACACCGCAACAGTTGCTGCAGATGCAGTATCAATTGGAGCGGGCGTTTGGGCGGGTGATCGGGATCTCGTGGTCGCAGGTGAACGACAACCTGTTCACGGGAGCAACCCCTCCGACGGCGGGTGAGATTAATTACTGGCCAATCATGCACCCGATCGATGTGTTGTGCGGATCGTACAGCTACCAGTGCATTACAAATCCGTTCCAGCTGCGGATGGATGATGTCAGTTCACTCGCGTTGTTGTACCCGGTGACAGTTGCGAACATTGCGGCGGGAAAGGTCCTGACGACGCAGGATGCTTTGAGCTTGGGAGCAATCGTTTCTTTTCCCACGGGCCAAGGCATGCAGTGGGCGAATGTGGCGGCGACGCGGCAACTTCAGGCAGCGGCGAAGGTTGAACCGTGGCAAGTGGTCGCTTGCACCACTGGATATAACTTCGCGCAGAACACGGGGAACCCGGTGACCGGGGCCGAAGACGTACCGGCGGACGTTGGAGCAGTATGGAGACCCTGGGAAGGGCTGGCCGCAATCCGAGTCGCGGATAACGTCGTCGAGAACGTGTACATGACGACAGAACCGATCGATCCCCTGTACACGGGTGAATATGCGATTGCACCGTACGAACGCCCGCCGGTGACGCCGTCAGGGTCGCCGGTAATGGTGCCGGCATGGTCAGGTGGGGCGGGCGTGAGCACGACTCTGTCAGGGACGGCGTGGGACGCGGCGTCGACCTGCTCGCCGGGTGCGGATGGGACACAGAGCGCACCGGCGAATTCCGATGCGAGCGGGTGGTGGAATGGACAGCTTTGCCCGGCGGGACACAGTTCGTGGTGGAGCGTGCACGTGAATCCGGGGAGCAACTGGACGCTGGAGGTAACGGCCCTGGATGAGAGCGGATCGCCGACGATGTACAAAGCGCAGCCAGTGATTGGCGTGTGGAACGCGGGCGACAGTGGATTGCCGACGGTGGCGAGCATGCCGGTGTCAATGAACTCGATTGCACCGGGGGTGACGCAGCTGCAAATGCCGGCGAGCTCGACTGCCGGGAACTATACCTTTGTCGTGGCTGATCAGTTCGGCGCCGGAAGGCCCGATTTCACGTATAAGGCACGGGTACTGTATCTGGCGACTGTAAGGCCCGCCGTGTTGAACACCGCGGGCGGGCAGATTGTGATCTCGGGAGAGGGGTTCCGGCAGGGAAATCAAGTGAGCGTGAATGGCGTTGCGGCCACGGTGGTGAGCGTGACGCCGAATCAGATTGTGGCGAAGGCTCCGAGCATGGCCTCTGCGGGTGCGTCGCTGGGCTCGCCGATGGATGTAATGGTTACGGACCTTGCGACGGGCGGGGAGACGGATATCGCAAACGGGTTCATGTATTCGACGGTGCTGCCGGATGAGATGTTTGTGGTGCAACAGCCGGCTGGATTGGAGACGGGATTGGCGGCGGTGATGCCGTTTGCGGTGCAACTGCTGAAGTCCGACGGCGTGACGCCGATGGCGAATGCGAGTGTCCAGTTTGCGGTGATGTCAGGAGCGGCGGGATTTGGAGCATGCGCGGGTGCGACGACCTGCACGCTGCAGACGGATGCCACGGGGATGGTGTCGACGACAGTGACGGGCGGCGCGGCGGGGCCAGTGGTGCTGAGCTCGAGCGAAGTAAGTGGAAGCGCAGGTGTGCAGATTACGCTTACGGACAAAGATCCGGTGCGAGCGGTCTCGATTGCAAACACGGCGAGCTATCTGGCGGCGGGCGCATCGGCGACATGGACGATCTCGTTGGGTGCGACGCAGGATGCTTTGGCGGCAGCGGGTGTGCCGGTGATTTGGACGGCGGCTCCAGGCGTGACGTTGAGCAGCGGAACCACGACGACGGATGGGAGCGGTTCAGCGGCGGTAACGGTGAGTGCGACGCGGATGAGCGCGGGCACCGCGACGGTGACCGGATGTGTGTGGGGCGGAGTGTGCGCGAGCTGGACGGTGACGGCAGTGGATTCGTCGCAGTGGAGAGTTGCGGCCGTGGGCGGAGCCGCGCAGAGCGTCAGCGCGGGGACGACGTTGGCACCGGTGACGTTGGGCGTGACCGATGATGCGGGTCATGCGCTACAAGGAGCAGCGGTCTCGGTGTACCAGACCGCGGATGGATGGGAGGGCGAATGCCCGGTGCCGGGGCGTTGTCCGTCGAGCCCGGTGCTGGCATCGATGCAGAGTTCGGCGATTTCGGACAGCAGCGGGAGTGTTGCGGTAACTCCGCTTGAGGTTCCCGGACTGCCGCAGGTGGTGAATATCGCGGCGGTCACGGGAACGCAGGGGTTTGTGACGTTGTCGCTGCCGGTGACGCCTTGATGGCAGCGAGACCATCAGCAGGCGCTAAACCGGCTCAACGGGGATGAGGGTGTCGCGGGCGACGGGACGACGAATGGCCATGATGCCGAAGATCGCGATGTAGATGTAGCAGATGGCCGGCAGGATGAAGCTGGGCTGCAGGCCGATGTGATTGGCGAGAATGCCCTGCACCTTCGGGATGATCGCGCCACCAAGGATGGACGCGATGAGGAGACTCGATCCCTTACTGGTTAGCGGGCCGAGATCCTGGATGCCCAGGGTGAAGATTGAGGGGAACATGATGGAGTTGCAGAAGCCGACGGCCAGGATCGCTCCCATGGCGACGTGGCCGGAGGTGAGCAACGTGATGATAACGAGGGCGAACGCTCCGATCGCGCAAAGGCCGAGCAACCAGCCGGTGCGGACCTTCTGAAGAATGGCGGAGCCGATGAAACGGCCGACCATCGCGCCTCCCCAATAGACCGTGAGGAAGTAGCCGGCGGTGGCAGCTGGGAGAGCGGCGATGTTGGGCAGGCCCATGTAGCTGACGAGCAGGTTGCCGATGGAGACCTCGGCGCCGACGTAGAGGAAGATGCCGATGGCGGCGCAGATGAGCCAGGGGTGACGCCAGATGGAGTCGGGCTTGGCGGTGAGGGCTTCGGCGAAGGCGCCGGGGCGGAAGTCCTGCGTGTGCTGCGAGACCCCGGTTGTTGTGCGGAGCTTGATGAGTGCGAGGGCGAGAGCAAGGAGGCCGAGGCAGAGCGCAAAGATAAGGTATGGGGTTCGTACGGTTGAAGCTTGTTCGACGCGGTACAACTGCTGCTGGAGGGCGGTGAGGACGTGGGCCTGCTCCGTCGTGAGTGGGGGTTTCGCATTGCGGAGAATGAGCCATGTTCCAACGACGGGGGCGATGAAGGTTCCGACGGAGTTGAACGCCTGAACGAGATTGAGGCGGCTGGCTGCCGTTTGCGGTGGGCCTATGACCGTGACGTAAGGATTCATGGCGACCTGTACGGCCGTCATGCCGGCGGCGACGATGACCACCGCGGCGAGAAACATGTGGAAGGAAGCCATTTGAGCCGCCGGAAGGAATCCGAGCGCGCCGGCAGCCATGACGAGCAAGCCGACGACCGTGGCTTTCTTGTAGCCAAGCTTCTCGACGAGCTTGCCAGACGGATAGCTGAAGACGAAGTAGGAGCCGAAGAAGAAGAACGGGATGCTCTGCATCTGCGAGTAGTCGAGAAAGAAGATCGATCTGAGATGCGGACTGATGATGTCGTTGAGGCAGGTGAGGAAGCCGAAAGCGAAGAAGATGACGGCCGCGACTGTCATGGCGCGCGTATCGGTAGTGGTGGGCGTGTCTTCGGCGTAGCCAGGCGCGCTGACGTTTTTCAGTGGGACGGCCAAGAGAGGCTCCTTAGCAGGATGGAAGGTGTTGGCCGACGCAGATTGCGCGCTCTAGCCCAGGTTAAGAATAATTGGTTAAGTCGAGATCGCGTGCAGAGACACGCCTGACGGCCCGCAAATGAAGCATCTGCGGGGAATTCATCTGAATTTGAGCGGGAATGATGTGTTGATCGCAGAGTGAGAGCCAAGGCCGACGCTGTCATACTGATAGTGGAGGACTTGATGGCATCAGGCAGGAGCAGCGCAGCGGAAGCTCAGAAACAACGGGCTATGGGTGGTGCGCCTGGGATTGCCGTCCTGCGGCCGTGGTTGTCGGAGCGCATCTGGGGATGCATGGAGTTGCCGGCGTTTCTGGAACAGCCAAAGCCCGGGCACCCGGTAGGTGAGGCATGGCTGACGTCCGTGGACTGCGCTGTCGAGGGGCAAACTAACGAAACTCTGGGTAACTTGACGCGCGAATGGCCGAAGGAGTTCGGCGCGGGTCAGCCCGGTGAGTTTCCGCTGCTGATGAAGTTTCTGTTTCCGCGGGAATGGCTGTCTGTGCAAGTGCACCCGAATGACGTGGAGGCGCAGGCGATCGGACAGCCGCGAGGGAAGAACGAGTGCTGGTACGTGCTTTCAGCTGAGCCGGATGCCAAGCTGGCGCTGGGTTTTTCCGAGAAGCTGACGACGGAGGAGATCGAGCGCGCGATTCATGAGGGGACACTCGAGAGCAAGCTGCAGTATGTGCCGGTGAAGGCCGGTGACATGGTGTATGTCGAGGCGGGGACGATTCATGCGATTGGACCGGGGATGGTCGTACTGGAAACACAGCAGTACAGCGATACCACTTACCGGCTGTATGACTACGGGCGACCACGGGAATTGCACCTGAAGGATGGCCTGGCGGTGACGAAGGCGCAGACCAGGGCAGGCCTGGTCGAGCCGATAGAAGTGGATGGATTTACGCGGCTGATCAGCTCGCCGTATTTCGTTGTGGACCGGTTTTGGACTGCGGCCGGAAGCTCGAAAGAACTGGAGTTCAGAGGGCGCATGCAGATTCTCGTAGCGCTGGGTGAGGGTGCGTCGGTGCGGACGGGTGATGGTGCAAGCGTTCGGCTTCCGGCTGGACGCGCGGTGGTGCTGCCGGGGCGCGAGAATGTGCGGTATGTATTGGATGGGGCAGGGAAGGCCGAGGTAATTCGGGTTTCCACGGCTACAAGCTGAGCGCGGGCGATCTTCGGCGAGGGCGGATGGAGACTGGTGCGAAGTCTGTTACCCTGAGAAGAAAGGGATTTGCGCATGCTCACCGAGCCGTTTTACGACCCGGCCAGGAGTTACCTGGAGAACTTCGAGCAAGGCCCTTTTTCTTTCTTCGCTGAGCGGTGTGTGTATGAGGATCGCGGCGCACCTCGATACAAATTCCTAGGTCATGAAGTGAACCTGCCGTTGGGAATCGCGGCGGGTCCGCTGTTGAATGGACGGTTCGTGAAGGCGGCGCTCGACAAGGCCTTCGATCTTCCCGTGTACAAGACAGTGCGGACGCGGAAGTATGCGTCGCACGCGTGGCCGAATGTGCTGGCGGTGCATCCGAAGGGCGATCTTGGGTTTGATACTGAGCCGCTCGTTGGCGACGAGAATTACAACGAGCCTCTGTCAATCACGAACTCGTTTGGTGTGCCCTCCTTCGATCCGGAGTTCTGGCAGCCGGACATCGCGGATGCAGTGGCGCATGCGAAGCGTGGGCAGGTGGTGGTCGCAAGCTTCCAGGGAACGACATCAGGCCATGGCGATGTGCAGGCGTACATCGAGGACTTTGCGCTGGCTGCACGACTGCTGAAAGAGACTGGGGTCAAGATTATTGAAGCGAACCTGAGCTGTCCGAATGAGGGGACGGCGAATCTGCTGTGCTTTGATGTGGACCGGGCGCGGCAAGTGGTGGAGCGGATTCGCGAGGAAATTGGATCGCTGGGGCTGATGGTGAAGGCGGCGTACTTTCGCGATGAGGATCGGTTGCGTAAGTTCGTGCGCGAGGTTGGGCCAATAGTGGATGGGATTGTGGCGATCAATACGCTGCCGGCGAAGATTCTGGATGCCAATGGCCAGCAGGCACTCCCGGGCGAGGGGCGGCTTTCGAGCGGTGTATGTGGGCAGTCGATCAAGTGGGCCGGGCTGGAGATGAGCGGGCGCCTTGCGAAATTGCGTGAGGAGATGGGACTTGAGTTCTCGATCATCGGCGTTGGCGGGCTGAGCGATGCAAAGGACTATCAGGCTTACCGCGAAGCGGGAGCGGATGCAGCGATGATGGCGACGGCCGCGATGTGGAATCCGCGATTGGCGCAGGAGATTAAGGAGGCTCAGGATTGAGCGAGGCGATTGCTTCGGCGTTGCTGAATATCGGCGGTGTAAGATTCCAGCCGAATGATCCGATCACCTTCAAGTCAGGCATCGTATCACCGGTCTACTGCGACAATCGACGGTTTCCATTTCATCCGCGAGAGTGGCGCGAGGTGGTGGAGGGTTTTGTCGAACTGATGGCGACGGCAGGGCTGAACTTCGATGTGATTGGCGGCATTGAGGCTGCGGGGATTCCGCACAGCGCCGTGCTGGGGTTTGTGACGGCGACGCCATCGGTGTTTATCCGCAAGGCCACGAAGGAGCACGGAACGAAGCGGCGTGTGGAGGGTGGTGATGTCTATGGCCGTCATGTGTTGCTGATTGAGGACCTGGTAACGACGGGCGGTAGCAGCCTGGCGGGCGTGCAGGCGCTCCGTGACGAAGGCGCGATTGTGACGGATTGCGTGGCAATTGTGAGCTATCGCTTTTTGGAAGCAGTGGAACAGTTTGAGAAGGCGGGTGTGCAACTGCACACGCTGACGAGTTTCGGAGAGATTCTGGAACTGGCGCGGAAGCGCGAGCTGGTGACTGAGGCTGAGGCGCAGAGTGTGGCGGCATGGCTACATGATCCGCATGGATGGGATGCTGTGCGGCAGCGGCGCGGAGAGATTGCTTGAACGCGATTGCGGGGAAGCTGATACGACGAATCGAGGCAGTGAATTCACTGCTGTGCGTGGGACTTGATCCGGATTTTGAGAAGCTGCCGAGCAGGTATCGCGGGCATGCTGACTCGCAGCGTAGATTCGGGGAGTGGATCGTTGACCAGACCGCACAGTATGCCGCGGCGATTAAGCTCAACGCGGCGTTCTACGAGGCGCGCGGAGCAGAAGGTGTTGCCGAGATGGAGCGCACGATGGAGTATGTGCGTCAGCGGTATCCGGACCTGGTGACAATCTGTGATGCGAAGCGAGCAGATATTGGAAACACGAATAAGGGGTATGTTGAATCGATTTTCGATCGCATGGGATTCGATGCAGTGACGCTACATCCTTATCTTGGACGTGAGGCGCTGGAGCCGTTTCTCAGCAGGCGTGACAAGATGTGCATCGTGTTGTGCCGCACATCGAATGCTGGCGCGGGTGAGTTTCAGGATTTGATAGTGGATGGCAAACCGATCTGGCTTACGGTGGCTGAGCGTGTGAGTTCAGCCTGGGACGTCGATGGAAGCTGCGCGCTTGTGGTCGGGGCGACGTATCCGGAGGAGATGCGGCGGATTCGTGAGGCCGCGCCGTACACGATGATGCTTGTCCCGGGAATCGGGGCGCAGGGCGGTGATGTGCAGGCTGCAGTAAGAGCGGGTCTTGATGCACGGGGCGCAGGGATGCTGCTGAGCGCTTCGCGTTCGATTCTGTTCAGCGAAGATCCGCGTACGGCGGCGCGTGTGTTGCGGGATGAGATTAATGCGGCGCGGGAGATGGTGCATGCTGCGGATTGAGGGAAGAATCGCGAACGAGGATGCGGAGTTCGACGGCGCGATTGAGATCGACACGAGGACTGGCCTGATAGCGAGTGTTGGATCGCGTGAAGGGCGGAGCGATGTTGATACAACTGGCTGCATCGTCTTTCCGGGTTTTGGCGATCTGCATGTGCATGCTCGCGAAGATGTGAGCGGGCGCGAGATGTACAAGGAGGACTTCGCCAGTGCGTCGGCTGCGGCGATTCATGGAGGCGTGACCCACTTTGCCGATATGCCTAACAATCCTGTGGCACCAATTGATGACGCGAGCTATGCGGCGAAGGAGAAGTTGGCTGCTGGTGCTGCGGTGCACATCACGCTCTACGGGGGAATTGGACCAGGGACGAGACCGCTGGCACGAGCGGTTCCATACAAGGCGTTTATGGGGCCGTCGGTGGGAGAGTTGTTTTTTTCGTCTCCAGAGCAATTGGAGGAGACGATTGCGCGGTATCGCGGATGTAATGTGAGCTTCCACTGCGAAGATCCGCTGATTCTGAATGCGAGTCGTGAAGCGTTGACGCACGAGCAGCGCCGGCCGGCAGGGGCGGAGATTTCAGCGACGCGGTTTGCGCTGCAGTTGATTGAAAGGTATGAGTTGCGGGGGAAGCTGTGCCACTTCTCGACGGGTGAAGGACTCAAGGATGTGATTGCGGCGAAGGCGCGTGGTCTGCGGGTGACGTGCGAGGTGACACCGCACCATCTGTTCTTCGATGACACAATGCTGAACGACCAGAACCGCCTGTGGTTGCAGATGAATCCACCGCTGCGCGGGCGCGAGGATCGACTGGCGATGATCGAGGCGCTGCGGGCGGGGGAGATTGATTACCTTGCGACGGATCATGCGCCGCACTCACTCGAGGAAAAGGGTAAAGGAACAAGCGGTGTTCCGCACCTCGATACCTACGGAGCATTTGCGACGTGGCTGATGGCAGAGCATGGCTTTACTGCAAAGCAGATTGCACGTGTATGTGGAGCGAATCCGGGAAGATTTGTGCAGCCGTATCTCCCGAAGGATTATGGAAAGGGATTTGGGCGCGCGGAAGCGGGGTATGTGGGCTCATTGACGGTGTTGGACTTGAAGACGCCGTATCTGGTGAAGCGTGATTCATTGAAGACGAAGTGCGGGTGGTCGCCGTTCGAAGGCGTCACGTTTCCAGGGAGAGTACGGCATACGGTGGTGCGTGGGCGAGTGTACTCGCAGGGTGGTGACGCGAGATGAAGAAGCTCAGGCATGTGATTCGAGCGGAACAACTGGTTGATCCGGTGCTGCTAGACGAGTTGTTTAACTCGGCCGATGAGTTGGAGCGCAAAGATAAGGCAAGGAAGTTAGAGCATCCGCTGCGGGGACGAATTCTGGCCACGATGTTTTATGAGCCGAGCACGCGGACGCGGTTTTCCTTCGAAGCTGCGATGCAGAAACTTGGTGGCGGTGTGTTGACGGCGGAGAACGCACTGGATAACTCTTCAGCCTCGAAGGGCGAGACGATTGCCGATACCGTACGCGTGGTCAGCGGATATGCGGATGCGATTGTGTTGAGGCATCCGCAAGTGGGAACCGCAGAGACGGCTGCGGAGGCGTCGCCAGTGCCGATCATCAATGCGGGTGATGGTGCGGGCGAGCACCCAACGCAGGCTCTGATCGATGTGTTTACGATCCGCAAGGAGTTGGGGCGGCTCGAGGATCTTAATATCGCGCTCGTTGGCGACCTGAAGAACGGGCGCACGATTCACTCGCTGCTGCCGTTTCTTCGGCATGCGCCGGGTGTTTCGCTCACGCTGATTTCGCCACCGCAATTGCGGCTGCCGGGCAAGTACATCCGGATGCTGCAAGAGGCGGATACGCGGTTTGCAGAGACGACGCGCCTGGCACGAGTTCAGCCTGCGGATGTGGTGTACGTAACACGCGTGCAGCGAGAGCGTTTTGCATCCGAGGCGGAGTACGACGCGGTGAAGGATTCGTATCGCATTGATCTTCATGTCGCGGATTCGCTGAAGGCGCGATCGATTATTTTGCATGCGCTGCCACGCACGACTGAGATCTCGCCCGAAGTTGACCAGGATGCGCGGGCAGCATACTTCCGTCAGGCGCGGAATGGACTTTATGTGCGGATGGCGCTGCTGAAGTATCTGATGGATTGAATCGCCGCGAATTCTGATCGGCGTATGCAGGATGTGATTTGCCTATTATTGCGACGAGCCTGTAATGTGACTATTCACAAGGTGAGATTCGTTCTTTCGTCTCTCAAAATATTTTCCGTTCTGGGGTAGAGTTTGATGGGCGTTAATCGTCGAATGTTTTTGGCTGGAATGGGTTCCGCAGGATTGGGTTGGGCTCTTCCTGAGGAGATGTTTGCCGGAGGATATCGGGGGCCTATCGCACACGAGACTGCGCAGGCAGACGAGAAGCTGGCAACAGCGAAGTACAAGATCCGATTTGCAGTTGCGGGCATGAGTCATGACCACATCTATGGGATGGTGGGTGCGATTCAGCGCGGCGGCGGCGAGTTAGTGATGGCGCAGGGTACGGAGCCGGATAAGGTCGCGGCGTTCAAGAAGCGTTATCCGGATGTGAAGTGGGCAGCGACTGAAGATGAGATTCTGCACGATCCATCGATTCAGCTTGTGCTGAGCTCTAAGATTGCGAGCGAGCGGGCACCGCTGGGTGTTCGCGTGATGCGTGCGGGAAAGGACTTCCTTTCAGACAAGCCGGGCATCACGACACTGGAACAACTGGCTGAGGTGCGGAAGACGATTACAGACACAAAGCGCATTTACGGCATCCTGTACAGCGAGCGGCTTGAGGTGAAGGGATCAGTAAGGGCCGGAGATTTGGTGAGGGAGGGTGCGATCGGGCGTGTGATTCAGACGATTAATATTGCGCCGCACCAGATCAACCAGAAGCCGGGGGACAGCGGCGGTGGCGGCGGAAGACCGGATTGGTTCTGGAACGACGCGCAGTATGGGGGAATTCTGTGCGACATTGGGTCTCACCAAGTTGACCAGTTTTTGTACTACACGGGGTGCACCGAAGCTGAGGTCGTGGCGTCACAGATAGCGAATGTGGCGCATCACGATCACCCGCACTTTCAGGACTTCGGTGACATGATGCTGCGTGGGAATCGTGGATTTGGATATGTGCGACTAGATTGGTTTACGCCGAATGGACTCGAGACGTGGGGAGACGGAAGACTGTTCATCCTGGGCACCGAGGGATACATCGAGGTGCGGAAATATACGAATGTTGGCGTGAGTAAACAGGGAAACAATCTGTTTATCGTCGACGCGAAGCAGGCGCGTTATATCGATTGCAACAACGTGACGCTGCCGTTCGGACCGCAGTTTGTGTCGGATGTTGTAAACCGCACGCACACGGCGCAGGATCAGGCGCAATGTCTGCTGACCGCAGAATTGTCGATCAAGGCGCAGAAGAATGCGAAGTTTGTGAGGCTCGAGGCCTGAGTGGCGGCTTGGGCTTGTGAGCGGCAACGCGAAGGAGGCCGGCCATGAAGAAAGTAGATCGTCGATCGTTTGTGAAGGGGTCGCTGGTAACAGCCGCCGCGGCTGGGTTCCCGACGATTGTGCCAGCGCGTGTGCTGGGTCAGGATGCACCGTCGAACCACATTAATATTGGCGCGATTGGTGTGGGAAGGATCTCGCGCGGTCATGATATGCCGGGAGTGATCCAGTATACGGGTGTTTCAGGACCGAGGAACAATCGCATCATTGCGGTTTGCGATCTGGATGCGAACCGTGTGAATGAGGGCAAGAGATTCGTTGACGAGACGTACTCGAAGAAGCTGGGAAAGTTATATACGGGTACGCTTGGGTACGCCGATTATCGTGAACTGCTCGCTAACAAGCAGATTGATGCGGTGCTGATCTCAACGCCGGATCATCAGCATGCACAATTGGCAGTTGCTGCGGCGCGTGCAGGCAAGGATGTCTATCTGCAGAAGCCGGCATCTCTGACGATCAGCGAAGGCCGCTTCATGGTGAATCAAGTCAATGCGACGGGGCGCATCCTTCAGGTTGGATCGCAGCAACGTAGCTGGAAGCAGTTTCATCGCGCGTGCGAACTGGTGAGGAACGGACGCATTGGCGACGTTCAGAGAGTCGAGGTGGGACTGCCGGGAGATCCGGCTGGCGGTAATGCCAAGCCCATGCCTGTCCCGACAGGGTTTCAATATGAAGGGTGGCTCGGGTCGACGCCAGAGGTCTATTACACGATCGACCGCGTCATGCCGCAGCAAGGTTTTGACAGGCCCGGCTGGTTACGAATGGAACAGTTTGGCGCAGGCATGATTACCGGATGGGGCGCACACCATATCGACACAGCGCATTGGGGGATGAATACCGAATTGACGGGACCGATTGAGGTGTGGGGATCGGCGGAGTTTCCGACGCACGGGTTGTGGGATGTTCATGGGCCGTTCAAGAGCTATGGACGGTATGCGAATGGTGTCGAGATGACGGTTTCCGGAGAGTTTCCGAACGGAATCAAGTGGTACGGGACGAAGGGATGGATCTTTGTACAGCGCGACGGGATGAACTCGCCGACGGCAAAGCCAGGAGATCCGGTGCCGAAGGTTGAAGTGTTGCAAGCCAGCGATCCGAAGATTCTCACAAGCGTGATCGGGCCAACCGAGGTGCATCTGTATACAAGTGACGACCAGCACGGGAATTGGCTCGACTGCATTCGCAGCCGAAAGCAGCCGACCGCGCCGCCGGAGATCGGGCACCGTGCTTGTTCGACCTGCCTGTTGCACTGGACTGCGATGAAGACGAAGCGGCGTCTGCATTGGGACCCGAAGACAGAGCGATTCATCAATGATGACGGCGCAAATGCTATGCTGAGCCGGCCGCGGCGTAAAGGATATGAACTGGTCTAGGCGGGCTTGGGACTGTGGCAGCTGAAATGCAAAGCTAATGAAAATCGCTCCTGGAGCCGATAGGGAGAAGAGGTACCCCTCTGCCTCGGCCCCGCTGTGAGGAGCTTCATGATTTCGCTTGTTGGCATTCTGGTCGTTTTTGCTTCAGTGATTGGTGGCTTTCTGATGGAAAAGGGAAAGCTTCCGGTGCTGCTGCAGCCCTCGGAGTTTGTCACGATCGCGGGCGCGGCACTCGGTACCGTCGTTGTTGCGAATCCGCCACGTGTGTTGAAAGGCATCTGCTCGGGATTATTAGAGGTTGTTAAGGGTTCGGGTGTAACAGAGAAGTTCTATGTTGAGTCTCTCAAGCTCCTGTTCGATCTGTTCACGAAGGCGCGGAAGGAGGGAATGATCGCGATTGAAGGGGACATTGAAGAGCCGGAGAAGAGCCCGATCTTTTCGAAGTACCCCACCTTTCTGAAGGATCATCATGGAACGGCCTTTGTGTGCGACACGATGCGGATGGCGGTCACGGGTGGTGTGAAGCCGTTCGACCTGGATCAGATGATGGAGCTTGATCTCGAGGTGCATCATCACTCATCGATGGCGCCGACACAGGCGATGACCTCGATGGCGGATGCGCTGCCGGGTCTGGGGATTGTGGCCGCCGTGCTTGGAATTGTGGTGACGATGGGTGCACTGGGCGGGCCGCCGGCGGAGATTGGCCACAAAGTGGCGGCGGCGCTTGTAGGAACATTCCTGGGAATTCTATTGTGCTATGGGGTAATCGGACCTCTTGCAGCGAATATGACCAAGGCTGTTGAGGAGAGGCATGCATACTACGGCGTGCTACGCACGACGCTGCTCGCGTTTATCAAAGGCACGGCGCCGATTATGGCAGTAGAGATTGGGCGGCGAGCGATTCCTGAGTATGTGCGGCCGAAGTTTGCAGCGCTTGAAAATGCCTGCCGCGATCGAGAGCCGGTGCCGGTGGAGGCCGCCGCCTGACCATGCATGAGATGAAGCATGAGTCGGTCGTCCTCATCAAGAAGCGGCGGCGTAGCCATGGTGGGCATCACGGTGGCGCATGGAAGGTAGCGTATGCGGATTTTGTTACGGCTCTGATGAGCCTTTTCATTGTTTTGTGGCTGACCAGTACGAGCGATTCCGTGAAGCAGTCGGTGGCGAGCTACTTTAATGATCCACGCGGTACATCGACGCTCAAAGGTACGAACCAGAACGGTTCCGGACATTCATTGCCGTTGGACCGGAACGGTATGCAGAAGCTTAAAGAGCAGCTGCTGGATGCGGCACGGCGGATGCCGAACTTTGACAAGCTGAAGAACCAGGTCGAGATTACAGCTGAACAGGACGGTCTGCGAATTGAGCTGCTGGAACAGCCGGGCGGGACATTCTTCGAGTTAGGCAGTGCTCAACCGACACCAGCACTTCGCGACTTTCTTAAGGCGATTTCACCAGAACTCGGCAAACTACCGAACCAGATCTCGATTGAAGGGCATACCGATTCGGTGCCTTATAGCAATGAGAGTTTGTATTCCAACTGGGAGCTGTCGACTGACCGCGCGAACGCGGCGCGCCGGCTGATGCAGAGTAGTGGGATCTCACCCGGACAGGTAGCTGAGGTCCGCGGCTTCGCAGACCAATTGCCGCGCCGTCCGGATCATCCAGAAGACCCGGCAAATCGGCGAATCACACTGATCGTCGCTCCGAGCGCGTTGCCAGCAATGTCCAAAGGATCTGAGCAGCCTCAGCCGATAGGACCGCGAGTGCTTCCAGGTGCGGCAAGGAATACGATTACCGAAACAAGCAAACGCGGTCAATAAATTCCATCACCCAAAAGTGTCCTAAGTCGGCTCACGCCGTTTGCACTTCCGCCGATAGAGGGAATGAGGACAGCCCTCTCACGTGAGTGAAGGGTCTGCATCAGCGGGAGGTGATCTTCGTGGGTAATGTCTCAATCCTTTCGCAACTGGAAACGTATCTTTCGCTTACAAATCAGCGAGAGACAACTATTGCATCGAATATGGCCAACGTCGATACGCCGGGATATCGGACAAAGGACGTGGACTTTCAACATGAACTAGCTCGCGCGATGGCGGCTCCGGACGGAACTACCCCTCATGCGGCGGTCAGGAGTGTGAGTGGGCTGTTGGAGCGGCCCGATGGAAATAACGTAGACATTGATCGTGAGGCAATGAAGCTGTCAGAGGTTCAGCTGCAGTATCAGATGGGTACTCAGTTGATGAAAGACCGGTTTCATCAGATCATCACAGCGATCAACGGAGACGAATAGAGGCTTATGGGAGTTTTCAGTGCATTGAATATTAGCGCTTCTGCGCTTTCGGCGGAGCGTGAACGGTCAGAGGTCGCAGTGTCGAACCTTGCGAACGTGGATACGACCCGCACCGAAGGAGGTGCCGGACCGTATCGTCGACGGGAGGTCGTGTTGGAAAGCATCGGGACATCCCCCTTTGGGACCGTGCTGAATAATGTGTCGGAGTTGCGAGCAGGGACAGCTCCGGCGGGTGGAGTCAAGCTCACGCGGGTTGTGGAGGATGGGGCAGATCCGATCCGGAGGTACGATCCGGGTCATCCGGATGCAGATAAGGATGGCTATGTTTCATTTCCTGCAATCAATCCGGCTGAAGAGATGGTGGATCTCATGGGATCGGTACGGGCATATCAGCTGAATGCGTCTGCGGTCTCAGCCTCAAAGCAGATCATTCAGCAATCTATCGACATTCTAAAGAGCTAGGAAAGCCACAAATGATCAACGGTATCGTTTCAGGAATTCCCTCGATCGCGACGGATCTCACTACCAGTTTAACCGGAGCGACGAACAGCCAACCGTCTTCAGCAAGCTTCGCCGATATCTTCCAATCGGCCGTAAGTGATGTGGACTCATTACAGAACAGCGCCGATCAACAAGTGGCTAATCTCCTGCATGGAGCAGGCAATGCAGACATTGGTGGCACCATGGTGTCGGTCGAAAAGGCGGATGTCGCCTTTCAATTGATGATGCAGGTACGTAACAAGGTTGTTAGTGCCTATCAAGAGATGGAAAAGATGCAATTCTGAAGGGCGCTGATCGATGCAGAACAAGGCAGTAGAACAACTTAAGCAGGCCTGGCAGCGGATGAGTCCGCGACAGCGCATGATCGTCGCCGGGGGAACGTTGGCGGTGGTGGCCGGTCTGGTTGTGTTGACGGTCATGATGGGCTCGACGGACTACAAGCCGCTGATGACAGGCCTGGAACCAGACGACGCCCAAACCATCTCACAGCAGCTCTCCGCTAAGAAAATTGACTTCAAGATGACTCCGGACGGAAAGGGAATCGAGGTCGCGTCAAATCAACTCGATGAAGCGCGTATGGAAGTGGCTTCGCAGGGAACGACTCGTAGCGGTCGAATGGGCTTTGAGCTGTTCGATAAGAGTTCGTGGGGACAAACGGAGTTCGATGAGAAGGTGAACTATCAACGTGCGCTGGAAGGGGAACTCGAGCGCACGATTGGAACCTTAAGCAACGTTAAGAGCGCGCGCGTTCACCTTGTGATGCCGAGAGATTCGATTTTTCTGGAGCAATCACAGCCTGCAAAGGCTTCGGTAGCTCTCCGCCTAAAGCGTGGTGGCTTGAGCCAGGATCAGACCAACGCGATTGCACGCCTGGTGAGCGGTGCCGTTGAGAATCTCTCACCGGCTGATGTCGCGATCATTGATGCCGACTCGAACGAGTTATTGAATCGGCATAGCTCGACAATGGAAGGCCGGGAGTTAGAGGACGAGTTCTCGAAAAGGCTGATGGCGACCTTGGGACCGGTTGTTGGAATTGACAATCTACGCACGAGCGTAAACGTGGAGTACGACCTCACGAGCTCGGAGGAAAGCGAGGATAAATACGATCCAAACGTGAGTGCCTTGCTTACCACGCAAAAGACGATGGAGCAGTCCGGACAGACCGACGATGGAGGTGTTGCGGGTACAGCAAGCAATCTGCCGGCGACTCCTGGCAAGGGAACTACGCAGTCGCAGGACGCCAATGCAGACGGATCGATGCAAACATCAAAATCGGAGAACTCCACGTTCGGTGTGAATAAGCTTTCGCGACGTACTGTCGCGCCCGCGGGAAGAATTCGGCGCATCACCGCGGCGATTCTTGTCAACGATTTTTCTGACAAGAAGATGGTTGACGGCAAGATGGTGGGCTCGACTTACAAGCGCTCGCCCGCACAACTCAAGCAACTTCAGGATCTTGCCGCGGCGGTCATTGGGGCGGATTCGCAGCGCGGCGACATCGTGACGGTGGAGAATATGACGTTCAGCGATACGGGTGCGAGCGATCTCGCTCCCACGCTGGGTGAACGGCTGCAGAAGATCGTAAATGATAACGTCAACACACTGAAGTATGCATCTCTATTGCTTCTCTTTGTGTTGACCTGGGCCCTGGTCTTCCGTCCGCTGCAGAAGCAAATTGTCGGCGTTGTGCGGGAACTGGGGACAGGAAAAGCGGCTCCAATCGCTGTGGCGGAACTTGCGAGCGGTGCCGAACTTCCGGGCGATGATTTCGACAACCTTCTGGAGGCGGATACCAACACCGTAGGTCTAAAGCGACGACTGACGGAGATGGTACAGGCCGAACCTGCCACGATGACACGCACCCTTCAGAACTGGTTACAGGAGTCCGAAGGATGAGTGAGCTTACCGATTACAAACAGCTCAGAGGCGTGCAAAAGGCGGCCATCCTGATGACTGTGCTGGGCGATGATACCGCGGCGGTTTTCTTTCGGAATCTGCCCGAAGATGACCTGCAGCTGGTCACAAAAGAGATTGCAAATCTCGGTAGAGTCCCGCCTCAGATCTCGCAGCAAGTGTTGCGTGAGTACCATCAGATGTCCGCGGCACGTGAACTTCTTACTCAGGGAGGAGCCGCGACGGCGACCCGTCTCTTAGTGAAGGCATTTGGCGAAAACGGCGCGAAGACGATGCAGAGTCAGATGGTGAGGACCGACGAGCTAAACTCCGGTCGGGCCGAATCACTGCAGAAGGCAGACCCAAAGCAGCTGGCGCGGCTTCTAGAAGGTGAACATCCTCAAACTGTCGCACTTGTCCTGGGGCATCTTGAGCCGAAGCAGGCTTCAGCATTGCTGATGCAACTGCCCCGGTCGGCGCGAGCAGAATCGGTACGCCGGCTGGCGAACCTTCGACAGTTTTCACCGGCGATGGCCGAGCGCATCTCGGCTGCATTCCACCGGAGGCTGAGATCAGCGGGCGAGATCAATAAGAGAACGTATTCGGGGTTTCAAAACGTTGCCGCGTTGATGAATATCGTCGACACAGAGACGTCCAGGGAGATTCTGGAAAGTATCGAGGGACAGGACCCCAAGCTGGCAAGCAACATTAGGGAATTGATGTTTACGTTCGAAGATTTCATGAGGCTTGATGACAACCAACTCCGCGAGCTATCGGGTGCGGTGGAGCGGCCGTTGCTTGCGATGGCGCTGAAGGGTGCAAGCCCAGAGCTCCGCGAGCGGTTTTATAAGACGCTTTCGGCACGTGCAGTGGAACTGTTGAAGGAGGAGATGGATGCGCTGGGACCGGTTCGGAGCAAGGATGCACTGCGTGCCCATGGGGAGATGGTGAGCATTGCGCGTCAACTCGAAGAGCAGGGACGGATGAACCTGCGCACCGAGGAAGGGGACGCCTTTCTCTAGTATGTGCACTTCCATCTTGCCATTGGAGTATCACGAGGCACCCCTTGATGCGCTCGCTTTACCGGAAGGGTCTTTGCCGGCGGTGGATGAACCGCCGCCCTCTGTAGTCATGGGAGTGCCCGAGGAGGAGGTTGAACGGCGGGTACAGATCGCACGAGATACTGCGGTCGCGGAAGCAGATCAACGGGTGCGCGCCGAGTGTGAACGTGCAACCACGAGCGCACAAGAGAAGATCGCAGAGGTTCTCAAGAAGTTTGCCGACGAACGTGCGGAGTACTTCAGAGGCGTAGAAAGCGAGGTTGTTCAGTTAGCGATCGCAATCGCGCGCAAGATCCTCCAGCGTGAAGTGGAGATGGATCCGACACTACTGACAGCACTCGTACGAATTGCTCTCGACCGCATGCAGTGTGGATCCATGGTTCGCATCCGGGTTGCCGCGGAGAATGCAGATGTTTGGCGTAAATGTCGAGATGCAAACGGAGACTCTTTGAGATGGGAGATTGTTCCGGATGAGACGGTGGATTCAAGCGGCTGCATTGTCGAGACGGAGCTCGGAACAGCGGACTTCGGGTTTGAAGCGCAGTTGAGAGGTGTGGAGGAGAGTTTTGCACAACTGCTTGCACACAGACCGGCTACACAATCGCGACATGCTGCAGGAGTTTGAAGAACAGTTAAATCGTCGCTCGCCCGTCCGTTGGCAGGGGCGGGTCACCCGTGTGATGGGCAACCTGATCGAGTCCGAAGGACCGTTTGGATCAGTCGGCGACGCTTGCGAAATTCGAGCGGCTACCGGTGCACGCTTCGCGGGTGAGATCGTCGGCTTTCGCGGAAGAACGATCTTATCGATGTTGACAGAGGATCCGACGGGCATTCGCCTGGGAGATGCGCTCACCTCACTTGGTGGTCGACCATCTGTGCCGGTTGGATTGGGCATGCTGGGCAGGGTATTCGACGCGAACGGCACACCGCTTGACGGGCTGGGTGGCTATCGGTCGTCTCGTATGGCAGAGATCGATGGACATGCGCCAAAGGCGCTCGAACGGTTGCCGATTCGTGAGCCACTCGGATGTGGTATTCGCGCCTTGGATGCGTTCACGACTTGCGGTCGCGGCCAAAGGCTTGGAATCTTTGGGGGCAGCGGCGTTGGCAAAAGTACCCTTCTCGGGATGATGTGCCGCGGAACGGCAGCTGATGTGATCGTAATGGGGCTGGTTGGAGAGCGCGGTCGTGAAGTTGGGGAATTCCTGGAAGTGATTGGGGAGGAAGGGCGCAAACGTTCCGTGATCGTCGTCTCGACATCGAATGAACCGCCACTGATGCGACTACGGGCTTCGTTATTAGCGACTGCGATTGCTGAGGCCTTCGCAGCAGATGGAAAACATGTCCTTCTAGTAGTGGACTCGTTGACAAGATTCGCGATGGCGCAGCGCGAGATTGGTTTAGCCGCAGGAGAACCACCGACGGCCAAGGGTTATACGCCGTCGGTCGTGAATAAGTTGGCTCGGCTCGTGGAACGTGCGGGTCGATTCCACAGGGGAAGCATAACGGCCTTTTACACGGTGCTGATGGAGGGAGACGATCAGCAGGATCCAGTTGTCGATACAGTCCGCTCGTTACTGGACGGCCATATCGTTCTGGACCGTCGGCTTGCCACGAAAGGACACTATCCGCCGATTGCTGTTCTGGATAGTTTGAGTCGCCTCATGCCCAGCATTGTTGGCCCCGAACATTTGCAGAAGGTGACGGAACTGCGCAATTTATTAGCCGCATATGCACGCTCGGAGGACCTCATTCGGATCGGGGCGTATCAGCGCGGAGGCGATGCTGTACTTGATCGAGCAGTGGAGGTACTTCCCGAAATTGAAGAGTTTCTCCGTCAGAATACATCGAGTCTCTGTACTTTCGAGGAGATGACTCAACAGCTGTCTGCGGTTCCGAGTTAGCCCGTGCGATCGCTAGATTCCATCCAAGTCCTTCTACGGGTGCGATTTCAGAGAGAGCAGCTTGAAGAGCGCAAGCTTGCGGCAATCATCGAGAAACTGAAGTTGGCGCAGTCCGAGCTCGGACACCTATCAAACGAATTGAATCGCATCACAACTACACGCCTCAATGAAATCCAATGTGCTGTACCCAACACACATCATCAGGCGGTGGAGGCGCATACGAAGTTGCTCTGGAAACAATGTGTCGATTATGTGGAAGAAATCAAGAGACTCAAGGGGGCGTATACACAGCAATTGTCAACCTATTTGTTCGCACACCGGGAGCGGGAAATTATGGAAAGTTTCGATAAGAGAAGGAACGAAGCACGTCAGGCGGAGAGGAATTTGCGCGAACAGAAGCTGAATGAAGACCTCTTTCTCGCAAGAAGAGTCGCGAAGTGGGACACGTAAATCCCGGTTGCAACATGTGCTGCGGCGAAAGAGGGAGGACAGGATCCAACACATTCGCCGATAACGAACAAGTGCGCCGAAGCTATTGAAATAGGGGGCAGGCTGTCCTGTGAAAGTAAGTGTGGCACACGTCGTGAACGGACAGGTCGCGGGGGCGAGCGATCTTGTATCCCTAATGGCAGGCGGCCAGAGTGGCAGCTTTGCCTCCTTGCTGGATTTAGATGGAACCGAACGAAATGCCACCCAGCGAGTCGATGAAGGCCCCGGGAAACAGGGCCATCGATCGAAAGAGAAGGATGACAATGACGGCGCAACTCCGGCGCATGGGGGGGGCGACTCCACTACCAGATCAAACCTTGTGGGTGTGCAAACTATTTCGGACATCGCTGTCATGCCGTGGCAACTAGAATCCGACAGTTCTGGGGCGAGTCCAGATGCAGGGAAAATTACGCGTGCGACCTCACTCACCGAAACAACTAACGAAGCTGCATTACAGATTCGTACAGGCCCGGCGGAGGCGAATGTCCAATCCTTCGGAGCGTCAGGATTGAACCTACAGCAGATCCCAAATAAGAGCACTTCAAACGTTACATCCTTCCAAAATCTGGGCGATGAATCTCCGAAAGGCGAGATTCGTAGTCAGGACATCGACGTAGCGAAGGTTGCGCCCTCACCAAATGATACCGGGATGCCATCGACAGATTTGGAGCCCTCGTCGGTGACTCCGGCCAATGCCGGGTCCTCGAAATGCTCAGTCGACTCTACTGTTTCAACGGTGGTTGCGGAGACCTATTCGGGTCCTACGATACCCGAACTCTCTCCTCAAGTGGGATACGCATTGTCAAGCCACGAAGTTAAACCTGGTGCCGGCAGAGAGAATCCTACAACTGGACTCGGAGCTCAATCCAGCGATTCTTCTCCGAAAAACAACGCACAGGCGACATTGTCCGCGCACTCGCAGAGTGGCGATGATCTTGCCTCGCCTTCCCCTACGGTTGCCGACAATCGGAGTCAAGATAATGCGAGCGACCCGCATCGTGGCGCGCCTGATGGAAGACAACCCCTCAATGATGCTCGTTTTCCCGCGCCACAGAAGCTACAAGGCGATGCTCTGGGAGTTGCCAACCCAAGCATAATGCTCCATGGACATTCAGCAGCGATGAACTCTAACCACGCTGAGTCTGTTCGAGAGTCGACGCCAAATACGCAATTCAGAGAGCCACCATCGGCGCGAGCCGCGGACGAAGGTGTGGCACGATTACTTGGAAGTGCCATGCGAGGCGACTTGCGGGTGGGTCTGCAGACTGAAGCTTTCGGGCACGTCACAATTCAGGCGAATACGCAGGGTGGCCAACTATCAGCGCAGTTGTCGCTGGAGAACGCAAAAGAAAGCGCGACGCTAGCGGCACATTTGCCAGGTGTAGAACACAAGATCATTCAAGAACACGGGTTGACCGCTTCCGTGCGCCTTGTTGGCGGGTTTGGAGGAACGGGTGCCGGCTCTACTGGACATGAACGGTCCGGATCAGGTCGAAGAGATCCCGCGCCGTACATTGTGGCGCCATCTATGCAGATTAAGCATAATTCCTTGAATGAGAATCGAGAAGCTGACACAGTGTCGATCGGAAGTAGACACTTCGTGTCGTCGAGACTCGATGTCACCGTGTAGAGAAGCAGTTGGGCTCAAGGGCGATAGAGGTTGGGAAGAAGGAGATTAGTTTATGTCGGTGTCAGGTGTAAACAGCAATAACAATACGGCGCAGACCAGCAACAGCCAAGACACGAGTAGTACTACAGCGGATACCAGTCTGCAGTCCATAGAGAGCACGTTTCTGACACTGCTAGTTCAGGAACTGCAGAACCAAGATCCAACTGCGCCAATGGACAGCACCCAGATGGTTGGCCAGATGATCTCCCTAAACCAGCTAGATCAGCTAGCGAGCATTAATCAAGTGGTTACGAACGCACTTGGGTCGTCGCAGACGCCAGTTGCGAGTGGAACTTCGGGAAGCTAGAAGCGGCTGTTGAGCTTTACAGATCACAGTGGAATTAGGTTGCAGCGAATGGATGTGTGAGTGAGTCGATGTAACTGAATGGCTCTTTCTCCTCCGAAATTGCTGCCTAGAACTAAGGAACCAGAGCGGAGAATTGTTATGTCCATGTCAACTGCCCTGTCGGGTCTGAATGCTGCCGAGTCTGCACTCCAGACTATTTCGAATAATCTCGCCAACATGAATACAGATGGTTATAAGTCACAAAGCACTACGTTTGCCGACCTGTTTTACCAGGCGTACGGCAGCAGCGGAAGTGGTAATCCGATCCAGACGGGTCTTGGTGTGCAGGTGACTGGAATGTCGCAGGATTTCAGTAATGGCCCAGTGGCTTCCACCGGCATTAGTTCGAATATGGCGCTAAGCGGTGCCGGCTTTTTTGTCGTCCAAAGTGCCGGGGGCGCTAAGACATATACACGCAATGGTGATTTCACTACAAATTCGGCGGGGCAACTGATTACGCTCGGCGGTCAAATGGTCATGGGATATCCCGCTGTGAATGGTGTTGTGTCTGCGAACTCCGGTCTACAGCCCATAAATGTTGGATCGGGGACAACGACTCCGGCGGCGGCCACTGCGAACTTCTCCCTGACGACAAACCTGAACGCCTCCACTGTCGTGGGCGACACCTTCCAGTCGCCGATTAGTGTGTATGACTCGCTTGGTAACTCCCACGTCCTGACCGTCACTTATACGAAGACTGGCCCGGGAGCTTGGAACTATCAGGCAACAATCCCTTCGAACGAAATCCAAGGAGGGACGGGGACGACGACGACGATTGGAACGGGTACGTTGAATTTCGACAGCTCAGGGCAGCTCACGTCTCCAACGACCCCAGTGGCGCTCACCGTTGGACCGCTTGCCGATGGAGCCGCAGCTCTGAACGTCAACTGGAATCTCGATGACGCAAATGGGAATTCGCTGTTGACCCAGACTGCAAGTCCTTCCAGCAACAACGCAACAAATCAGGATGGATTTTCTGCAGGTGTATTGAACACTTACACCATCTTGTCGGACGGTACTGTCGAGGCGACATTCTCTAATGGCGAGACTCAGGCGATCGGGCAGATCGCGGTTGCGAGTTTTGCAAACCCGGAGGGGCTGACTCTCGACGGAGACAACCAGTACTCGGCCACAACTGCTTCCGGCGCGGCGGTAATCGGAACGGCGGGCACCGCCGGTCGGGGAACCATTGCCGGGTCTTCGGTTGAGCAGTCAAATGTAGATATGGCGACGCAGTTTTCGGATTTGATCGTATATCAGCGTGCCTACGAGGCCAACGCCAAAGCGATTACCGCATTTGACCAGATGGAGCAGGCGACCCTGCAGATGAAGAGTTAAGCCGCTGGCCTAACGAAGATTAGAACTAACTTAGCAAGTGTCGCCCTCACCAGAACACACGACCCTCGACTGCGTTCTCGTCGGAGTAATCGCGGGAGATAGCACGCAGACTAAGTGAGCTCTAATCTCTTGGTACCGTACGGGTGAAGTGATCAAGCGCGTGCATCTGCTTCGATGCGAGCCTCTTCATTCCCAGGCAAATGTCCATTGGCGCTCTCTAAGACAGGTTGGCATCGCAATTGCAGTAGGTATTGGCGTTGGAACCTGCTCCGAGAAGGTGGACTATGGCGGAAACAAAATCAGAGCAAAGCGTGGAACTGGTTCTACCGCACTCTGTGGTTAAGGACGAAGAAGATCCATTTTTGCCGGCTCACATGCTGCCATGTCGGTTGGTTCTGGAGACACCAGTGATCAATTTCACTGTTGGAACACTTATGCGGTTGGAACGAGGCTCTATCGTAGAGACAGCTGCGCAGCATAATGAGGATCTGATACTCCACGTAAATGGTCAGGTCGTCGGAACTGTTAAGTTTGATGTGACCAGAGATCGCCTTGCAGTGCGTCTGACAGGTGTCGCGTGACCACCACCTGTGATATAGCTCGTACCTCTGCACCGAAAGCGATACCAGCAGATCACAGGTTTGTGAGTAATGCTGGTCGTGCGTTGAGTGCGACCTTGCTCCAAAGCTGGAAGTGGCTGAGTAGGCATAGCCGTGGCGTATTGACTCGTGGGGTGTCCCGACGGCTGAGGGTGGCGGAGACGGTGTCGCTCGGCGAGAAGAGGTTCGTCTCGATTGTGCAGGTGGATGGCGAACAGTTTTTGATTGGTGGCACCCCCGCAAACGTCGTCCTTCTAGCGAAATTGGAAGCGAAGCCCGAAACCCTTGGCTCGTTTGAAAGCGTCTTTGCTCGCGCGCAGTCTGACGTTGATAGAGTGCAGCCGGACGGTGAGGCTTCAGCCGAGGTGGTGCAATGAGCAGCCTGCGGCTGTTGTGCCTCAAGTTGCTGTCGATCGCTGTCCTATTCGGGCTGGGGAGCGCACGAGCACAAGCGCAGTCCGCATCGGAAGTGCCGACACCCTTTCTCAACTCCAATCTGACGCCGTCGCCGACCACGCAGGAGATCCCGTGGTCGTCGAATAGCACAACCAATGACGTGCTGAAGAATATGACGAATCCGCCTGGTATCACGGGCGAGCCGCACCCGAGCGGTCCCGGATACCCGCGGGCAAGAGTAGGTGCTCCAGTAAACGGGATTCAGATTACTGGTCTGGGAAATAGCTCCGCACCTTGGACGATTGTCGTTTTACTCACGTTACTCGCGCTGATCCCTTCATTAATGATCTGCGTCACGCCATTCGCAAGACTGCTTGTCGTTTTTCATTTTCTCCGGCAAGCCCTGGGGTTACAAACCACTCCATCGAACCAAACCCTCATTGGGCTGTCCCTTGTGCTAACGCTCTTCATCATGCAGCCGGTGGGCGAGCAAATCTATCATGATGCGGTTGTTCCTCTCGAAACAGGGAAGATCAGCGCGTTCGATGCTGTAGGACGCGGTTCGGAACCGTTGCGTCATTTTATGGCCCACTATGTACGTGAGAAGGATGCGGCACTTTTCCTGGATATTGCACACGTACCACGTCCCCGCACTGTAGATGACATTCCAATGCGGGTAATGATGCCCGCCTACATCGTCTCTGAACTTCGGGCAGGATTTCAGATCGGTGCGGTATTGTTTCTTCCTTTCCTCGTTGTGGACATCGTAGTTGCCTCCATTACGAACGCGGTCGGCATGATGCAACTGCCTCCGGTCGTTATCTCGACGCCACTCAAACTAATGCTGTTTTTGATGGTTGATGGCTGGCATCTTCTGGTTGGTGCCCTCGTGCGGAGCTTCAACTGATGGGCACCGATCAGGTCATCACGTTAGGGCGCGCCATGCTAATCGAAGTGGCGATCCTCGTTGCGCCCTTACTGTTGATTACAGTCGCGGTGAGTTTTCTTGTGAATATTGTGCAGGTGCTCACCTCGCTCCAAGACCAAACGCTTTCGGCCGTGCCAAGGCTCCTCGCAACCGGGGCGGCGCTGTTTGTGCTAATGCCATGGATGTGGCGGCACCTTGAGCTCTATACGCTACGTTTACTCTCGGACTTTCATGGGGTACTCCAATGATCGAGATACCCCTGGACCGAATTATCTTTGCATTTCTTGCAATCTCCGTGAGAGTTACCGGGCTTATGTTATTTGCTCCCTTCTTTGGGAGCATGACGATTCCTCCAAGGCTGAAGGCCATATTCGTTATTGTGCTTTCTATTCTGTTGTACCCGCTGTTATCGTCCGGATTGACAATGCCTACGCTTAGCCATTGGCCGACGCTGGTGATACGTGAATTGGTGATTGGCGCGGCCATTGGCATCGCAAGCAATCTGGTCTTTGATGCAGTGCAAATGGCAGGTCAAGTGCTGAGCACGCAGATGGGCTTTTCACTCGTCAACCTGCTGGACCCCCAAACACAGGCCGATTCAACAGTCGTTGCCATGTTTCATCAGACCATCGCCATGCTTATCTTTCTACGGCTCGATGTTCATCTCTGGTTGCTTCACGCTCTAGGCCGGAGCTTTCAAGTTCTTCCACCGGACAGTTTGAATCTTTCTGGGAACTTTGCTTTCGCCACGCTCCGCGCGGGCGGCGCGGTGTTCGCTCTTGGATTGCAGATGGCTGCTCCAGTGTTCTCAGCCACGTTACTTACAGACATTGTTCTGGGATTGCTGGGTAAGGCATCACCAAACATGCCGCTAATGCTATTGGGCCCTCCTGTCAAGACGCTGTTGGGTTTGGGTGTGCTCTTCGCGGCCTTGAAGTACTGGCCGGCCATGCTCGAGCGCTTCTTTCAAAGCTCCTCTGAACTTTCAAATCGCTTATTGCTGTTGGCGCGATAGATCATGCCCGAATCGGACAAGACACAAAAGGCAACTCCGCACCGGCGCAAGAAGGCCCGAGAACAGGGCCAGATTGCGCGATCGCGGGAGTTTGGAAATGTGCTTGCTCTTGTTGGAGCTGCCGCTACATTGGCTGTTATGTGTTCCGATCTCGTTCCGCACTGGGCGGCGTTCTATGACGGGTTGCTCATTGCTGCAAGTGACGGAGACATCGGTCCAAACGGGCCGATCTGGTTTTGGAGCGCGATTGAAGTGCTGCGGTGGATTGTACCGATTCTCCTAATTGCTATGCTCCTTTCGGTCAGCGTCTCTTTGGCCCAGGGAGGGTTGAATTTCGCCCCGGCTGCACTAACGCCAAAGTTTGAGCGACTGAATCCAGGAAATCGACTCGGTCAGATATTCTCCTTCGTTACATTAGGCAACCTGCTGAAATCTCTCATTCCCTTTCTGGCTATCGGCTTACTCGGATTTGGTGCTATCAAGTCGCATTGGAGTGAACTCGCGCAAGCATCTGGTGACGATCTCCGGACGCTGTTGATGGCGCTCGGAGAGCTTCTTCGAAGCGTTTTGTGGAAGGCCGTGCTCGTCCTGATCGTATGGGCAGCTGTGGATTATGTTTTAACTTGGAAGCAGAGCGAAAGTAAGCTCCGCATGAGCCACGACGAGGTAAAGCGCGAGCACAAGGAGACCGAAGGCAATCCGTTTACAAAAGGACAAGTGCGAAGACGACAGCGCGCAATGCGAAAGCGAAAGCCACTCGAAGCAGCCGCCAAGGCCACGATCGTGGTGACAAATCCGACGCATTTCGCAGTGGCTCTGCGCTACGAGCCAGCGATGCGGGCACCTGAAGTTGTAGCCAAAGGGCGAGATCTTCTGGCGCAACGGATCAAGACGATTGCGCAGGAACACAATGTCCCAATTATGGAGAATAAGATCCTGGCGCGTACCTTGTACGGCGCAGTTGAAGTGGGGCAGGCAATTCCATCGGATTTGTATCAGGCTGTTGCGGAAATTCTTGTCGTTGTCTTTCGTGCTCAAGCTGAACTGCGCGAACGTGAAGCTATGCGCAGTCGAAGAGATGCCACTGGAGAGGTTGTCAACTCAAGATGAAATCAAAGAATGTTGTCAGGCTTCTCCAGGGATTCGGCGATTGGGCTGTGCCATTGGCTGCTGTCTGCATGATCTTTGTGTTGCTAGTGCCGATGCCGAGCTTTGTGCTGGACTTGCTTCTGACGTGCAGCATCGCTGCTTCGGTCCTTGTGCTGCTGACAGCCATTCAGGTTCTTCGGCCCGTTCAATTTTCTGTATTTCCGAGCCTTATCCTGCTTCTCACACTAACGAGGCTGTCTCTCGATCTTGCAAGCACGCGAAGAATACTCCTGCATGGCAACGAGGGACCGTCGGCCGCCGGCGCTGTTATTCAGGCCTTTGGCCAGTTCGTAATTGGTGGGAATTACATAGTGGGATTTGTGCTCTTCCTCGCACTGATCGCGATTCAGTTTCTGGTAGTGAGTCACGGGGCTGTTCGTACGGCAGAGGTGACTGCGAGGTTCACGCTGGATGCACTTCCAGGTAAGCAGATGGCGATCGACGCTGATCTCAATGCTGGACTGATCAACGAGGAGCAGGCTCGCACGAGACGTGAGGCAGTTGCACAGGAGGCCGAGTTCTGCGGCGCAATGGACGGGGCCGCCCGATTCAGTCAACGTGATTCCGTCGCGACGATTTTGATTCTGGCGATCAACATTATTGCTGGCTTCATGATTGGCGTTTTCCAGCAGGGAGTCCCGTTTGCCGATGCGGTGAAGACCTACACAGTATTGACGGTAGGAGATGGGCTGGTGTCCATCCTGCCTTCGCTGCTCGTATCTGTTGCCGGCGGAATTGTGGTTACCCGGGCCGCCTCAAAGGAAACGTTAGGAATTGATATGCGCCGGCAACTGGCCAGCCAGTCCATGCTGCTGTGGATTGCAGGCGGTGTGCTGGTTGCGCTCGGATTGATCCCCGGGTTACCAAAGATTTCATTTTTCCTTCTCGGCGGGGGCCTGATGTACGGCGGGTACCGGTTCAAGACGCCGATGAAAGAGGGGGCATCTAGTGGGAAGAAGGACGAGAAGTCATCGGGTGCTAAGGGAAGTGCGAATGCGGACGCAGTCGAGGGCGTTCTCAAGCTTGATGAACTGACATTGGAAGTGGGATCCGGCCTTATTCCGCTTGTAGACGAGAAACAAGGCGGCCAGCTAATGAACCGCCTCAAAGGAGTACGCAAAAAAATCGCGCAGCAAATGGGCTTTCTTGTTCCGCCCATTCATATCACGGATAATCTGGCACTCCGTGAAAACGAATATGTACTCCTTTTGCGAGGGATCGAAGTTGCGCGGTGGCAACTTCGCCGCGGTCTGCTGCTGGCCGTTAGCTCGGAACCGGGCACCGTGGATCTCCCTGGTACCGAAACCCAAGAGCCGGCATTCAATGTTGCGGCGAAGTGGATATCCCCCGATCTCCAGGCCCAGGCTATCGCACGCGGTTGCGCTGTCGTTGAGCCGACGTCAGTGCTAACTGCGCATATATCGGAGGTAATACGAGCGAATGCCCATGAGCTTCTTTCTCGCGGAGAGACCAAACGTCTCATTGATCGACTGAACGACTCACATCCGAAGCTTGTGGAAGAACTAATTCCAAAGCTTCTTACGCTCGGCGAACTGCAACGGGTTCTGCAGGCGCTCTTGCGCGAGCAAGTCTCCATCCGTGATCTTGGAACAATCCTGGAAGGGCTGATTGAAGCCGCTGCAGCGAATAAGCATCCTGTAGCGCTCGTAGAAGCTGCACGCCAAGCATTGAGCCGCGCGCTGGTTCGACCGTTGCTCGCGCCAGATGGCGAACTCAAGGTGGTCACATTGGACGCATCCATCGAAGAAGAATGTGTGCGAGGCGCTAACCTCCAACCCGGCCAGATTACGTCTAGCGCATTACAGGTTTCAGTTGCCCGCAAGGTTCTCGACGGACTCCGAAACAGCTTTGGACCAGAAATCAGTAGTGCCCCGCCCATACTGCTTTGTGCTTCGCCCGGACGATTCTACCTCCGACGACTTCTCGAGCCATTTCTACCGAAGATTGTCGTAGTGTCGCCAGCTGAAATTCCGCCGGTCACACAGATTCGCACACTTGGAGTAGTGCGATGACGGTACCGGTGCCGGAGTGGCAGAGCGATTCAAGAAAGTACAGTGATAACCGATAAAAGAAGTGGACAGGCCATGGATCGTGAAGTTGAGATGACGAAGGAAGAGGTCATGCGAGAGCGGATAATCGCGCCTTGCAACTTCCGCGCATCAGGTCTTCTTTCGAATGAGAGTACACGCCAGCTGAGGAGTATGCATGAAGCTTTTGCGCGTACCCTTTCACATTCGTTGGACTTATTTCTCGGATCGCCGGTCGAAATGAAACTTGTAAAGGTCGACCAGGTTGGCGCACGAGAGTTTAGTGCGGCGGCCATGGCATCAGGCAGTTACCTGGTTCCATTCAGCCTCCTTCCCATGCAGGAGCGAGTGATAGTCAAATTCGAGAACGGTCTTCTGTTCCCGTTGCTCGACTTGCTACTGGGGGGGCCGGGCGAACCCATTGAACAGATTCGAGAGCTTACCGAGATTGATGAGGAACTCTTTCGAAGCGTGACGGAGCTAATTGCGTCGCAATTAGAGCGCGCCTGGAAGATCTCTATCGTGTCCGTATCGCCGTTGGCTTCGGTTAAGCCAGCTATGACGGGACAGCTTTTCGCCATGGAGGAGCGGGTCGTAATATTACAATTCGAGATCCGGCTCGCTACGACAGTATCGTCGTTTGCGCTCGCGCTTCCGATAGGTTTCTCAAGTGGTTTAGTGCGCAGCCACACCGATGCCGGACGACGAAACGAGGTTTATGCGAACGCCCGCCTCCGCTTTCGGGAACGGCTACTGCGTTGTGACATGCCGCTCTCGATTGATTTAGCAGATCTAACTATTCCCTTGGGAGAGGTCATTGGGCTTGAAGTCGGAAACATACTGAATCTTCGAGCGCCGATTCAAACGCCAATTCTACTGCGAGTAGGTGACCATCCGATCTTCGAAGCGACGCCAGTCCGCCGAGGCGAGTATAAGGCAGCGCAATTGAATTCTCCGGTGAAAGGCGAGGTCTAAGTGGTCCCAATCAGAAATGAAGCAGCGAAGGTACATCTCGTAACTTGTTGTGCTGATGCGTTGCAAAACTCAATAGCCGCGAAGCTAGGGGGGCAATGGTTCTGCGTGGCGTCAACCGCAATGGGCGACCCTGCGGTTGAGTTAGAGGGTGGTGAATCCCTTGTGATGCAGATACATCTTCGCGGTGCGCTCCACGGTCATCTACGGATCGAAATTGCACAGAATGACGCGAACTCCTTATTCGAGATCGATGGCTCCAACTCTTTGCTGGACGCATGGCGGAAGGTCATGGAAGGGCTAGTGCAACGGTTGCCGAAGCGTGCAATTGACGCTGGTATGTTCGCGTTCAGCGTTGAGTCCTATGATCTCGCAGAATCGTCGTCAGATTCCGTCCAAATCGGAAGGATGGAACTTGGTCAGGGAGATCGAACACGTTGCGTTTTACGAGTGATGGCGGATAACGAGTTGACTGAGAGCTTTCGGGCTGCTGAATGGAAAGTCTCGGGCTCAGCGGCAAAAGGCAATGTGGAGCAAAGCGTGACCCCCGAACTGGAGCGGGTAATCGATGTGCCGCTGAGTGTGACCTTACGCTTTGGGCAAAGAAATATGCGTTTGCGCGAGGTCCTGGAGTTGAATGCGGGAGCACTTGTAGAGCTAGATCGGCAGGTCGAAGATCCAGTCGACCTAATTCTCGATGAACGGGTGATCGCTCGAGGTGAAGTGGTCATCGTGGATGGGAATTATGGCTTGAGGATTACGGAGATTGTCGAGCGGCCATCCTCAGTCACCCTGTAGCGAGATGGAACTGTCGATTGAGCACCTTCTAGCTCCTTTGTGGCATGTGGTCTATAAGAACCGCTGCGAAGTCAACGTCATATTGGTCGATAAGATCAAAGAGGTCTAGAGAAGAATCCAATGAATAGCGGACTCTACGGCGCATGTGCCGGACTAATGGCACGTACTCAAGCTTTGGATACGATAGCTGCCAATGTCGCGAATAGCGGCAGCACTGGTTTCCGCGGTGAGGAGAATGTTTTCGGGACGGTTTTGGCAGAAGCGGGCCGACACGGCAGGATGTCGGCGCTGAATAAGGCCACAAATTCGTTTAGCCAGGTTGGTGACACCCAAATTGATACAACACAGGGAGCGATCACTCGTACCGGAAACGATCTCGATCTCGCGATTGAAGGACCCGGCTATTTCAGAGTACAGAGCGCAACCGGTATCACATATACGCGAAACGGGCATTTCCACGCGGATGCGGATGGAAGGCTGGTAACAGACGCAGGAGAACCGGTGCTCGGCGACGCAGGCGTCATAAGGCTGGCAAAAGGTAAGGTGTCAGTCAGTGCAAGCGGAATGATTTCATGTAATGGGGTGATTTCGGGGAAGGTGTCGCTCGTGACATTTGCGCCTGGTACGAAACTGATCAACCATGGCGGGTCTCAGTATGGGGCGCCGGTGGGCAGTGAACTTCCTGCTTCACAAGCCTCCCTGCAACAAGGCGCATTGGAGGGATCGAATGTTAGCCCGATGGAAGGTGTTGTGCAACTGATCTCAGCCCAACGTGCCGCGGAATCTATGAGGCACGCATTGACGCTAATCGATGGAGAAATGGATCGAGCGACGGTGCAAGACCTGGCAAGAGTCAATCAATAGCGCATCCAGCCAAATTATGAATTTGAGGTTTACTGCATGATTCGTGCACTTTACACGGCTGCAACGGGAATGAACGCCCAGCAGATGAATCTGGACAATATCGCAAACAATCTCGCAAACTCCAGCACAGCAGGCTTCCAGGAACGCCGTATGCAGTTTACAGATCTGCTGTATCAAAATGAAGTGATGCCGGGCGCGGCATCTACGCAGCAGACAACTGTGGCCGCTGGTCTTCAAGTAGGTCTTGGTGTCCGGCCGGGATCGGCCGAGATTATTCAAACCCAGGGCGAGATCCAAACCACTGGAAACCCTTTGGATATCGCTATTCAAGGTGCCGGCTTTTTCCAGATTGAGCTGCCCAGCGGGCAACTAGGGTATACGCGGGCTGGTTCCTTCCACCTTGACGCGCAAGGAAACATTGTGACTCCTGATGGAAATCCGCTGCAACCGACGATCACGATCCCTCCAAATGCAACAAACGTGTCGATCGGAAGTGATGGAACAGTGACTGCGACCATTCCTGGTCAGGAGCAAGCCTCCAACCTCGGTGTAATTCAACTTGCTACCTTTCCAAATCCAGGTGGCCTCAACAGCATCGGCAAGAACATCTATCTTCCCACTACTGCATCCGGAGATGCCATTGTGGGAAACCCGGGAAATGCAGACGGACTCGGGACGCTCCAGCAGAACTCACTGGAGCAGTCCAACGTGAGCGTAGTGGAGCAGTTCGTGGACATGATTGTTGCGCAGCGTTCGTACGAAGCGAATTCACGCGTCGTAAAGGCCGCAGACGAAATGATGCAACAACTCAACCAACTAACTCAGTAGAGAGTTGAGAAGCGCACAATGCCGGGAGCGAGAAGGCAGTCGAGGTTATTCCGCATATTGCAAGCAGTCCCACTGATGTTGGTGGCTGGCGCTTTAATGGCGCAGGGTGCTAAAGGCTACCGTTATCCGATCGTGGAGGCAGACGTAGCTAAGGAATTGAGCGCCTTTGGTGTAAATGTTAACGTCTCGCAAATACATTTTCCTGTGAAAATGAGCGCGGCAATTGAGTCGCCGAAACTGGAGATCGTTGCAGCGGAGCCGGTGAGTGACAGTCAGGCCCGCCTCGAACTCAGTTGCACCACGGTTTCTGAATGCCTCCCCTTTTTTTCAACAGTGGATATCAAGAATGCCAGGCTGGTTTCATCGGAAATGCGTTTGAAGATCGGCGGGACAGTAGCTGAGAGTCGTCGAACTGCTGTGCAGATTGGAGCAGCACGGATTAGCGAGCGACGGCTAAAGGCGGGCTCTCATGTAGCGCTGCTAATACGAGAGGGTCACTTGAACATTCGCCTGCAGGTGGTGGCGATGGACAGCGGTGCGGTAGGTCAACAAGTACGCGTGTGTACGTTGGATCGAAGGAAGGTATTCCATGGCACCGTGATGGATGAGGAAACTGTCGCCGGGGTGATGGAATGAGGACCAGGTTTCGTGCGTTGTCATTATGCGCCGCCTTACTCGTGCTCGGCATGAGAAGTTCGCACGCGGCAGTCAGCCTATTTCACAAGGCGCCAAAGAAAACGACGGCCGAGCTTCGTTCGGAGTACCTAGCAAATGTGTCTCAATCTGTAGTAAACGCCTCGTCAAGGCGTACGCCCGGAAGTCTTTGGTCTCCTGATGGCCTAATGGTTGAGCCGGCCGCCGATTACAAGGCCCATGCTCTGAATGACATTGTGACCGTAATGGTTTCCGTCCAGACGACTGCGGCCCAAAGTGGATCAGTCGATAGCGAGCGCAATTTCAATACGAATTCAACGATAACCGGTATGGCGGGTGACCTTGCCACCAAAGGTACAAATCCGTTGCTTGCTGCTTCGTCATCGACCACTCTAAAGGGGTCCGGCACAACAAACTCAAGCACAGCCTTTTCTACGAGCCTAACCGGCCAGATTATCGCGGTGTTACCCAACGGTAACCTGGTGATTGAAGCGCGTCGCCAGATTGATATGAATAATCAGCACGAAGAGGTTATCGTGCGCGGGATTGCTCGTCCAGGAGATATCACACCTTCTAACTCTGTGTCCTCCAGCTCGCTGAGTGCCTTGGAGATTGAGCTCAAGGGCAAAGGCATTATTTCCGACAGCGTGCGTCCTCCGAACGCGTTGACTCGAGCCATTCTATGGCTCTTTGGGTTCTAAGTTATGTCGCACTCTGTCTCGAAGTTAAAACGTCTCATCCTTGCGACATTTTGCGTTGTGAGTTTACTCGCTAACGGGCATATCGCGAACGCCACGCTCCGTGAGGTGCACATCCGCGACATAGCGGAAATCCAAGGCGTCCGCGAAAACCAGCTGATTGGCTATGGCCTCGTCGTCGGCCTTCAAGGCACCGGGGATCGACAGCAGACATACTTCACCGTACAGACACTTGCGAACATGCTTGCTCGTATGGGAGTACAAATCCCGACAGGAACCGCGATCGTTAAGAACGTCGCTGCAGTTATGGTTACCGCCAAATTGCCCGCGTTTGCAGAGCCGGGCATGAAGATAGATATTACGGTCTCCTCGGTGGGGGATGCCAAAAGCATTGAAGGGGGTGTGCTGCTCCTGACCGCGCTACGTGGTACAGACGGTCAGGTTTATGCGGAGGCCCAAGGTCCCCTGACTACAGGAGGTTACTCCGAAGGTGTTGCGGGTAACCTGCGGGAGGTGAACTATCCGACAGTCGGGGTTATTTCGAACGGCGCAATCGTTGAGAGAACTGTCGCCACCGATCTTCATGAATTGAAGTCGCTAACCTTTCTGTTGCGTCAAGTAGACTTCACAGCCGCACGAAACGTCGCTGATGTCATTAACAAGGACTTTAATGCAACAGTCGCGACTGTGCTCGATGGTCGCCAGATTGCTGTTGATACGCAGGCAACGAGCATGAGTTCGGTACCACGTCTGATCTCCAGGATCGAAAACTTGTCAGTTACTGTACAAGCTCCCGCGAAGGTCGTTGTAAATGAGCGGACGGGAACAATTGTTCTGGGTGGCGACGTACTGCTCTCCCCGGTGTCTGTACTTCACGGCGGGTTGCAGATTCAGGTGGACACGATAGTTAGCGCTACCCAGGCGGCTCCAGGGTCAGATGCGGCACCAGCTGTCGTATCAAATACTTCCGTTCAAGTTCAGGACAAGCAGGTTAGCTCAATTCGACTGGAGAATGGAGCGGACGTCGAAGAGTTGGTGAAGGGATTGCATACGATCGGCGCGACATCGCACGATATCGTGTCAATTTTGGAGGCGATCAAAGCAGCGGGTGGTCTACAGGCGGATTTGGAGGTTATCTGATGAACGTTATAGCGCGGGTCAATCTACCGGCGACCGAGAGCCTCTCCACAAATGTCGGCGACAAGACAGGACGCCTGACTTCGGCGGCGAAAGAATTTGAATCTGCACTGCTTGGCCAGTGGCTAAAGGATGCAGAGTCCACCTTTGGAAGTGTTTCCGGAAGCGAAGAGGATGATCCAGGTGGGGAGCAAATGAAAGAGTTCACAATGCACCACCTGGCGAGTGAGATCACGAATCGCGGTGGGATAGGAATTGCACCTATCGTTGAAAAGGCTCTCATGAAGCAGGAGGCGTCAAATGTCACCTTCCGTGAAGGAGACGGGCGCTAGTCCCGAAATACTTTATGGATCAGCAAAGTGGAACAGATCGTTTTGAACCAGTCACTGTGTGTGTGAAGCTTATCAAGGTTCTGGAGCAAGAAATTCAAGAGGGCATGACCGCTATCGCTCGCAATAGACTCGCGGACTTCGAGGAAAGCCTCTGGAGACAGGAAGCAATTTGTGTGAAGTTGAAACGGTCTATTGGGACGATTCGACCCGGTATATTGAACACTGGGTCGTACGGTCAACTCCGCGAAGCAGCTTCGCTGCTCAAAACGCGGTCTCAGATCTATGAGAAGCTCGTTGCTCAATCGAGCCGATCAAGTGCGATTCTCCAACATCTCTGTTCCTTATATCGGAATGCAGCACGATATCCGGGAAGAGCGATCTATGGATCCATTTCCCGGGAGGCCTGAACGTGATTGGACTGAATGGAAGTCTTTCGATCGCCACAGAAGCATTGGGGGCACAGACCGCCGCATTGGAGGTCGCGAGCAACAACATCGCCAATGCAATTACACCGGGCTACTCCCGCCAGGTCGTATCGCTTAGTTCCGCGGCGTTAGTTCAAAACGGTACAACCATCGATGAAGGCGTTTCGTATCAGGGATTCACAAGTGTCCGAGACACTGTTCTTGGAATGGCAATCAATGGAGCGACCTCTGAACAGGGAAGTCTTAGCGCGCAAAGTGCACTACTAACACAGATCAACTCGGCATTTTCCGGCACAACAACTGGGATTGGAGCGTCGCTATCCACACTGTTCTCGGATCTCTCTGCGCTTTCGACGAATCCGTCGGATCCGTCAGCACGACAAACAGTTCTGAACGACGCCAAGGCGCTGGCGGATGCCTTTCATCAGGGTGCGGCCGCAATCTCAGCTGCTTCGAGCGCTGCCAATCAACAGGTGTCCTCGGCTGTTGCAGAGGTCAACGAGCTGTCGCAACAGATCGCAGCTCTGAATGGAGAAATCGCCACCACGGATGCGAATGGCGGAGACGGGGGTGCCCTGACGGACCAACGCGATGAATTGACCACCCAGATGGCCCAATTAATCGGGATCTCATCAACCAAGACGGATGGCACGCCAATGCTGACGACTAGTAACGGCTCGCCATTGGTCATTGGTGACTCCTCTTATCAGTTGCAGGTCACAACAGCTCTGGATGGAACGGCGCATGTCCTGGATGGGCAGGGGAATGACATCACAAATCTCCTGAGCGGCGGGACTATTGGTGGCGCGATTACGGCTCGTGACAGCACGGTTCCGGCTTTATCGCAGCAGCTCGATGCGCTTGCTTCACAGTTTGGCACCGCGATGAATAACGCTCAAACGACTGGCTACGACCTCGACAGCAATCCGGGGACTGCTATGTTCGCAATTCCTGCAACCGGCAGCGCAGCCGCAGGGATCGAAGTAGCATTAACCAGTGGCTCCCAGATCGCAGCGAGCTCAGACGGCTCAACTGGAAGTAGCGGCAATATCAAAGCATTGCTATCGGTACAGTCCACCGACCTCGCAAGCGGGGCCACTCCAACGGACAGCTACGCGAGTCTGGTTGGCAATATCGGCTTCGCAGGATCGCAAGTGAACTCCAGCCTCGCTGCGAATACCGCCTCGCTTCAGCAGCTGACTTCTCAGCAACAAAGTGAGTCCGCCGTTTCTATTGATGAAGAGACAGCAAATCTCATCCGTTACCAACAGGCCTACTCAGCGTCCGCTAGGGTGATTTCAACAATCAATGATATCTACACAACATTGATGAACATGAGTTTGGGAGGAAGCTAATGCGGGTTGACCCAAATCTATCGGGGCTTCTGAACGCAGGGATCCAGGGTACTGAGCAGGCGCTCAACACGGCTGTACAACAGCTTGCATCCGGTCAGCGAGTGAGTCTTCCCTCAGATGATCCAGACGCTGCTGCAGCGAACTTGCAGAGTCTAGCAGAATCAGCGAACGTCGACCGATATACCAAGAATGGGGACGCCACCTTGTCGCAAGCTCAGATGGCGGATTCTGCACTGAGCAATGTGGTCAACGAATTGAATCAGGCCATTGCGCTGGGGACACAAGGCGCGGATGGATCGATGACGAGCGAGAATCGAGCGACCATCGCAACCCAGGTGCAGAGTGTCCTCTCCGAAGTCGTCTCACAAGCAAACACAGCGCTCAACGGTGTTAGCCTCTTCGCCGGCACCTCAGGAGCCGTGCCAGCGTTTGTGCCCGACAGCACCTCGTCGACCGGATACTCCTACCAAGGAGATAGCGGTGTCAACACTGTCGCGGTTGGAGACAATCTGCAGTTGAACGTCAATGTTCCTGGCGATCAAGTGTTCACAAATCCCAATGGGAATGTCCTGGGTTCACTCTCAGAACTTGTCTCCGCTTTAGGGTCTGGGACGACGGCGGATATTGGAAACGCTGTGACTGCAGTAAGAGGCGCACTAACCAATATTGGTCAGCAGCGGGTTCTCTATGCAGGTGTTGTGAATCAGATTAATGCCCAGGAAAGTTATCTCTCTCAGGAAACGATCTCACTGACTTCGCAACAGCAATCGCTCACTGGCGTGGATATGAGTGTGGCAATTTCGGACCTAACACAAGCACAGATTGCGCATAGCACAATTCTTGCCGCGGCAGCCAAGGTATTGCCCACCTCTCTCCTTGACTACCTAAAGTAGGCATATCCAGCTAATGGGTGGATTGTTTCGCACCACGCATGCCGCAAAATGTCTATTCGTCGATAGGTGATCAAGGCGCAGGCACCAGGCGCTCAGCCTTAGACAAAGGAGCAAACAGTGGCACTAACTATCCTCAACAACCTATCGGCTATGAGCGCAGAGAATTCGTTGTCTGCGACCCAAGCCCATCTGCAAAATACCCTCACACAGCTTTCCACCGGCCTTCGTATCAACTCTGGTTCAGACGACGCAGCTGGTCTCTCCATTGCAAATGGTATGCAAGCCAACATTGCGGCGTTGACCCAATCCGCACAGAACGCGACGAACGGAATCGGCATGCTGCAAACAGCGGACGGAGCGCTGTCGCAGGTGACGACTCTTTTGAGCCGTGCGGTCACGCTCGCAACGGAAGCCTCCAACGGTGGTCTGAGCACGGGGACCGACAGCCAGTCTGCGGCGCTCGACACCGAGTTCCAGTCGATTCTCGCAGAGATTAATCAGATCGGCCAGACAACTGATTTCAATGGGCAGAACGTATTCACGTCGACGACACCAAACTCGTTTACCTCAACACAGGCCTCGCTTGCAACAACCACGGCGCTGACTGCCGGCTCGAAGACCACCATCAATGATTCTTCGACAGGTGGAACGTTTGTTTACACTGCTGCGGCCGGAGACACTGTTGCCGATCTGCAGACCGCGATCACTAACGCAGTTTCCGCCGGCACATTGAGCGCTGGTACGACCGCAACGCTTTCGGGAACTGGGCAACTCCAGATCCAAACGAGCACCGTGGGCGCGTCTCTGAATGTCACAACAAATGATGCCGTCCTTGGCCCGATGCAGAACACGACGGCCGGAGCGAACAACTCGATCACCTTCATCAGCGATGGCACACAAACCAGTGCAGCCGACACGCAGATTCAAACTGTAATTAATCAACTCTCGGCAACCACCCTCGGACTTTCCGGTCAGGATCTTCAGAACGACACGAACGCTGCTGCCGCACTAACGGCGATCAATGCTGCTCTCAGCACGGTCTCCGCTCAGCGTGGCCAGATCGGTGCTTCAGTTAACCGCCTTCAGTCGGCCTCGAACGTCATAACGGCTCAGGTCCAGAACCTCACCAGCGCATCCAACGGCATCATGAATGCGGACGTGGGCAAGACCGTCAGCAACATGACCCAGTACAACATCCTGCAGTCCACGGGCATGGCCGCACTGCAGCAGGCGAACCAGGCCCAGCAGGCAGTCCTGAAGCTCCTACAGTAGCTAGGTGCGGCGGAACGGACAACAAACCGTTCCGCCGCGTTTCATGTCGGCACCAGATCGGCTTTTGAGGAATCCATTGCATGAGCTCCGTGTCATCTCTGAACTCGCTGTTGTCCAGTGCCTTGGGTGCTTCATCGTCAACGTCGTCTTCTGGAATTGATCTAAGTTCATTGTTGCAGGCAGCAACCGGAGCGACTAGTGCGGGCATCGATGTCAGTTCTGCTGTTACAGCAGCTCTTTATGCTGATCGCGCTCCTGAACGACAGTGGCAAGCCCAACAGACCACGATCGCATCTCAGATTACAGCTCTCAGTTCTCTTCAAGCGGCTCTATCATCGGTATCAAACGATCTCGATAACCTCAACGATATCGTCGGCCCACTGGCCGCACGCACCGTTTCGTCGAACTCAACTCAGGTTACAGGTACGGCTACTTCGGGCACGAGCATTGGCTCCCATTTAATATCCGTGCAGAGCCTTGCGAGCAACGCGTCATGGTACTCACCGTCGTTGCCAGGCAGCAGCTCAACTCTTGGAACATCAACGCTTACAATAACCACCGCCGACGGAACACAGACCTCCTTCAATACCGGATCCGGTATAAATTCAATTTCAGATCTGGCGAGCTCGATTAACGCTTCCGGCATCGGAGTAAAAGCCAGCATCGTAACAGACGCGAGCGGCTCAAGACTTGCATTGGTCAGCGCAACTACTGGATCGGTGGCGGACTTTTCTGTGAACTATGGAGCCGCGGGCGTTGGTACCTGGTCGTCCGCCTCACTCGCCAGTTCATCGGTACCACTGTCGACCGTTAGTTTTCAGCTGAGCGACGGGACCTCGGCTGTTACGGTCAATGTCGGCTCGGGCGACACGTTATCAACGCTCGCCGGAAAGATAAATTCTCAGGGCTTAAATGTATCGGCAAGTGTCGTTACAGACTCATCCGGCGCACACCTTCAGATTGCCCCCACCGGGACAGCGTCGGTCTCGGTTAGCTCGGATCCGGCCTTCAACATGACACGCGCCAGTACAGCTACGAATGCTTCATTAACCGTCGATGGCATTCCGATTAGCAGCGCGACCAATAGTGTCTCTGGGGTGATATCAGGGCTGACTCTGAATCTTACGGGCACCACTCCGGCTGGCAATCCTGCAACCGTGACTATAGGTTCCGATGCGAACCAGATCGAGCAGACGTTGTCGACGTTTGTGTCTGATTACAACTCGGCGCTCTCACAGGTGAATTCGCAGTTTACATACACTGTTTCAGCGGGATCACAAGGTGTATTGGGTTCCGATGGCGCCGTGCGCTCGCTGCAGGGCGCACTCGAGGGAGTCGTCGCCTATAACTCACCTAGCACGTCCGCAGGCGCCATTCAGTCCTTGAGTGACCTCGGGATCACAGTGAACAATGACGGCTCTTTGTCCTTGGATTCTTCCAAACTGGCTAGCGCCGCGGCCGACCCCGCAGCCGTACAAAACTTCTTCCAGGGAAGCGCACTGAATGGGTTTGCCCAACAGTTCAGTTCCGAACTCGGGCAGTTCAATGATCCAGCCACCGGCGCCATTACGAAGGAGATCCAGAACCTTAATCAGCAGTACTCTGAGTTGCAATCCCAGGTGAGCGATTACGAGTCGGGGTATATTGCATCACAGCAGACGGTTCTGACCGCTATGTATAGCAAAGCTGAAATAGCCTTGCAGCAACTTCCGGCTGAGCTGCAACAGATTCAGGCACAGCTCGGAAACAACAACAACTCCAACTAAGTGTGCCGGCTGGAAGCAGAAGAGGATTCAATGACCAAAAGTGCGCGCGCCTATCGAGTCTCTGCAACCGAAGGAGCTACTCACATGGACATGCTGCTGGCTTGTTATGATGCTTTGGCCGAGGACATTCGTCTTGCAGGCAAGTCGGCGGGAAAAGGCGATGTTGCTGGCAGATGCCGATACTCTGAGCATGCCCTTCTGTTGATAGGACATTTGGAGAGTTGGGTATCTTTACTCGATGAATCCGAACTTGCCGCAAGCCTGGCGAGTTTCTATAGCTATCTTCGTGCTGAAACTCTTCGCCTGCAGTTCTGTTCTGAGCCTGACAAGTTTATCGATCTTGCACTTGTTGTCTGCGAAACCAGAGCAGCATGGCAAAAGAAGCAGAGTGTAGAACTATCGCAAATCGGCGCGGGCGCGGAAGCGATCCAATTAACTGGAGAGCCGGAAGGTGCAACCTTACGCTTTTTGGCTTCAGTTTAGGATCAAACGGTCGAACCCCATCCTCCTCCTCCTGGTGTCTCAATCCTAAGCGCTGTTCCAGTTGGAAGATACTGGCTGGACTTCCCAGCCAACAGGCTTGACGCGACTTCACATGGAGCCTGTACCATCACTCTACCGGGTGCTCCAGCGTTTCCACCTCCAAGGCCGTAAGGCGCAACCTTCTGCCTATCGCAGAGTAGAGTGACTTGCGAATCGGTGAGTAACTCGAACTCGCGGATCAGTCCGTTGCCTCCTCGATGGACTCCGATCCCTCCAGATCCGGCGCGATAGCTGTAACGCTTTGCGCGTAGAGGATATGCATACTCCAGCGCCTCAATGGGAGTGTTCAAGGAGTTTGTCATATGTGTGTGGATTCCTGGGGTACCGTCACGATGCGGTCCGGCTCCCATCCCACCGGCGATCGTTTCGTAATAGGTAAATGGTAATCGTGTGCGAAGGTCGATTCCACCGATCGTAAGATTGGACATTGTTCCGGCGCTTGCGGCAGGAATTCTGAGCGGTGCAGCTTGCGCAAGTGCACGCAAGATCGTATCGACGATGCGCTGCGACGTCTCTACATTGCCGCCGGCGACTGCGGCAGGGGACTCGGCGTCTACGACAGAACCCGGCGGCGTTATAAGCGTTAGACGTCGTAGAGTACCTTCATTGGTCGGCGACCCATCGGGCATCAGGCAGCGGAGAACATACAAGCAGGCAGAGACTGTGATTGCTCGCACTGCATTAACGCTACCTCTCACTTGATTCGATGTTCCGGAGAAGTCGATCTCGAGAGTTTCCGCAATCGGATCTATCCGGAGTGTTACAGCTATCTTTATAGGATCTGCAGACACACCGTCATCATCGAGGAAATCCTCCGCGACGTAGTCTCCGGCTGGAAGCGATCGGAGTTCGGCGCGAACAAGTCGTTCGGAATAATCGAGCAGTCGATCGGACAGATATCGAAGATATGTTGGCGCAAAGCGTTCGCACAGTTGGAGTAGTCGCTGTTCTCCAATCCGGCATGCTCCCATCTGTGCAGCGAGGTCGCCTTCCCGTTCAACCGGTGTTCTGACGTTGAGAAGGATGAGACGTAGAATGTCTGCTTCGACGATTCCAGATCCAACGATATGGATAGGAGGAATGCGAATCCCTTCTTGAAAGATTTCACGTCCTGGACCCATTGACCCTGCGAACATTCCACCGACGTCCGAGTGATGAGCCCGCGTTGCCACATAGAAGGTTGCTTTGCTAGCGGTCAACGCGAAGACCGGCATTACCATCGTGATGTCGGGTAAATGAGTTCCTCCGGCATACGGATCATTGAGGATCACAATGTCGCCACGATTCAGGGTTTGGGATTCAATCGCGGAGGCAACAGACATTGGCATCGACCCGAGATGAACTGGCATATGATCGCCCATTGCGATCACACGCCCCTCATCATCGAAGATCGCACAAGAATAATCGCGGCGCTCCTTGATGTTGGGCGAGACGGAAGAGCGGCGGAGCGCCGCCCCCATCTCCTCTGCAATGGAAGTCATTGCATTTTGGTAGACCGCGAGTGCAACAGGATCCACCGTATCGCTCATGAGTGTTGTCTCCCTCGGCCACCGCGGTCGTCAACAGCGATCAGCAAATTGCCCCTCCGATCGACCTCGAGCGAGCAACCGGGAGGCAGCACTGTTGTCGATGTATATTCGCCGATAAGAGCTGGACCTTGGATCGTATCTCCAGGGTGCAGCAGATCGCGGTTGTAGGTTGTCGCTGTCAACCATTCGCCGTCGAAGTAAATCTGTCCCGTTCCACACAGGGCTCGCGAACCATCACCGCGTTCTACCGTTCCTTCGGCGAACATAAAAGGTTCGGCCGGGCGCCGCAGCCGCACACGTGCATTGACTACTTCGAGAGGTCGTTTGCGATCGGCAAAACCGAAGTTCTGCTCATGTTGGACGTGAAATGTGTCCTGTGCCTCTGGGCTGTATGGCACGTTCAGCTCGTAACCCTGACCTTTGTAGCGCAGATCCACGCTGCGTTCTACGATCAGGGCGTCTTCTGAACGAAATTCGGCACGCGCCTCTGTTTCGAGCGTTTCGAAGTGTTCTCCCAGGCTAGGCAGCAACTCGCCGGGCAGCATGATCGTACGAGAGCGCTCGCGAGTTGCATCAGCCAATAGAATGCCCAACGCTGAGAGGGCGCCGGGAACTGCCGGTATGAGTACCTTCGGAATCTGCAGAGAACGCGCGAGTGCACATGCATGAACCGGCCCTCCTCCGCCAAACGCTAATAACACAAACTCACGAGGGTCGAGGCCGCGCTCCACCGAGACATAACGGATCGCACGCTCCATATTTGATTCGGCGACTCGCAGAATGCCAGCCGCAAATTCCTCAGTTGTGGAGAGCGGACCCTTCAAATCCAAGAACGCTTTACGCGCACGCTCGATGTACAACTTCGCGGCGCCATCAAGAAAGCGCGTATTGTCGAGCCGCCCCAGAATTAGGTTCGCATCCGTAACGGTTGGCTCTTCTCCTTTTCCGAAGCATATGGGGCCCGGCTCGGAACCCGCCGATTCGGGGCCGACGCGAAGAAGACCTCCCTGATCAAAACGTGCCAGTGAACCTCCACCTGCTCCAATCGTGTGAATGTCGAGCATGGGAACAATTACCGGAACCCCAGCGACGTGAGACTCACGTCGAAGCTTTGGATCGCCACAACTCCCATTCAGAAGGAATACATCTGTTGAGGTCCCTCCCATATCCAGGCCGATGATACGAGTTATTCCAGCGGCCGCAGCAACCTTCGCCGCGCCGACTACACCCCCTGCCGGACCGGACAATATTGTGCGCACTGGTTCCGCCGCCGCAGTTCCAGCCGAGATAATCCCACCCGATGATTGCATGACGTGGACGCGGCTGCCGTCGTACTCCCTCGCAATCTGTTGTTCGAGCGCTAGTAAATACTGCTGCATCACGGGGATCAGATAAGCATTCACGACCACAGTAGATCCCCGTTCATATTCGCGGAACTCTGGAAGAATGCGATGCGAAGCTGAGATCGGCAGTCCAAGTCCACGAAGAACGGCCTCCACGCGGCGTTCATTGTGGGGAGACAGAAAACTAAACAGCGTCGAGATAGCAATTGATTCCGCGCCATTTGCCTCGATACGCTTTGCCAGCTCCGCCAACTCGCTTTCTTCGGGCTCACGGATAACGTCGGCTTCAGACGTTACCCGTTCGTTGACACCTAGTCGGAGCTCCTCTGGAACCAGACAAACTGGTCCTGGACTGCATAGGTTGTAGAGTTCAGGTCGTGCCTGGCGTCCTATAGCGATCGTATCTTCAAACCCAGCTGTGGTTACGAAAGCGACCCGAGCGCCCTTTCGCTCAAGGATTGCATTGGTGCCAACCGTTGTGCCATGGCGCAGTTCGAGATGCTGAAGATTGCCGATCTGCCGTAGGCACTTTAAAACGGTCTCGGCGGGATTGTGAGGAGTTGAACGCAACTTAATAACGTGCAGTTGCCCCGCGTCGAGATAGACGCAATCGGTGAAAGTACCGCCTGTATCAATTGCTATGCGCAAATCAGGGATCTCATTGGCAAGTCTGATCCCAACAGTATGCCCGTTTTATGGGAAGGCCGTTATGTGAGAAGAGAAGAAAGTAATCGATCGTAGATCTTAGGTTCTGAATCCTGTTGATCTCGATTAGTGCTCGCAACCCTCGCTCGGTAATGAGATTGGGCATGCATTAGCAGCTAACGTAAGGCTATTTTCATCGCGGAACGTCCGTCGCTGCGTTATCCCAGTTGACATAGATGGGATTGCCGATAAGCCACAGTTTGCCATCCGGTCCATTCACTTGGGGTCTAAACCAATGACGGTGGCCGTCGGACGTCCATTGAGTGTGAAGAGTTCCCTTCATGGCACTCGAAGGTGCGGTTAACACGCGGCCATCCTCAATCAAGGATATCTT
>Ga0157369_10000524_pt1 | contig 50617 bp, 43 predicted proteins | sample C25metaG_FD_113461 | JGI IMG/M metagenome (GOLD analysis project Ga0157369, IMG submission 113461) | Corn rhizosphere microbial communities from Kellogg Biological Station, Michigan, USA - C2-5 metaG | ecosystem: Host-associated > Plants > Roots > Rhizosphere > Soil | place: USA: Michigan... | reverse complement strand
GTTGGCGTCACCCCTAAAGAATTCTACGGAAAGCACTTGAAAATGAGTTCTTTTTTTATCGGGGAATGAGCGTGTCGCATTTTTACAATTTTGTCTGCAGAAGATATCGCAACTTCGCATTGTGATCTGATGATTCGGCAACAACGAATTGCCTGAGCATCTTCGATAAAATAAAAAAATGATGACAAGAAAAAGAAATTGTTCTATAGTTGCTTCCCTGCTAATGCTTAGCAGCTGTACCATAAAAAATACATACATCATCAAAAATGCAGAATGGCTTGTCGGAACCTGGGAACATAAAACCTCGAAAGGAAGTATCTACGAGACTTGGAAAAAAACAAATCGTAATGAATTAAGCGGTTATAGTTATATGATCAAGAATAAGGATACCATAATCTTTGAGACCATACGACTCATTAACGAACACGGGAAACTTTTTTATATTCCTGCTGTTAAAGATCAAAACAGCGGTGCTCCGGTCAGGTTTTCGGAAAAGAAAATTTCTGGACCTGCATTGACCTTCGAGAATAAAATGCACGATTTCCCACAGGTCATTTCTTATGTAAGGATTGGTAATGATTCTCTGCAGGCTGAGATCTCAGGGTTAAGAAATGGAAAAGATGAACGTCGGAAATTTCCAATGAAACGTCTTAAATAAATACCGCACATGTTAGTAATATTTCAAGCGTTGTAAAAATTAATGCAAGATCTTCCATTCTACATCAATTTTGCCAAAACAAATCCGATGACCAATGCCAGAACAAATGCAATAATGATCTTGACATAATCAGGTTTACTATTTTGAACCTCCTGATTCAACCTGACATTTTCCTGTTTTAATGTTTCCAGATTGATCTTTAAGGACGATGTCTTTTCATTGATGGCAGACTGTACATTCTTCTCGTGTAGAACAGCGATCTCTTTTTTGTAGATCTCCATTTCTGCGAGACGTTGCTTCTGTTGCTCCTGAAAATTCTTCTGCAGGTCATCCAACTGTTTCCCGGATGTCACTGAAGTTTTTGAAACTCTTCATTCCTTACCTTAAGTTGATCTGAAAAGGTCTTGTTATGTGCCTCGCTCTGTTCCTTGTATAAAACTCTTGTAAATCATCTATGGGGAGAGCATAATAAATTGTTTTGGAAAAGAATTTTACAGTACAAGAGTGGGTAGTATGAGAATCTAAAATAGCTTATTGTGTAGAAATCTAGTATCTGAAAATCTAAAATTTCCCCTATTACTGCCCAAAATAAGCTGTAATCAGTCTTTCTCTCATTTTATTTAAATACTTAATGTCCTTTGTATTCGACAGAATAATTAATGTCAAATCATTTTTATCAGCTAAATGTACCCAGTTGGCACTGTGCCCATAGCCTTCTCCCTGACGTTCTACAAAAAGAGTATTGACAGAGCCGAATTTTTTAGGATATACCCAAAATCCCAGTGCTGTATCTTCGAGCTTTTTATCAGGTGTAAGCATGGTGTTCAATGTAGTTTTATTAAATAAGGTATGCTTGAATATGGCCTGATCAAAAAGTAGAAGATCTTTGGGAGTAGAATACATGGCTCCGGCAGAATACAAATTGTCAATATATGTGTTGGTGGGTATATGAAGAGCAAATACATTGCCGCCGTCAGCCGTATAACCATCATCAATATTACTGAGAATATCATTGTGATGAAGCAATCCTGTATTCTGCATTTTCAGAGGAATTAATATTTGCTCTTTAAGGACATCTTCAAAAGGTTTGTGGTATATTTTTTCAATAATCTTTCCAAGAAGGATAAAATCCCCATTGTTATAGCTGAATTTAGTGCCTGGTTTATCGATCAGTTTTTCAGAGAGAAAGGTACTAATGAAATCATCCAGATCCCATATCGTATTATCATAAGCCTGATGAATAAGTTCTGGTGAGCTGATGTCTTTGTTTTCTCTACCACTGCTATAGGTCAACAAATTTCTTATGGTTGCTTTTTGGGCAGCTTCTCCCTTATATTCGGGATAATAGGTGGAAATAGGAGCGTCTAAATTTATTTTCCCTCTTTCATAAAGCTGCATAATCAACGTTGCAGTAAAAGTCTTGGTTAGCGAGAAGATATGAAATCTAGTTTCATCTGAAAAAGGAATATTATAATGTCGGTTTGATAAACCTTTGTAGGTAAGTAATTCAATCTTGCCATCTTTTGCAACCAATACACTACCATTGAAATTATCTTTTTGCACGCAGGAGTCGATGACTTGTTCAACTTTCTGTATCTGAGGATAGGCCAGCTGAATTATCGTCAATAAAATACATGACAGTATTTTTTTCATGAGGAGTATATTCTTAGTTAAGTACTGAATTAAGCAAGGTAAAAGTAGTCAATTATTCACTTATTTAACATTGTGATCTTTTTTGTCACCGTAATAAATGATAATCGGAATTTTTGTCAACTTTAAAAAATTCTCTTTGGAAACGGAAGACGCTTCTAGCGCACCCGCAGAACTTGCAATAGGTTTTGGTAATTCGCTTTCAGGAAAAACAAAACCGCTTCCAGGCTCGTAAGAAACGATACCTTTTACATTTTGATTTTTAATAGCGGTCAACCAACCCATTCCACCTGAATGAGAATGTGTGACCAAAACTCCGGCTCCGATTTTATTAAATAATGCTGAAGCTGCATCTACATTTACCTTAATATCAATCGTCCCAATATTCGGGGTCATCGCACGGAAATATTGATTGAGCGTGGCAGAATCTTTGGCAAACTGTACACCTTCGTAATATTTTGGTCACAATCCAACACGGAAAACATTAAACCAATTTTGCTCATCGGGCGTTGGCTCAATCGTAGAAGCTACGGTACTTCTTCCCACATTTCCTCTTCTCGGCTGGTCCATAATGTAAACTGGGAAATTCCTACGCAAAAAGATATTCTGAAAACCTTCTCTTCCATCCGGCGTTGTCTCCCAGGTTTTGGAAAACTGTCCGATTCCGTGCCACATTACCAATGGATACTTTCTGGCTTTCACAGGAATCTGATAAAAAATGTAAGCGTGGTCGCCTCTGAAAGTCTGTCCTTCCGCAGTTGGTTTTTGTGGATTGAATGTAAGATTCTCAACAGCGAACAGATTTCCTCAATACAGGAAAATCGTACTTAAGTTGGGTCACTCCTATTCATTATGGGACATTCGGCGGATGGCCGACCCGCATCCTTGCATTATTGGGAAGTTTAATTCCCCCAACATTATTTATTACAGGAATTATCATCTGGTGGCCAAGATATAAGAAACAAAGGAAAAACAAGAACTTCGGAACAACTGTGGTAAAGGTATCAAAAGAGAGATTGCCTAAAAATTTATGCTTCAGTTTCTATTTCAAAAACGGACTTCGCTATGCGTTGGTAATCTTCGCATCATCACTGGCTTGTGGAGCTTTATATGGACTTATTTCAGGGATTATTTTTGCCCCTTCCTTTTTCATCGCATACTACATCGGTATAATCGTGGCTGTAAATTTCATTATTTCTTTTATTTGCTTTATAGTTCGTTTGACGGGTTTGCTGTTCAGAAAACAGGGAAGGATGTTATTGAGATATTTTGCCTATTCACTTGCTTTTGTAATTATATTTATTCCTTTAGTTGTGATCTTAAACGTTTTTGAAGTTAAAATTTTTTATGGCGTTTATATACTTAAAGCAATACTTTGATTATCGTACAAACAATATTATTCTAATAGATATAATCGACCTAGATTAGATTTAGACACGCAGCATTGATAGCAGCATTGAGTCGTCATTGGCACCACTCTGTTTTCTTCCTAAAGGATTAAGATTAGTGACTGATACATCTCTAAAAACATTTCAACATGTCATGCTAACTAAAAAAAATCTTATTTTAACATATATCGGTTGTGTAAATAAACACAAAACTTTGCAAAAAAAAAGACGCCACTTTTTTTCCAAGTGGCGATAAAATTATATATATACTTTAAATTATCTTATGATCAGTTTCGTCACAAAATTAATTTTATAATCCTCTGACATTACTTTCAGCAAGTAAGTTCCAGATGAAGCATCAGTTATTATTTTGTTATCAGAGAAACTATTCTTTTTAACAATTCTACCTGTCATATCAGATAATTCGAAAGAACCTGATTTTACTTTTTTTACAAAAATTTCTCCTTTAGATGGATTTGGATAGATTGCTGAAAGTTCATTTTTTTCTGATACCGCCAACGTTTCGTCGGGCAAATTGACTTGGTAAAGTTCTGTACCGATGGCATCTGTACTGCTTAGCCTGGCAATAGCATAAAGCTTGTCATTATAAGAAACTAAATTAGAGCCTGTTGATACAGCTATCAATGCTTTTGTTCCAGCCTCAGTACCATCCGTTTCCCAAATCTGCTTAATATTACTAGCATTAGTAGCGTAGAAATAAAGTTTATCTTTAACAACCACAAATCTTTCAGGATTAGAGCCAAATGTGCCCGGAACTATATCCATAAACATTTTAGTTCCTTGTTCTGTTCCATCTGTTACCCAAAGTTCTGTTCCACTTGTTAAGCCATCTGAAGCAGAAAAATAAACTTTACTTTTAAACTCAGTAAAATTATTTGGATTAGATCCGGCAGTGCCATTGGAAACGTTGATGTCTTTTAAAATAACTGTTCCCGCTTCTGTGCCATCTGTTATCCAAGGCTCTCCCCCATTTCCTCCGTTGGCGTTGAAAATGGTTTTCCCTAATGCCGGACTGTAGGTAAAATATTGCGGGTATGATGAGGATGTTGGGTAAATATTTTTAATAAGACTTGTAGACGTACCATCAAATCCAAAAAGCTGGGTCAGAAAAGGAGTTGATGAATTTACAAATTGCGCATTGGCCAAAACTTTATTTGCACCTAAGCCAATATTCGTTACATTCAGGTTGTCATCTACATTAACTGGCTGTCCAGCACTATTCAGATAAAAGAGCCTTTGTGTATTGGGTGTTACGGCTGTATTTGTAGCTTTGTAATACAATGTATTTCCTAAGTTAGTAAAATTCGCGCTAAATTTTGTAACGGAAGACACTAGTTTTACACCGTCTGTTTCATCATAAGACATCAATACACCCGACGTATTCACTCCATTAATAGGCATAGTTCCGGAAAAATACAACCTATTATTAAAAGTAAACGTGTTGCCTGGTGAAGATGAAGAGTTACCAGGAACGATATCTGAAACCAATTTGGTACCTGCCTCAGTTCCATCAGTCTCCCATAATTCTGTGCCGATGGGTGTACCATTTACAGCTGAACCGGCAGAAAAATATAGTTTCCCATTATTGATAGCAAAGTTGGATGGTGCTGAATTCAATGCACCAGGATAAATATCCTTTACCAGAGTTAAGCTAGTTTGTGCAGACATTAATCCGCATAATAAGATTGCCAAAGAGTTAATTTTTCTCATACTAGAAATTGTTAGTTAAATTTATAATCATTCACGTCATAAAGCCTTCGTTGTTTGAAGTCCGAACTTTATTTCGTGCAACTAAAATATAAATAACAGTTCTAAAACAGAGGTTTTACACTATCGTAATTATTAAATTTTCCATAATTTCGACATTCCAAAAAGCAATATAAATAAATGATAATCAGATATTTAAATATTAATTAATATTTTGATTTGACAGAGGTGAAATAGTTCAATTTCGCATTAATATGTCGGTTTTAATATGATTGAATTATTATTCGTTACATTTATTTATTAGCTAATTAGTGGAATTCAGATATTTTGAAATAATTCCCATTCTTTACTTTTCCCATATCAAATCAAAAAAAAAAAACAATAATAAATAAAAATAAAAGCATAATTTTAACCTTTAATTTTATAATCTGGTGTCAAAATCCGCTTTTGTTATTCTTATGTTTTTCTTCATTTGCATCTTTGGTAAAGCCATTGATCCAGAAAAGAAACAGCTCTTCCAAAAGGCTGGCTACGACCTACCTCTGATGCCGGATAAAACACTGGAAACGCTGGATTATATTGAAAAAAACTTCGTTCTGGACACAGATGAGAAAGAAAAACTTGACTATCTTAAAATCAAATCACTCTTTTGTCAGAATAATCTCAATGAAGCATTAAAAAAAATTGCGGATAAGGATGAGAATCTTTCGACCAATATTGTTATTCTTAAAAGAAACATTTTAGGTTATCTCAGCATCCAAACGCTTTCTTTTACAAAAAAATATGAAAGTAACAATGACATTATTTTTTCTGAACAGATAAAGAATTTAACGGATAAAGTCAATCAAAATAAGATTAAAAACATTTCGGGACCGTTATCTGCTATTTTGAAAAAAGCAACAACGTGCAATCTTCTTTTAGCAAGAGAAAACCTTCTCCTTTTATTTGAAAGTGCAGGTTTAAAGGACTTCAAATCATCTGATTATTTTTTAAAAGAAATCCAAAAACTCTATAATAACGATGTGGAATTTCAGATTTTCTATGGTCATTTTCTCATTGAAAACAACAAATTGGACGAAGCCAAAGCCTTGATAGGTTCTCTTCCAAAAGAATCTCTGGAACAAACTGCGAATATCAATCTCAAATACGAGTATTATGATCTATTAGTCGACTACTATTCCAAAACAGGTTCGTATGGTAATTACAAGGAGTATAGTGATAAAACCGAATCCATTTTAAAACTACTTGATCAAGCTAAATTTTCAGCAAAAAATAAATGGTTTAATATTGTTGAGAATAACTATAAGGATGAAGAAAAATCTCTGTTAGAAAGTAGAAAAAGCATATTATTTTATATCATTGCTGCGGGATCGATCATCATTATATTAATACTGATAAGATTTTTACAAATCTCAACTCAGATAAAAGAATATAGGAACTTCATAAGTAAAATTAATATTTTAAAGGAAAAGAAGACATCACAACCTCAGACTATTCCTGAAAAAACAGAAAGCCTATTGTTAGAAAAACTCCAAAATTTTGAAAAATCAGAAGATTGTATCGATCCTAATATATCCTTACAGAATCTTGCTAAAAAACTGGAAACCAATACAAAATATCTATCCGAAGCAATCAATACACATAAACAAAAAAACTTTAATGCGTATATTAATGAGCTTAGAATCAATTATATCATCAATAAACTGAAAGAAAAATCGATCTACAGAAGTTATAAAATCAAATATCTTGCAGAAGAAAGTGGTTTTTCCACTCACAGTGCATTTACTGCCGTTTTCAAATCAGTTACGGGAATGTCACCAGCCAGCTACATCCAATTATTAAAAGAAAAAGAAGTATGAAAAGGTTTATTTTGATAACGATGTTGCTTTTTGGTTTCTTCGGAATTGCCAATGAACCTGCTGTGGCTGGCATTTTGGACAAAGCACAAAAGCTGATGCTGCAAAATCCGGCGGAGGCCTTCCGCCTTGCAAAAACAGTATATGATAATAAGGATGTGAATCACGAGCAGAAACTCCAATCTCTTTTCATACTCACTAATACGTCTAATATGCTGCAAAAACCTCTTGAGGTCATAAAATTTGGTAACAAAGCTTTGGAAATTGCTGATTACAATGGTGATGCCATTACTAAAATCAAGATATTAGGCATTCTCGGAAATACGTATCAGTCTTTACAACTCAATGAAAAAACAAGAGTTTACCTTGATCAGGCCGAAGTTCTTTTGTCATCACCAAAAATATCCGATTCTCTCTATATGATAAAAGGTAATATCTTCTATCTCAAGGGAATGAATTATTTCTACAGTCTGGACAGCGGAATTGCATTGTCTTATTTCAACAAAGCTATCAATCAGTATTTGCAATCTAAAAATCCTCTTGCTGAGATTAATATAAAACTGGCTTATCTTAACAAAGGTTTTGCGTTGATTCAACAAAAACAGACAAAGCTGGCAATCGAAAACTTAAATCTTGCAAGTATCAATACGATGGAATCAGCTAACCACTATCCTCCACAATATGTAGAGCTGCAACAGGCATTTATAGAACTTGGAAAAGCTAAAATACTGGCTTTGGAAAATAAGCCGGATTTGTCCAACAATATTCTTTTTGAAATTCTGAAACAAAGAAAAAATCAAGCACCCAGAGATGATATTGAAAATGAAATTTATGAATTAATATCCAAAAATTTTCTGCAACTAAAAGATATAGAAAAACACGACTACTATGAATATATTTATAAGAAACGTGTCGCTGAAAGTAATTCAGAATCTGCAAAATTGGTCAATCAATTAATCCTTCAGGAAGGAGCCGACAGTACATCAGAAAAATTATCAATCAATAAAAAATATGTTTTTCTGATTGGTTTAACGGTAACATTTTTTTCGATCATTATTATCTTTATACTCTTCAAAACAGTCAAAAAGGAAAAAATAAGGAGAACTCTAAGGAAAGAAGCCACCAAAAACATATAACACTCACAATCAAATATTTAAACAACAAATCTCACTATCAAAATCATAAATTTTCTATAATAAAGCTATTCAAATCCTTGTTTTTTGTTTAAATCGGATATACTTTCGTCCAGTTTAAAATTTGAATAGAAATGAAGAAACTTTATTATTTGATCATTGCATTCTTTGCTGTTGCGAATGCAGATCTCAATGCCCAGACTTGCAATACTGTGAGCAGCTTTCCTTTTAAGGAAACTTTTGAAGCTGACAGCCCAAGTCGCTCTTGTTGGACACAGCAGGTAATCGGAGGACACTGGCCAGGCTATGATGGCTGGATCTATAAAAAAGGATCAGCAGGCGGAACTGATTACAACATTACAAATGCACATTCCGGATTGCTAAATGCAACCTCTCAAGTTGCAGCCAATTCTCCTGATGCAAAAGTAAGACTGATTAGCCCAGCAATGGATGTGACAGGTTTGCAAACACCAACAGTTTCATTTTTTATGGGACAGGAAGCCTGGGGAATCTATCAGAATACCTTGAATGTTTACTACCGTGTCTCTCCTACTTCTGAATGGAAAGTATTGAAAAACTTTATGTTTAATGTTCCTGAATGGAAACAAGCGGTTTTGAGCTTACCGGAAAAATCATCTACACTACAAATCTGTTTTGAAGCGGTGATGAAAACCGGGAGGTCCAACGTTCTGGATGATATTGTTGTTGGAAATAGCGACAGTGTGGAAAATTACCCTTCTGCTTGTGCTCCGTCTACGCCAAGCAACAATTTTGAAACAGGAGCCGGCGATTTGCAACTTCTTTATTTTGCCAATGATTTCAATGTTGGCGCACATACAAACCTCACTGTTACAGATATTATTCTAAATACTATCGACAAAGGTGGAATACAGTCTTTTGCAATCTACATTATGGCTAGAGATGGTTATGGTCTGCCAAACGGAGTGATTCAATCTTATGAAGGAGTAACACCGAATTCGGTTGTTGATTTGAATGTTAGAGATGGATTCACTTTCAGAAAAAACACCTTCAACCTTCCAGAGCCTTTTGTGCTTGCAGGTGGTGCTACAGGATCCAGATATTGGATTGTTGTAAAAGCAATCAATAATGATGAGTCCAATGCATCCTTTTGGGAATCAACCAGCATAAAAAACAGTGGAAAAGAAATGTATTATAGTGGAGATGGACAGACCAACTGGAAAGCTGTGACCAATAACGCAGACGGCGTATTTACATTGGTAGGAAGTTGTGTGGAAACAAATCCTACCGATAGTTATTGTACTCCTAGATTCAATTTCCTGATGCCGATAGACAATGTAAAAATTGGAACGATCAACAATGCATCTACAGCAGAGATTGGTTATGAAGATTTTTCTGCGATCAAGACAGATCTTGAAAGAGGGAAAACATATCCGCTCCAAATCAATGCGCAAACTTATAACAGTGGGTCAAATCAAGCGATAACAGCTTTTATAGACTGGAATCAAAACGGATTCCTGGGCGATGAAGGAGAAATCTATAATCTTGGAAAAGTGAATGCAGCAAATTCTAATACAATCACTTACCAATTGCCAATTCCGTTGACTGCGAGCTTAGGAAACACCAAAATGAGAATTATTTCAGAAGCTTTCAACTATCCAACATATTCCTGCAGTGTTTTTGACCAAGGCCAGGCAGAGGATTATACCGTGACAGTTCTGAAAGAAAGTCTTGCAGTTTCTGAAACTGATAAAAAAATCAACACCATTCTATTCCCGAATCCTGCAAAAGATATGGTTACTATCAAAAATGAATCTGAGTTGACAAAAGCTGAAATCATCGATATTAATGGCAGAAAAATAATGGAATCTGCATCTAAAACAATTGATGTCTCTAACCTTAAAACTGGTCAATATATCATTAAAATGAGTTTCAAAAATGGTACAACTGATACTCAGAAACTAATCAAGCAGTAAAATTTTCATCATAATTATTTTTTTAATGATGTCCTGCCGAAGGGCTGGGCATCATTTTTAACTTTTAAATCATTTGACATATGAAAAAAATATATTTTCTAACTCTTTTAGGTTATGCATCCACATTTTTTGGACAAGCAACTGTTCCTCCCTATATTCAGGAGTTTACAACTTTTCCACTCACAAACTGGTATGTTGGTTATGCGCTCAATGCTAATATTGGTAATGGACCGAGCAATACTTCGACAAGTTATTGGCAGCAAAAACCATTTCTTGGTAACACAACTGTAAACGATCAATCTTTGTGTATCAACCTCTTTACAGCCAATGTTTCTGCGTGGGCTATTACCAATGCTTTTGATCTATCTGGAGGCGATTATGAAATATCTTTTGATTATGCTACCGCCAATGGACCATTTATGACCAACCCTAACGGACCGGCTCCACAAGTTGTGTCAACGGATAAATTTAAAGTTCTCATCACTACTGATAACGGAACTACCTGGCAAGAACTAAAAAACTGGGATAACCCGAATATGACAATTTCTAATGAAAGAAATAGTATAACGCTTGACGTTTCTGCTTATAAAGGCAATAATGTTAAATTTGCATTCTATACTTCTGACGGTGCTACATTTGTTGCTGCGGCAAACTATCGTATTTTTGTTGATAATTTTAAAGTTCAGTTAAAGCAGAAAATGGCTGTCTCTGATATTAATAAAACTACTTTCCAGGTTTATCCTAATCCTACAGCAGACAAAGTTTCTGTGAAAACAGACAAAGTAATTAAGTCATTGGAATTGTACGATTCAACAGGCAAAAAACTTCAATCAACAACTTCAAAAGAGATGGATTTAAGTAAAAATCTAAAGGGAATTTATTTAATTAAAATTATCTTCGCAGACAATACTACATCTATTCAAAAAGTTGCAAAATTATAAAGGTTATTAGTACATCGTTGATAAATAATAGTAATATTAATAAAACCATAGCCTATTTTTTTCAACAAAACTAAAACTATGAATTACAAACTTGAGTTGGAGAAACAACAGTCGGTATTAGCGTTTAAAAATATTATTTGGCGGCTTTAAAATCGATGTAATAGAAAGATTAAGCGTTTCAAAAATAGCTGGAAAATATAGAGTCACATTTTAGTCAAATTGAGAACTTCGGACAATCAAGTTAGCAAAACAAAAATCGGTACTGTCAGCAAAAACTTAAACAGCAATAGCCCTTAACTAAAAAATGTTCTTAGCAGCGCTCTGACCACATGGAAATATAGAAATTATAAAGATTATTACCAGAAGGATGAAAGAGATTTTGTATAATAAATTATGTTTGTAACCTTAGAAAATTATGATTTTCAAATTATCTGATAAAATGGTCTGAAGCCTATCAGATGAATTATAACATTTTCAAACAATTATCAATTTTTAATTGAAAGCAACTCTATTATTAAAGTTGCTGATTTGAAAAAAAGAGAATTGAAAAAAATACTTCAACAATTGATACGGATCAAGGATTATGATAGTGAAGGATTTGTAGTAATTAGTAAAATCTCACTAAGTTTGCGACTCAGGAATCATTATGAAAAAATCTGAAGCCACCCGCCAGAATATACTTCAAAAAGCATTTGCATTGATCTACACCCACGGTTATCAAACAACCAGTGTGGATGAAATTATCGCAACAACACAAGTAACAAAAGGCGCTTTCTACTATCATTTTAAAACAAAAGACGAAATGGGGCTGGCAATTATTAACGAATTAATGATTTCCAACTTTCAAAAAACTTTCATCGACCCCTTAGACAGTGATGATCATCCTTTCGATATTATTTACAACCTACTACACTTTCTGCTGATGGAAATTGAAGACCTGAAAGTGGAATACGGTTGTCCGGTTTCCAATTTCACTCAGGAAATGGCACCATGGCATATTGATTTTACAAAAGCACTGCATAAACTTACTCTGCAATGGGAAGAAGCAATAACAGGTTCCATAAAAAAGGGGAAAGAAAAAGGTAATATAAAAAATGATGTCAATGCCCAAGAGGTGGCCATTTTCGTAATGTCGGGGTATTGGGGGATCAGGAATTTAGGAAAATTAATAAATTCAAAATCTGTCTACCTTGTTTATTTAAAAGGACTTAAGGACTACTTTGAAAAACTGAAATAATTTTTTAAGCAAAAACATACTAATTAGTATGTTTTTATTATACCTTTGCTACATTGAAATTTTTAAACAATGTATCAGACGCTGACATTTCTGCATTCTACATTTCGATGGCTGGTTTTATTAAGTTTACTATACTCGATTTTCCGAGGATTCAAGGGGTATTTTGCTAACAAAGAATTTTCCAAAACAGATAATTCCGCAAGACACTGGACCGCTACAATTGCTCATATTCAGTTGGTTCTAGGAATTACACTATATTCTCAAAGCCCTATTATCAAATACTTCTGGAATCATTTTAATGAAGCTACTGAATCGTTTGATTTATTATTCTTTGGGTTGATCCATATTTTTATGATGTTGCTTTCCATTATTTTAATCACACTCGGCTCATCAATTACCAAAAGAAAAATAACAGACAAAGAGAAATTCAAAACAATGCTGATCTACTTCATCATCGCTTTGGGTATTATTTTCACCGCCATTCCCTGGCCATTTTCACCGTTTGCCAACAGACCTTATTTCAGATAATTATGAAGAATCTATTAATGACCAAAGTCGGACGTTTGAGAATCATCGCGATTCTTGAAGGAATTTCATTGCTAACCTTAGTATTTATTGCCGTTCCATTGAAATACGGATTCGATGATCCAGCCCTTGTAAAAATGATGGGACCTGTACATGGTTCATTATTCCTGCTTTTTTTATTCAATACTTTAAGCGTCGGAGTCGAACAGAATTGGAAATTCAAAGAAATTACATGGAAAGTACTTTTGGCGTGTATCATTCCTTTCGGAACATTTTATATCGATAATAAAATCTTAAGAAAGCTATGAAGTATGCTTTGATTTTTTGCGGAGCCATTCTTTTGATTTACATTTCCTATAGAATCTATAAATATCAGACTTTAGATGATGGCCTAGACCAGTTAATTAAAAACGGTGCCGTCATCCTTGACGTGCTTACTAAGAAATAATTTGAAATGGGACATATGCCGGTTCGCAGAATATTTCCTTAGGAACCATCAGAGAAAGATATATTGAATTAAATGTAAATAAAACATACATTACTATGTGTTCTCACGGCTTGAGAAGCGTAAAAGCTAAATCAATATTAAAGGAAAAAGGGTTCAAAAAAGTGCACAGCGGTAGTACCTGGAGTGATTTGCAGAAAAGCATCATTAAAAAAGATGACATACGTTATTAAAATATTAGATACACACTTATTTGATACGTTAGCAATACTTTTCTACCAGACAATTTCATCTTCGTTAGCTAAAAATTTCCTTGTTGGTCAATCACTACCTGTGGTTGCATATCTTAGGATAATGGAAACTCCCTACTCTATTTTTTATGTTCCATAATAATTTTTGGTCGACATTTTACTGATTTTTTTTCGATGTGATAAATTGAATAAATTGTCGGTGAAAGCAAATTATCTTAATATAACCTTTCGGAATACATAAAAAGCGCTCGACACTATAATAAACAGCTTATTCAATAACATACAGCATCTGATCAGGCTAAGCGAGGTGGAAAAAGATATTGTAAACGCTCTGTTTAAAAGAGAAGACTTACAAAAAGGGGATTTCTTTTTAACAGGATGAAGTTCTTGCGTAAGTGGAAAAAGCTGTTGCTTGTCTTTTTCAAGTGATTAATATACTACAGAATACGAAAGGCAACAGGAATACTTTGAGAGAAAATACGACATGTCTAAAACTCGAATATCAAAGCTTGACATCAGACTGACCGACTTTATCACCTAAGCATTTACAGCTTATATCATTTTTCAATCAACAATCCTCAGTCTTTAATTTGTTTGAAAATGCAATTAGATATTCCCTTTATCAAAAATGAAGCAACAGTCCATTTCATCAAAAAAAATAGGTTGATTACATGTAACAAGAAATAGCTCAGGATTGTCATAATAATGAACTATAAACAGAATCATGAAGAAGACATTGCTTTCAGTTATTTCAATAACGCCTTTCCTTGCTTTCTCACAAAGTATCACCGGAAAGATCACACAATCGGGGAAACAGGTTTCGTATGCAGAAATCATCGCGGTAAAAGATCAATTAAAACAAACTGGCATTTCCGACGAAAAGGGAAATTTTACTCTGAAACTTCCTGAAAATGGAGTTTATCAAATAGTTTGTATTCTTGACGGCATCGAAGTATCAAAAGATGATATTAATGTCAACGGAATTACTAAACACGATCTTACTCTCGAAAACAAGACTCCAAAAGAGATCGAAGGTGTTGTCGTAACGGCGAAAAAGAGATTGATCGAAAGAAAAGCGGACCGGCTGGTCTTCAATGTCGCCAATTCGGTTGCATCTCAGGGAATGGACGGCATAGAAGCGCTCAACAATACCCCACAGATCAGAGTTGATGAAAACGCGGGGATCTCTATGGTTGGGAAGAGCGGAATCTCGGTAATGATCAATGACAGGATGCTGAACCTTAGTGGGACTGAACTCATTAATTACCTTAAAGGTCTGCGTTCGGAAAATATCGAAAAAATTGAGGTGATCACCGCACCACCATCCAAATATGAAGCCCAGGGAAACAGCGGACTGATCAATATCGTTTTGAAGAGAAATCCAAACATGGGCTGGAGTGGAAGCCTGACAACCAGTCTCTTTCAGACCACCTATGCCGGGTTTTCCAATTCAGCAACGGTCAATTACCAAGGGCAAAAACTGAGGTCATCATTGAAGTTGAGACAATACGACAGTCAGAAACATTCGTATGAAAACTATAAGATCACAGGTTCAGACGGAATGGCAAGCTCAGATGACAGGAGAGATTTTTGGAACGGCGGAGGTCTTAATTATAGTTTGGACTATGAGCTTAATAAAAAATCAAGTATAGGATTGGTCTATGATCAAGGACTAGGAAACTCCGGAATGGACATCACCAATACTTCAGATTATTTTCAAAATGGAAATTACACCAACACTTTGTCTACGTACGCGGAACACCGCACCAAAAATAGGAACAGCACCATAAGCGCCTACTACGACCTTAAATTCGGAAAGCGGGACAACAAACTGAGCGTTACAGGAAATTATTTTTCCAATACGCCCACAAGCAATATTGATTTCACTACTAATGATAATTCCGGCAATTCCTTCATCGTCAAAACACCGTCTGAACTGAATTACAAAATATATTCCGGTCAGGCCGATCTCACGCTTCCGTTTGAATTTGCAAAGACAGAAGCTGGAATCAAATTCACCAGTTTCGATAACAATTCCGACATCAAATACCAGAATCTGATCAATGGAACTTATATTACAGATCCGCTGAGAACCAATATTTTTAATTATAAAGAAAAGAATTATGCTGCATATATGAGCATGGAAAAGGAACTAGCCAAAAAATGGACCGTAAAAGCAGGCTTAAGATATGAATATTCTACCGTAAACGGTGCATCGGCCTCCACTGGACAAAACACAGGAAATTCTTATGGTAAATTATTTCCCACCGTCTATCTGTCCTACAAAGCCGATGATAACAACATTTTTAATATCAATTACTCAAAAAGGATCAACCGACCGGGTTTCCGTGCTATCAATCCATTTCGCTGGTACACGAATATTAATTCCTATTATTCCGGAAATCCGGCTTTGAATCCTTCTATCAATCATAATTTTGAATTTTCTTATCTGTACAAAGGTAAATTTTCTGCCTCAGCATATTTTCAGAGAGAATTAGATGCTTTCAGCCAGCTCGTAGTTTTGGACGGAGAAAATAAGACAAGTAATTTTTATAATTTCTTCAATAAAAACAGTACAGGAATTTCCCTGAGTTATTCCGATACTCTATTCAATTTCTGGGAAGTGAATTACTCAGGTGATTTCTCACATATGCAAACTCAGGTTTTTGCGACCGATGCAGCTTCCAGAAAAGGAAACAGCACGACTTTCAACCTCCAGAATAGTTTTGCTTTAAAAAAAGACAAAACAATTCAGTTTTTTATGAATTATTGGTTCCGTCTGCCTTCAAATATGGGAAATGTTTATTCTTATTTTGTCGGAAATTTCACATCCGGTGTAAAAGTAAATCTGATGAACAAAGATCTTCAGATGAATGTCTATGTTTCTGATATTTTCCGTCAGGCGAAAAGTCACGGGGAGATTTACTATCAGAATTCTATCCACTCATTCAACAATTATTATGATGGACAAAACCTCACAGTTTCTTTAACTTACAATTTTGGGAATAAAAAAGTAAAAGCACAGGATCGAAATGTGAAATTTGAGGAAAAGAACAGAGCGAATTAAGAATTATAATTTGCATTAGATCTTTTTAAAATAATAAGAAGCAAAATTTCAATGAACTGCAATTGCATCTTGTGAGGTTTCTGACTTTTCTATGCAGGCAACACTTTAATATTAAATTTGCATATTAACTTTTACATGAAAGTTCAGCAATATTCAATTTAGAGATGAGTTTAAAATACTATCTCTTCATTTATCAATAAGGATTCAAAAAATAAAATGGAAATCAGCATTTTTTTTTAAGGTTTATGGACAAGAAATAATACATCAGAAATACTGAAATGTAATGAAGCCTATTCCCAGACTGTCATTCTTGTAAGGAAATATATTATCACATTAAGATAGATCTCAATAATTAGTTGTAAACTTAAGCTATAATCTAAACTACTACAATGCGATACAGATCCTTTTTTTACCCATTTTCGTTATATTTAATATTAATTGTATGTAATTGTACCGCATCCAAACAATCAGCTGGGAACATTTTTCAAAAAGAAGCTGACCACGAAGAGACATTTGCTGTCACCAATGTGAATATCATCACAATGTCAACGGACAATAAAATAATAGAAAATGCTACTGTAGTTATAAAAGATAAAAAGATTCTATCAATTAATAGTCCAGTTCCCCATCAAGCAAAACTGATCAACGGAAAAAGTAAATGGCTGATTCCGGGGCTTATTGATATGCACGTCCATAATTTGGCAGATGTCAGTTTCGGTTCCAATTATCCTACAAAAGGAGCTACTGCTTTCACAAATACTCAGGATTTTATGTTGCTGTATATCGCAAATGGTGTTACCACAGCATTTGAACTGAGTGCAAGACCTGAGCATTTTGGAGAAAGAAATGAAATTATTAAGGGAAATATTATCGGTCCTCGCATTGCATTGGCGTTACTTATTGATGGTGGTGAAGGATCTGGAAATGTTGCTAATACGCCTGAAGACGGACGTCAAACGGTACGGATTGCAAAAGCGCAGGGATATGAGTTTATCAAAGTATACTCCAGTTTAAATATAGGAACTTTCAAGGCAATTTTGGATGAAGCTGCCAAACAAAGGGATGAAGGTTGTCGGCCATATCCCCAATGTTTTTAAAGGGAAAATCGAAGAAGTATTTGTAGCCAATTATGATATGGTGGCACACGCGGAAGAATACGCAAAGCAAACAGATAGCTTTAGTAACGAAGAAGCGAAACGATTTGCCCAACTTTCCAAAAGGAACGGAACCTGGCTTACACCAACGTTGATCACTATGGTCAAAATCAAAGAACAGGTCCGTTCACTTGATGGAATCATCAACCTCCGAGCCTGAAATATGTACACCCACTCATGCAAAGTAAATGGCTGAACTCGAATAATTACAATACCGGCACCTCGCCTGACCGAGTAGCTTATGTGGATAAGATAGCAGATTTCAATCTCCGGCTAGTAAAAGCTTTTAAAGAAGCCGGAGTACCAATTGTTGCAGGGACAGATTCCGGAGTTTCCGGAGTGGTAGGGGGATTTTCACTTCATGATGAATTGGAACTTCTTGTTCAGGCAGGACTTACACCTCAAGAGGCCTTGACTTCTTCTACCCGATTGCCGGCAACCTGGCTTGGAATAGATGATAAAATCGGGACTGTCGAAACCGGAAAATATGCAGACCTTATTTTATTGGATGCCAATCCTCTGGATGATATCAGTAACACACGAAAAATCTCCGGCGTCTTTGTCAATGGTCAATGGGTTGACAGGGTAAAAATAGAGACGATGCTTTTCGCTTTAGCTAAAAGGAATACTTTTAATAAAGCCAAATATGACTGGAAAAAAAGGAATGAAAATTAAATTTTGATAGATATATTCTTTTGTACATTCGCCGAGGGTAAAGTACTTTTGAACGCAACATTTGTATTTTGAACAAATTTTAAAATGAAAAATAACTCAATATTCTTCTCATATAATTTCTAATGAAACAAAAACTTTTTCTCTTTTTTACTATTTTTAGTATTACTGGTATATTTCATGCTCAGAAGCAGGGTGATTTTAAAAATGACAGCGTCAAACAATACATAGATAAAACGCTTTTGCTGATACATAATAATGCATTAAATAAAGATAAAATAGATTGGAATTCTTTAAAAACAGAAGTTTACAACAAGACAAAAAACGCCGAAAATATTCAGGCTGCACTTTCTGTATATCCCTATTTATTTGAAAAAATAGAAGATCATCATGGATGGTTAAGCTATAAGGATAAAAATTATCGATGGATCAAAAACGTAAAAAGAATCGATAATGAAATTGTAAAGAATGCCGTGGAGAAATATAAAAAAGTAGAGACGGTGTTAATCAATAAAAATATTGGCTATATAAGAATTCCTGGGAATAATGATTTTAGTACCAAAAAAATGGATAGTATAGCTGCGAACATCATTGACGAAATTGATAAGATAAATTCAGGTAAAATAAAAGGTTGGATTATCGATCTAAGGTTAAATACTGGAGGTAATATGTATCCAATGATCGCCGGAATTAGTGATCTCATTGGCGATAATGAAAAAATAGGAGGATTTGTAACTTCTGATAAAAAGTCTGAAGGAGAATGGATCTTGAAAAACGGAAATGTTTATATTGATGATAATCAGGTTTTAAACAGAAGAAAATTAAAAATACCTGTCACAAAACAATTACCTGTAGCGGTCTTGATTAGTGGATATACCGCAAGTTCGGGAGAAATGACTGCCGTAAGTATGATTGGAAGAAAAAAAACTAAAATGTTTGGTGAGGATTCCGCGGGATATACTACGACCAACGAGGGTTTCAAAGTTGATGCAAACTCAGGATTAAATTTAGCTGTAGGATATGTTGTTGATAGGACAGGAAAGATCTACATTGAAAATGTAAAACCGGATGTAGAAATAACAGGAGGTGATAATTTTGAAAATTTAAATAAAGATAAAAAGATGATGGCTTCGATTCAGTGGATTATAGAAGTGTCAAAAAAGAATTAAAGATTACAAATATTAATATTGATTATAAAAAATCCTTTTGAAATAAAGAAATTAAATAGAAATCCTGACTTGCTATCAGGTATTTTTGATGCTTACTTTTTTTATATTTTCGCCTCACGTAAATATAATCTTGAGTTCTAGGTATAAATCAATAATCATTATCGTAAATTAACCATATACAATGAAGAATCTTTCTTTAGGTCTTTTGATCCTATTATCTTGTTTTTATAATGCGCAAAACTCAGCGAAAACAGAAATTTATATTCTTGGAACCATTCATGAGCCATCAACTATTTTAAATCCGCAGAGCCTCTTTGAGATATTAGAAAAGATAAAACCGGATGTTATCCTGCAGGAGCTTGATACAGAGCAAATGAAAGATTTCAGGAAAGAAAGCATGTCTAAAAACTCGAATGAAGTAAGTGCTGCAATATTATATTTAAATAAATACCCGAAAACCCTTAATTTACCATTCGAATTTGAAGGAAGAAATCAATATCGTAAAGATAACGGAATGGTTCCAACTGATAATCTTACCATAAAATTAATGGATAGTCTCTATCAAAAAAAGGCATTAAACCCAACCAACACTATCATTTTTGAAAAGTATATGGAAGCGAATAATGCGCTGAATGATTTCTCTAAAATGGATATTAAAGCATTGAATTCATTAAGTTTTGAAACGGTCAACAGATACCGTCAATTTGTTCAGCATCACAAAATTCCTAAAATTTCTAATTCTGAAAATATTTTTGCCCGTCGGTTTGTAACAAAACCTAATGGAGAAAAAATTTCGTATCGTGACGGATACCAGTTGTGGTGTAATTTCTGGGATTTAAGAAACAACACGATGGCATTGAATGTTATCAAACAAGCCAATCAGTATAAAGGAAAGAAAATTGTGATTCTGACCGGAGTACAGCATAAGTATTATTTAAAGGAATTACTGGACAAATATCAGGACGGCAATTATAAGGTCATTGAATATTTTAAATAATTCAAATAAATACTGTGCAGTTTAGCTTGATATTTCAGGTAAATAAGTGTCGTCTGTTATGCTGCAAGGAGCATTTGTTATTCGCATAAAAAACTAATCTTTTAATTTTGTTAAGGGGAGTTATTTCATAGCTCCCCTTTTTTGCTTGAAACCAATTCACCTGTGTATGAATAGTAAAAATATATTAAGAATCTGATAAATTGAATTTACAAGTTTAGGATCCTCGGTAAATAAATTCAGTATTTCTACTTAATCATATGCCATTACGCAGTTTTAAATTTGATTTAAAATCATTGTCATGTTTTTATCAATATTTAATGGATTTGAATTCATTATGATTTGCTTTTGTTCTTTATTGTTAGCTTTTCTAATATCGCAAGGCAGAAAAAAGTAATTTTTGAAAACTTTCCAACTTCTCAAAAAAAGATATGTCCTTTGATCATTGTACTATATGTGCAACGACAAACCAAGCTATTTGAATTTTAAAGCAAAAGATTATGATTGGCCGACAGTCACTATTATAAGATTGGTAAAGATCCCTTAAGTTGTAGACAAAAGAAGTTGGTCTTTGTTAAAAGGATTTTTTATGATGTCGTAAATATAATCCACATCTTTTTCCAAAACTTCCAGTCCGCTTTCTGTAGGTGTCCAGTTTTGTCCGCCGTCAATTGTTTTATAAACATCATTATTTTGGGAAAGAAGAACGTTATTTTCATTATTATCATCGATACTGATTCCGAATACAACTCCGAAAATAAAGGTTTTTTTTTCTAGTGTAAATCCTGCAAAATATTGAGCGAAATTCTCATTTGTCAACACCAATGTCAACATTGTAATCTCTTTGAATACTGATATTTGGAATAAATTTACTAAAACAATTAAATTATATTAGATGAAATTTACTACCAAATCTATTTTTGTTTTTGTGACAACAGCTATCTGTATAGAAGCTTCATCACAAAGCAAAACTCTAAAAAAACAAAACGGTTACCTCGCTTCTCAATCAAGTGGCAGCATTTCATTATTATCGCGCTGGAATTCTTTCAAACCAAATACTGCTTATAAAACCTTTGCCGATCCTCAGCAAAAAATGTTATCACAGATGGGCCTGGCAATACAGGAATCTAAGATCTCATCCAAAACAAATCAATTTTATGGCGGCCAAGCTTACAAAGGTAATAACGTCCCCTACGCTTCTGTTACAGACGGCCTCGGAAACACTTACATTACAGGAGCAAGTTCTGACGAAGATCAGGTGTCGGGAAATTTCTTCACCACCAAGATTGGTCAGGATGGGCAAACAGTGTGGCAAATACGTGAGCAGGCAGCAGAGTTTGCCGTAGAATATGGAATGCACATCGCGTTTGACAACACAGGAAATATTATTGTGTCCGGCCTCAAATGGAATGGTAATGATATGGATATCCGGGTGGTTAAATACAATACAACTGGAACCAAACTTTGGGATACAACTTTTGATAACGGTAAACAAGGGCTTGAGGTCCCAAACGGCATGACCACTGATGTCACTGGCAACGTGTACATCACCGGAATTGCCTGGTCCGGAAATTCTGTAGATTATTTAACCATTAAATATGACAGCAACGGTACTAAACAATGGCACCATACAGAAAACCCAGCAGGCGGAGAAAGCTGGAATGAAGCAACTGCGGTAGCTGTTGATTCCAACGGCAATGTCTTAGTTACAGGCTACAGTCCTAATACTGATGGCTGGCTTAATTACCATACCATTAAATACAATGCTAATGGTTCCAAGCTTTGGGAAAAAGCCTATAATTATGAAAGCACTGATCCTGAGAATATTGCTGAAGTGACCAACTCCGTTGCACGGTCAATCACCAGTGACAGCGACGGGAATGTTTACGTTACCGGAACTTTTGATACCTTCCTTAACAGGATAGGAACCATTAAATATAATCCTGAAGGACAGCAGGAATGGATTAAAACTTACAGGAGTGACGGCGAAGCAACAATGGGATGGAAAATAAATCTAAAAAATAACCTGATATATGTTGCGGGCAGTCACCTGGGCGGTTTTTCAGATGACGGAACCGTGCTACTATCTTACAATACAGATGGTAAACAGAACTGGGTCAAGGAAACTTCCGATCTTATTGATACCAATAATGCTGCCCTAACTTTTGACACAGAAGATCATATCATAATATCTGCTAATGGCATGACACCTGGCGCTGAAGAATGGGAACAGGATATGGCAGCAAGAGCCTACAAGTATTCGGCAGACGGAAATCTCCTGGGTCAGGCTGCTTTTGTAATTTCAACGACTACAGGAATGGCCACAATGGGACAAATGGCGGGAGCAGGAACAGATAATAATGGGAATATCTACTTCTCCGTCAATTCCTATTATACAGAGAAAGGCGCTGTCTTTGAAACGGTAAAATCAACCTTTGGCACAACCAGCCCTATTACGGAATGGAATACCATTTACGCCAACATGGGTACAAAAGATGCAACGATGCTTAATTCTTTCGGTGACAATAACGGCAACACATTTTCCACAGGTTCTTATTACAGCTTTGCGAATGGTATACTAAATAACAACTACTTCCTTGTAAAACACAATGCGGGAGGCACTGTAGCATGGGACGCCGTATTTAATTCAGACAATGGAAATGCTGCGGAAGGTATTTTAGCAAGGGCAGATACTCATGGCAACACATATGTCTGCCTGTTGCCAAGCTTTGAACAGAATCCCCCCGCCTTAAAAGTGATAAAACTTTCGCCGGAAGGTAGCCAGCTGTGGTCTAAAAACATTGAATTGTATAATTCTCAGGTGTATGTGATGGAACCTCAGGCAGACGGATCGGTTTATCTGGGCGGTACCGCTAAAGAAACTGAGGGAAGCAGTACAAGTTCATTTTTAGGCATTAAACTGGCTGCAGATGGTTCTCTAGAATGGAAAACTTATATGTCAGGATTAAATGGTAACAACATCTACAGGGTAAGTGCCGGAAAAGTAGACTCCAACAAACGCCTGATCCTTACAGGTGCACACGGCAGTGGCAGCTTTATTTCTGAAAATGTAAACCTGACGACGGTTCAGTTCAATGCCGATGGATCTCCCGCCTGGATAGTTTCTGTGCCTGCTGAGGGCGGATCCTCCTATGGCACTGATCTTTACATTGCAACTGACAACAGCATTTACATCAGCGGTTATACGAAAAACAACGAGACCTTTGCCGATGACATTCTAACGGCTAAAATAAGTGCGTCAGGTAGCATACTATGGAATAAAACTTTTGGTGATGCTAGCAGAGACGAGCGTTCTTATACTGTGAAACCCTTTACAAATGGTGATATTGCAGTAACAGGTTACAGCCTTGCACTTAACGGAGATATCCATAATGTACTGGTAAAATACAATGTTTCCGGAGAACAACTTTGGGATTTTGCGTCAGAAAGTATGCGTTATTACAACGATTTCCACATTGATGCTTCTGATGTGTGCTATATTATGAACCAGGTTCTTACCGACCCATTCCCTCATAAAATTTTTAACCAGCCTTTCCCAATTGCTTCTTTAATTAAGATTGATAAAAACGGACAAAACAAAGGCGAGTCATTTTACACAGGACCAGCCTATGCTGAGTTTTTTGGGCAGAAACTTATTCCACATTCTGACGGAAGGCTATTGCTGGCAGGCAGTGTGGGCAACCAGTCTTTTTTTAAAGGACTTTACTTTTTTGAAACAGAACACGATGCCACCCTTGGCTTATCAGACGGGTTAAATCATTCTTCCTCACATAATCTATTAGGCCAAAACTACCCCAACCCCGTTTCAAACAGCACTACTATACCATTTACACTTAACAATCGCGGCAAGGTGGTCATCAGACTATACAATACCCTTGGAAGCAAAGTCAGGGAAATTACCAATGCCATCTATTCTTCGGGCAGCAACACTGTAATCTTTGATACTAAGGGCTTACCAAGCGGAATCTACTTTTACGAAATAGAATCATCCGGCATCAAGCAGACCAAGAAAATGATTATTAAATAATTTTGATCAAAAAAGCTCCGGGTAAATATCCGGAGCTTTTTTTTGTTTATGCAGTATAAAAATTTAAATTTGAATATTATGCTGAAGATGAACAAAATAAAACCATTAATATATCTCTTTTTAATATCTCTTTTTACAGTTTCCTGTAATGATGAATCCAATCAATCCACTGCTAAAAACAGCCCTCCCGTACAGAGTACCTCAACCAGCCTAAGGGATCTTGGGGATGAGCAGTGGCATCTGGGAAATTATCAGGAAGCACTCAGCTATTTTACCCAGGCTTACCAAAAAGTAAAAGCCTCCGGTAATGAAGAAGAAACAGCAACCCTGCTCAATAATCTGGGACTGGTGCACTGGCGTCTTGAGAACAATATTGCCGCTATGGAATGCTATACCGAATCTGCAGCATTGGCCGAAAAAAACGGAATGAAAAGGCTTTTGGGCTTAACCCATACCAACAGGGCACTAATACTAAAAGAGCAGCGAAATTTTGAAGCTGCATTTGCCCAGAATAATGAAGCAATTAAATTATTCAAAGAAATTGACAAGCCTAAAGATCTGGCGGTTGCTTACAATAATCAAGGCCAAATCTACCGTTATTCGGGTGCATATGATCAAGCCCTGAAATTCTATCTTTTATCTTTAGAAGAATGCAAAAAAATAAACGATCCGGAAGGTATGGCAACAGCCTACCAAAATCTAAGCACCGTCTTTGCTAAACAAGGCAACAAGGCAAAAGCACTTGATGCAGCCAGGAAATGCCTGAAGCTCAGCTATGAGGTAAAAAGCAAAGTCCGTATCAGCGAGGGTCTTTACGAACTTTCCCATAATTATGATCTTTTTAAAATGCCAGATTCGGCTTTATATTATTTCAAAAAACACTATGATGTACAAAAGAGCCTAATGAAGGCTAACCAAAGTGAGATTCTCTCGCGATATCAAGCCAATTTGGGCATCGAAGTCAAAAATCTCAGGATCAGAAATCTACAGAATGAGAAGAAAATTGACAATGACCGTTTTTTGTTTGTCGGATCATGTGTTATGATTGCATTGCTTATTTCTGCATTTTTCATCTACCGATACCTTTCGGTTATTAAATTCAGAAAAAAGCAGCTGGAGCTTGAACTTGAAAATTCAAAGGAAATGATCAGGGTAAAAGAAGAAGATCTTAAAACCTACATCATAGACCTGACTCATAAAAATAATATCATCAGCAAACTGCAAGAACCGGATCAGGAAGTCCGGCACATTGATTATAACGTCAGTGAACTACTGGAACAGAAAATTTTTACCGACGACGGTTGGGATAAGTTTAAGAAACGTTTTGCAGAAATATATCCGGATTTTTTCAGCAGAATAAAACATAGCGGTATCGCAGTTACGGAGGCAGAAATCCGTATACTGGTTCTTATGACGTTAAAACTGAATGGCAACGAAATGGCAAACAGCCTTGGTATTTCTCCACAAAGTGTGAGGGCTTGTAAGATGAGACTTAAGAAAAAGCTGCAACACAGCAACTATGAATCTGTGGAAGTTTATTTACAATATATTTTAAGGATGATTACATAATCTGGAATGTGGTGATTTTTTAACTTAAAAAGCATAAAAAGAGATCGAGCCAAATAATATCTGGAAATATTAAATTATATATTTTAATTAGAAATTAATCCAGATGACCAAGCCATCTCAAAGGAGAATACGCATCCCCAATGCACAACTTTAAGATCTGTGCGTTGTTTTTTTCAAAATTTTCACTGTTACTGAGAATGATGACAGCAGTACCTGCTCTAGGATAAGCTACTGCATAATTCTGATTGGCTTCGCCGTGACCTGTATGGAAAAATGCATTACCAAAAGGTGATTTGAACAATCCTACTCCTAATCCCCAGGCTAGCTGAATACCATCATTCTCATTGGTGATACTGTCCTTCAAAGGTCCGAATCCACGCCTACTTTTTACCATAATCTGAGGCATAAACATATTTCGGCATGCTAAAACAGATAAGCCTTTCTTTTGCATCAGATTGATGATAAACCGGGCATAGTCATTTGCTGTGGTTGACATTGAACCTGCAGCACGGCTGCTTTCCCGTCTTTCTGATCCGTATTTGCTCCCATCTTTAAAATAAGCATTGGAGAAATTATCTTCAAATCTATTTTGCCAGATCATACTAGTATGACTCATCTGAAGCGGTCCGAAAACTTCCTCGCGGGCGATCACTTCAAGTTTCTTTCCAGTAAATTCCTCTATCATAAATCCCAACAGGTTGATCCCTTCATTGGAATAATAGAATTTTTTCCCAGGCTCCGCAATAAGGTTCACTTTATTATCGTATAACTGTCGCAGAACAGGAAGTCCCGAGCTGTGGTTTAATAACATCCTTGGCGTAATCCGATTGAAAGCTTTGGAGTCATCCGCTAGATCTTTCCATTTAGGATACTCGCCTATCGGTTTTTTCAAGTATTTGTATATGGGCTGGTCGAGACTGAATATTCCTTTATCTACAAGACGCATAAAAATATATGCACTCACAGGTTTGGTAAGTGAGGCTGCGTACATCACTGTACTGTCATTCAGCTTCTGTTTATTTTCAACATCCTTGAAACCAAAGCTGGATGAATAGACTATTTTGTTGCGGTTAACAATCACAACTTGCAGACCGGAAATCCGGGCACTATCGACTAAACGTGCTAGACGCTGTTCTAAAATCAAAGCATCGATTTTTTTTCCGTCAAGATGTCTGACCTGATTCGTTTTCTGAGCTAATAGCGGCAGAATCCAAATACAAAATGTAACAATCAATATTTTTTTCATGTGGAAAGTATTTATGGCAAATTTAGCAGTAAGATGCGATAACTGACCAAGACACTTTCACGACATGTTAACGCCATTTGGCTCTGGAAGGCATATTTTGAAAGTTATTTCAAAAACCGACAGGTCAAGGGATAATAAGTCGTCCGTTTGTTTATGCTCCTGAAAACATTGACCACAGACATGAAAAATGTATAAAAATAAACGACAACCAACAAGGGAAATCCAACAGGAAAAATAAAGACCATTAAAATAACTGATGGTACTAATACGAGTGACATCGTAATCTGAAAGTTGACCACCGACTTCCCTTCAAGGTCATAAACCGCAGATTCGTCTTTTTTGAAAAACCAAAAAAGTGCGGGAAGGATAATATTGAAAACAGGGAAAAAAAGTCCGATCAAAGCAAACATATGAAAAAGAGGTTTGGTTTTATCTTCATTTTTAGTTTTAGTTTTAGTGGAAAATTGAATCTGTTCATTGACTGTCAACTCTTGGGTTTGTACTTTTAATGCATCTGCCAGCATTTTCAAGGTTGCCGGATGAGCCTCAACCTTGCCACTTTCAATGCGTTGTATTGTTCTGACACTCACGCCGGAAACGGCTGCAAGCTGTTCCTGGCTTAATCCTGTTTTACGCCTGTAATGTGCCAATTTGGAAGTCATCATATACAAAAATATATAAATTAACGATTTGGGGAAACAGCTGATTGCAAATAAATTTATATTTGTATATTTGCAGTCTGTTATATTATTCAAAATATTATCTGAGCCTTTCTTAAGGCCAGCTCTATACAAGGGCTGAAAGGCATTAAAATCTCCTGATCTTTAATGCACAGATAAACATTGTCCCTACATCCAATAATTTTTAATCACAAAACACAAGAATCAGATATCTGAAGTCATTGATTTGATATGGTATCTTAAATATCTGTGTGTCTATAATCCAATGATTTTTATGAACAGTAAACATCTTATAAGCAGAAACATAGAACTTTTTTACAATCAAGCATCGGAAGAAACAAGGCTCAATAAAGGAATGGGCATATTTGAATTTGAACGGATAAAAGCCCTTATTGAAAAATACCTCCAAACAACCTCTTCAAAAATAATAGATATCGGCGGCGGTACGGGTAAATACTCGGCATGGCTTGCAGAGAAGGGACATGAAGTCCATTTAGTGGAACCTGTTACAAAACATATAAAAATTGCCCGGAATCGTAATAATAAATTGAAAAATAAATTTTCCATCCATCAGGAAGAAGCCAGAAAATTACCATTTCCAAATAATTTCGCAGACTTAATCATTTTACATGGTCCTTTATATCATCTGCAGAGTGAGAAAGACAGATCTTTGGCCATTTTGGAAGCCAAGCGCGTTCTTAAAAATAACGGGGTCATTCTAGGGTTTGCCATCAATTACACTGCGTCCACTTTAGCCGGCCTCTTAAGCGGGCTAATTCATAAAAAGACGTTTTTTGAAATGTGCCGGGAAGAATTAACTAATGGTGTACATCACCAGCCTGTCGATTTTCCTTGGATACTTGCAGAAGCTTATTACCACAGACCCAAACAACTGGAAGATGAGTTTTTGAATCACGAACTGCATTACCTCAATACATATGCTGTAGAAGGTATGGCCTGGCTTGATAAAGATTATTTCAGCAGTATGCTTGATAAAAGAAGGAGTGAAACTTTGGCAGAACTGATAAAAATTACAGAAAACGACAAGTGTCTCCTGTCATTCAGTCCGCATATGATGATAGCGGTGCAAAAAAAGTAAATAATAAAATTAGAAAATAAAAAAAAACCTGGCTCGTCAGCCAGGGTTCCTTTTTACAATGTCTTATTTTTTTGACTCCTCAACGGACACCTTCCTGAAGTCTTTGAATAGTCTACTTAGTTCCAAAGCAGATTTCCTTGCTCTTGTACCGGCAGCCTTGTTTCCTTTTTCGAATTGCTGGTTTGCTTCAGATGAAAATGCTTCAAATTCTGCATTGATCTTTTCGATAAGTTCTTTCATAAAGTGAGAATTTAATATAATTGGACGGCAAATATAACGTTTATGAAGGCAATTATTTTATATGAAGTTCAATCTATTTTTTATTTAAAATAAAATAATACCAAATGCATTACCAGACATTTATCTTTAGAATTAGACTCGGTTGATAATAAGTGTTTCGGTGCAGAAAATTTAGACATTGTTTTGCCCGTAAAAAAACAGGGAACAAAATAACATTAAAAATCTATAGTTTTTAATCATATTAATTATCTTACAATAATATTTCAATTATGGCGCTAATAAATATTTATAAAGAAAATAATTACTTTATAGAATAAAATAATTAATTAACCACATTGTTCATCACAACTAATGAATTGATTGGCAATCCTATGTTATTTAATGTTTACCAAAGCTTTAGTAATTATAGAATGGTTCCTTTCCCTTTATTCTGAGTATCATATCTAATATTTTTAGTTATGGAAAGATTTAAGCAGGAACTTAATTAAAACAAGGAGATTGATTTAGGAGTAAATATTTCTACTCAGGAATTCGCGCCTATGTTGTACAGAGCCCTGTGATAAGTAATTCATTTTATATTTCAATTTTTTTTTTTAAATTAGCCCTAATCTAAATACCGAAATTAGTTTTTTCTAAAAAAGAGATCTCTAAATTTTATTTCAAATTTTATCAGATGAAGGCAGTACAATGCAATGAAATAGTAATACACCAACCTGGCTATATTCAAAGTTTTGGTTATCTAATAGGAATAGATGCTGTCGCTAAAACCATCGAATTTTACAGTGATAATATAACACAGATACTTCATCTCGATCACTCTATTCTTGGACAAAATGCGACTGGTATTAGAGAACTTGATTTCATCGTGGAGAGTCCTCAATTTTCATTTATCATAACTTCTGCGGAGGATGATGTCAAGTATATCGATAGGGTTATAATCAATAAAAAAGATTATCATATCACATTTTACAGGCACGAAAACATAATATACATCGAACTTGAGCAGTGTATATTAAATGCAGAGGATAACAGTGTTCTGGTAAAAAAAATAAAAAACCTCATCTCATATAAACAAGGAGCAAACATTTGGGACTTCTTAGTAGAAAAAATTAAAGAAATAACAGATTATGACCGTGTGATGGTCTATAAATTTAATGAAGATAAAAGTGGGAAAGTGGTTGCTGAAGCGAAAAATACCAATATGGAAAGCTATCTGGGTCTTCATTATCCGGAAAGCGACATCCCATCACAGGCGCGTGCCCTCTATCTCAAAAACTTTAAGAGAATTTTAAGCGATGTTAATGACAGACCAGTCAAAATTCTTAGCAGTCGCGAAAATATTGACCTTTCCATATCAAGTGTACGTGCGCTCTCTCCTATTCACGTTGAGTATTTAATCAATGCAGACATTGCATCAAGTTTCAGTATATCGATCATTATTGACAACGAACTTTGGGGTCTGGTCACCTGCCACAGCACTTATCAGAAACACATTGATCTGGACCACAGAATCAGCGCTGAGATCGCGACATTCATTGCTGCAAATTCCTATCATTCCTTTCTCTCCGCCAGTACTCTTGAGTATGATAATATTTTGATCGAGAAATGCCTGAATCTCAAAACTGAACTCTTATCGTTTCAAAATATAGGTGAATCTGTTTCCAAAAACCGCCATAAAATTTTGGAAATTTCTGGGACAGAGGGTTTTGCATCTGTAATTGACGGCCAGATTACAACCAGTGGAACAACTCCCAATAATGATACCCTGAAAAAAATTGCATCCTGGGCAAAAACGAATCTGAATGAAAATATTTACTACAACGACTCTTTTTACAAGACTTATGGTAGAAAGCTTGGTCTGAATAAAAATTCTTGTGGTATTGCATTATCTTTTATAAATAAAGATCAGGGAAATATCCTGATGTGGTTTAAGGGTGAATTTCAGCAACAAATAAGCTGGGCAGGAAAAAAAGAAAATAAGACCAAAACCATTCAAATGTTTGAAGAAAAGGTCAAATTAGTTTCTCCAAGACAATCTTTCGAAGTTTTCAATGAGGAAATCTTGGATAGGTCTGCTTCCTGGGATTCTAAAAATAAAAAAAGAGTGACCGCTGTGAAGGAGATTATTGACCGTACTTTTCAGGAGCAACTATTCTATTTAAGCACTTTAAATAAAGAGCTAAATAAAGTTAACTCTGAACTTGGAAAAGCCAATGAGGAACTCGATGCTTATTCGCATACGATCTCACACGACCTGGCAACTCCTTTGACGGTCATGAAACTCAATATGCAGATTATGGCCAAGTTAAATAATGAGGGCACGAATATCAAACTCATCAACAATGTACTCAATGAGATCGACAATATGTCAGATATGATGTCCAATGTCCTCAAGCTGAGCAGGCTTAAGTATTCTGAGTATGATATTATAGACATCGATCCAACCAAGATCATTGAAAAGGCAATAGCGGATGCTAAATTATCTTTTAACGACAGCGCTCAAGTCACTATTGGCAACATATTCAGGATCAGTGGCGAAAAAAGTATGGTTACACAGGTATTTCAAAATATTATAACCAATGCTGTCAAATATTCTTCAAAAAAAGATTCTGATGCTGCAATACATATATCATCTTTTATTCAAAATGATAATGTGGTCTTCGAAATAGAAGATAATGGGATAGGGATACCTTATACATCCAAAAAAGATGTCTTTAAAATTTTCAATAGGATGTCCAATACCAAATCTTATTTTGGCAGCGGTGTAGGCTTGTCTATTGTAGAAAGCATTATGAAAAAACTTAATGGAAGTATTGATTTTGAAAGCATAGAAAATAAAGGAACAAAATTCATCGTCACATTTCCTGCAAGCAAATTATAAGCAGCATTTATGCAATGAGCTTGCAGTACAATATCAACGAATCACTTAAAAATCTATTAGAGTATACACATCCCCTGCAGTTTGCTAGATCTATGACTGTTAAGAGACGAGACATAATTTCCTGAAATAGTTTTTAAATAAAAAAATAATATCATTTTAAAGCGTCTAATATTATCCTATTTTTCAAATTAAAAAACAAATTATTGCGTAAAGACGAAATATTACGACTCTTAAGAATTACTTACTTACCGGATTAATGATTTTCGCTAAATAAATAATATTCATTTCTCAACTTTAACGATATTTCATTTGCCTATTTTGAGGACAATAAAGACACTTTACTTATATTTGTTATAATATGACTACCCAAGAATATATGTCCGATAATAGTTTTAGCCCAGATTTAATCGTCGAGGCATTAGTTTCATCGCCTGCACCGACGGCAATATATGCGGGAGAAAATATGATTATACATTTTGCAAATGAGGGTATGCTGGCTTTATGGGGCAAAGACCCATCAGTATTAGGAAAACCTTTGATGGAAGCCATCCCTGAACTTGAGGGACAACCCTTTTTAGAATTGCTGCGAGAGGTCTGGCGTAGTGGTAAATCATATTCTGTACATGAGGCTCCCGCAAAGCTGATAAAAGATGGCGTGGAAACCCTGGACTATTTTGATTATGAATATAAGGCGCTGACCGATCATCAGAATAAAACCTGGTGTATACTCAATACAGCTCTTGAAGTAACCTCCCGGCGTGAATTCTTACAGCAGATCAGAGAAAAAGAAGAAAGAGAAAATAAACTCAACGAGGAAATGACTGCGACACTTGAAGAACTAACCGCCACTAATGAAGAGCTAAGCAAGTCGATGCATCAGCTGTCACAAAGCAGGGAGTATATCAGGACGATTATTGAACAGGCTCCAGTTGGCATTGCAATGTTAAAAGGACCTGAACATATCATTGAAATTGCCAATCCATCTATTCTTGATATATGGGGGCACAAAGAATCAGATGTTATCGGACGAGCACATGAAGATGCCCGGCCGGAACTGCAAGGTCAGCCTGTCAATGACTGGCTTAAAGAAGTCTATCAAACCGGAAAGCCCAAGATAAACAATGAATTTACAGTCCAATTACGCCATAACGATGGATTAAGAGAAGCTATTGTCAATTCGATTTACCAGCCGATTTTTAATGATCACGGCGAGATATCAGGCGTTCTTATCATTCTTGAAGAAATTACCGAGCAGATTCTGGCACATCGGAAAAATGAAAACGACCAGCAGATGCTTGCACTTGCCATAGATGCCGGGGAACTTGCCACTTTTTATTATCAAACTCGAACAAACCTTTTCTCCGGAAATAATCTATTGAAAAGTTGGTTTGGATTATCATCCGAAGAAAATTTAGATCTTTCAATTGCCTTGGAGGCAATCGTGCCAGAAGATCGAGAACGCGTTAGTAATGCAATTACAAGTGTTCTCAGTAGAGATTCTGATGGTAATTATTTCATAGAATATAAGATCCATAACAAAATAGACAAAAAAACCAGGCTCTTGCAAGCCAGTGGCAGAGTTTTCTACGATAAAGATGGCCATCCTCTCAGCCTAAACGGAACTTTAAGGGATATCACTAAACAGAAAAAGGAAGAGGAGCGTAAAGATGATTTTATGGGTATGGTTAGTCATGAGCTTAAAACACCCCTTACATCGCTTAAAGCTTATATTCAGATTCTGCAAAGATTTGAGACCACTGAACAAGACCCCAGACAGAAAGGAATATTAGAAAAGTGTCTAAAACAGGCTGATTATATGAATAGTATGATCAATGGTTTCCTTAATATATCAAGACTTGAGTCTGGGCAGTTACACATAGAAAGAACTGCTTTTGATTTCCAACTACTATTTTCTGAGATTGAAGATGAGGTATTGTCAACCAACCAGAACCGTACTTTTAATTTCAGTCCTTCGGGACATACCTTGGTGAATGCAGACCGGGAAAAGATAGCGCAGGTTCTTCATAACCTTATTGGAAATGCAATAAAATATTCTCCCACTGATACTACAATTACCGTGAAATATATGACAGTCGACGAAAATAATTTAAGAATAAGCGTTCAGGATATGGGAATTGGTATAGCACCAGATGATCAGGAACGGATCTTTGACCGCTATTACAGGGTAAAGGATCTAAGCAGTAGATACATTGCTGGATTTGGCATTGGACTCTATCTTTGTAAAGAAATTATCGAACTTCACGGCGGTTCTATAACAGTAGATAGCATCATAAACGAGAGTACTACATTCTCAGTTACAATACCTTTTAAAGATATCAATACTGTTAATTGACCTATTGTATAATAGACTTGATTTATTAAAAAATCGCATATTTTTGGTGATCATTATAAACTATAGAAGCTGTTTTCAAATTTTGGAAAGTCAAATTACAGATACAACTACTGCGGTTAGGCGATTCTGTTGGTCCAGGCAAAAGTGCAGTGACAGAGATTCCAGTTTCCTTTAATTCTTCACTGATCGCCTCTGTCCAGGATTGGATAATGCTTTTGTTCCTTGATAGACAGATTGCCACGGTCCCGGCGACTTGCTTGCAATAGATGATAGATTTAAAATTTTCCCAGTTCCTTTATCCAGACGGTCTGTTATAAATAATTTGGTCAGAATCATTACAGAAATGATATTAAGATTTACAATATCGATCTCAAGATGGATATCGGTTTCCTGAAACTTTCCGTAGACACCCTGACCAGCATCATTCACAAGGATTTCACGACTGATACCTTTTAATGTGAGGTCGGCATACAGTGAATAGGTATCTTCTGATTTGAAAAGGTTTTTAGAAATCGAAATCACATCAATCCCGAGTCTTTTCAATTCTTTTTCTTTGTTATTTAACTTATCCTGATTTCTTGCAACAATGATGAGGTTGTAATTATTTTCAGCAAAGATCTTTGCAAGTTCATAACCAATACCGCTGGTAGCCCCTGTAATTAGAGCATATTTTCTTTCTGATTCCATTACTTAATATTTTGTTGTTAATTTTGGTAAATTCTTTTTAACCTCACATCGTAAGCAGCTTAGTACACATTCGGTAAAATAGTTTTGTGCGTCTAAAGGTTTGGTCAGCGGATGAAGGTCGATGCGATCTGATAACAGGACCTTATTTTTATAAGTAATGGCATAATGGGCAAAAATATCGCCTCCTGATTCCGGAACTGGTGTACAATATCCGGTAGTTGCGACCGACCATTCTGAATCAAAAAGTTTTGCAACATTTAGGGCCATTGTTTCCGTAATGTTTTTGGATACACAATTGGCTTGTTCTGCCTCTTTTTTGTCAACATTCAAATGTCTCACTTTTTGCTCGAGGGTGTAGGTCGTCATCCCTCCATTGTAAAAATCTTGAGCATTAGGCATCTGTGAGAAAGCCAGCTGCAGAAATCCGGACGTTACACTTTCTGCAATGGAAATGGTTTCATTTCTTTCTCTTAGATAATAACTGATCTTTTCCAGTAAAACTTTTGAGAATTCCATAATTTTTATGTTTACTACTAACTATTGATGTTTATATGTAATCGACAATTAAAAATTTAAAATCAAAAATCTGTGTTAGGCTAAAGAGAAATTTGCCACTGACCGAAGGCATTAATATCGTATTTTAATCAATAATATAATTAGTGCCCTCCTTTTTAAAATGCCAATAAAAAGTATGCCATTTAAAAATATTTTACGATAGATCCATAAAATTCAATTCAATAAATCGTTGATGCAAGGAGATATTTTTTTATTAAGTTTAAAATTTGGCTCATACTTTGAATCCGAAAATTATGATCAGTTTCTTTAAGAACTCTGATTAATTTGAGTTTCATCTCATCTTTATTTTACAATAGTTTAAAATATCAGCGATATGAAAGAATTCTTTAATGATATTATTGATCATCTCAACAGTTATTATAATAGCATCGTCGATATCACTCCGAAACTGTTACTAGCCATTGTTATCCTATTGGCTTCCTGATTTATTGCATCTCGAATAAGAACTTTTGCAGACCAAAGACTTAAACGAAAAATGGACGACCGTCTCCTTGCTTCATTTATTGCTAACCTGATCAAAGCCGTTCTAATTATTATTGGTATACTTTTTATGTTCAGGCTTATTGGTTTGACGGGCGTTGTATCAAGTATTCTGGCTGGTGCAGGAATTACAGCTTTTATAGTTGGATTTGCCTTGAAGGATATTGGAGAGAATATTCTTGCCGGAATTCTGTTAGCATTCAAAAGACCATTTTCGGTAGGAGATATAATAGAGAGCAACGGCGTCAAAGGAAAAGTTGTTGCGCTTAATCTGCGTGACACGCAGATTAAAAGTGACAGCAAGAATATCTATATTCCTAATGCTTTGCTGATCAAAAGCACTTTGGTCAATTATAACAGTGAAGGTTATCTTTTACAGGATTTTAATCTTGGGCTGGAATTCGGCTCTGACTATGATAAAGCGCTTGAGCTGATTAAATCAGTATTGAAAGAAGATGAAGATATAACGAATCACGGCTACTCAAATTCCGCTGTTGTTGCTGGTATTACTGGAAGCACCGTTCAGATCAACGTCAAGTATTGGGTAAAGACCGATATGGTAGTAAGCGATGGGCGACATCGCTCAGAAGTGGTTATCAAAGTTTCACGAACATTACACGATAATGGCTTCCTTATAAAATAATCACAGTATAAAAATCACCAAACAAATCTAAATATATTCTTATGGACGATCAAATCACAAGAAGAGAAGCGCTCGACAAATTATTAGACATCATTACAACTGAAGAATCTACGAAGGATCAGGAAAATATTCAGGAAGAGCCTTTGATAAATCAAAACAATTCCAATCTGGAAGATCCGACTACAAAACATCCTAAACCGCCTTTTAAGAAGCAGTTTCAGCCATTTCCAGGATTGGCTGCTAAGATGAATCCAGTTCCGGATCACGGCGAAGAATGTTATGTAGGTTCTGGAAGACTGACTGGCAGAAAAGCCCTTGTCACGGGAGGAGATTCCGGGAATGGGCGTGCAGCGGTTATTGCGTTTGCCAGAGAAGGAGCTGATGTTGCGATCAACTACTTGCCGGATGAGGAGTCTGATGCCAGAGAAGTCATCGACCTGATCACAAAAGCAGGCCGAAAAGCAGTAGCAATTCCGGGAGATATCCGCGATGAAGCATTTTGTAAGAAATTAGTTTCAGAAGCTGTGAGTCAGTTGGGCGGATTGGATATCCTTGTCAATAATGCGGGACATCAAAAAAGCAATGAATCTATTCTGGATATCAGTACAGAAGATTTTGACAGAACGATGAAAACAAATATCTACGCCCCATTTTGGATCACGAAAGCAGCATTACCCCATTTGAAACCGGGTTCCTGTATTATCGGATTGTCATCGGTGCAGGCTTATGATCCTTCTGCCGATCTTTATGATTATGCACAGACCAAAGCAGCTACGACAAGTTATGTGAAATCATTGGCAAAACAATTGGGTCCAAAAGGAATCAGAGTAAATGGCGTAGCGCCGGGACCAGTCTGGACAGCACTCGAAGTAAGCGGCGGACAGACTCAGGAAAAACTGGTGGAATTTGGTGGCGATACGCCATTGGGACGACCGGGACAACCGGCAGAATTAGCTTCTATCTTTGTGCAGTTTGCGGATAACAGTGTCAGTTTTGCAACAGGACAAATCTATGGTTCAGCTGGTGGAAGTGGTCAACCTTAAATTAAAATAAATAAAAGCCATCTGTAATAGATGGCTTTCATTATCTGTCTATAAATTTTTCTTCGAAGGGTCGATGATCATTCTCAGTGGCTGGTCTTTCGTGGTATAAGAATTCAGCCAGTTCAAAAATGTGGTAATTTTATTTCTGACATTCATAAGAGACATCAAATGTATAAATACCCAGATCAGCCAGGCAATGAATCCGTTAAAATGCCTGATTGGTCCATTAAGGTCTGCAACAGCCCGGTTTCTTCTGATGATCGCCATGGAACCCTTATCATTATAAACGAAAGATTTCAATTTCTGAGCTTTATTTTCTGATATGATATTGGATGCGAGTAGCTTTGCCTGCTGAATAGCGACTTGTGCCAATTGCGGATGTCCTTGAGGAAATGCCGGGTCACTTGTCATTATGCATGTATCACCGATCGCATATATATTATTTTGACCTTTTAATTTATTAAATTCATCTACCACCAAACGTTTCCCTTTTCCATAAGAACTCTCCGGAAGACCTTTAAAAACTTCAGCTACAACGCCTGCTGTCCAGATTAGATTTGAGGTTTCTATGGTGGTACCATCTGCAAGCTTCACAATACCATCACTAAAATCTTTGACCACTTGACCTAATTTTATGATCACCCCAATTGCTTTTAAAGAGTCTGTCGCATATTTCTGTGATTCCTTGCTCATCGGGGCTAGAATGGTTGGAAGACCGTCGATCAAATAGATCTCAAATAATTCATTTTTCAACTCCGGATAATCTTTGAAAAGAATATTTTTACGAAGTTCGCTAAGCATTCCCGCTACCTCCACACCAGTAGGGCCGCCACCCGCTACTACAAATGTTGTCAGTTTCTTTTTCTCTTCGATACTTGATGCTTGTGATGCCTTTTCAAGTCTTTCTAAAAGTCTATTCTTAAGATTTATCGCATCCGAAATAGTTTTCATCGGAAGAGAATTTTTCCTGATATTTTCGTTACCGAAGTAATTTGAAACTGTTCCAGTTGCCAATATTAACTTAGAATAGGAAAGTTCTCCACTACTTAAAATGACTTTATTTTCGTTTGGTCTTATTTCTAAAAGCTCACCCATTCGAAACGTAAAATTAGAATATCCCCTGAAATGTTTTCTGAAGGGATAGCTGATATTTGAAACATCTAAAAAACCTGTAGCCACCTGATACAATAATGGTGGGAAAAAGTTGTAATTATTTTTGTCAACCAGAATGACATTCTGTTTTTGATTAGATCTTAATAAACATTCTGCCAGCTCTACTCCGGCAAATCCACCTCCTATAATTACGATATTGTTGTCACCTTTCATGCGAAAATTATTTAAAGTTGATAAAATTCAATGAGCCATAATTAAGCCAAATGAATTAAGATTTTTAAAATTTCAAGAAGGTCAAACCAAATATCTCAATTTTGAAAAATTCAGAATATTGGGCATTAAAATTGTTATTTTCATTTAAATAATCAAATCACAATGGAAAATTCAAACACAGTTTCAGTTTTAAATGACCTCCTTCACATTATCAACGACAGGTTGGAAGGCTTTGAAAAAGTGGAAGGAAAGGTTTGGGAAAAGGATCATAAGCTTCAAGATCAATACGAGCATATCACCTCCCAAAGTAAAATTATGAAGAATGAGATAATTAATCTGATCACCCGTCGTGGTGGTCAAGCCAATGATTCATCTTCATTATCTGGTAGCTTGCACCGAGCTTGGATCGATATTAAAAACTCTTTTATTGTAGGTCACTTGGAAGAATCCACGCTACAGAATGTTATTTTTGGTGAAAATGCTGCAATACAAGCCTATCAGGAAGCGTTGGATAGTAATGATCTTGATAAAGAAAGTTCTGAGGTCGTTGCTGAACAGCTTAAAAAGATCAAGGATTCATTACACGAATTTAAAGGAATTTTCGATAATATTAGAGAATAAAACTCAATTTACTTATACTATTAATAGAAAAGACCGTAACTGAAACGGTCTTTTCTTATTATCTGAAATTATCATAATTGACAGGATAAACACCCAATACAGAAACAGTCCCTCCTCTTCTGACACCATTAAGACAAGCATCAAGAACTTTGATAGAACCCTTTTCAAAATTTAAGACCGCTTTTGCTTTATCTAACAAATTTCTTTCGGGTTAAAAACCAACGGTATCGATACAAAGATCTAATCCATAAGATTTCTGATTTTTTCAACTGTCTGCTCTGCGTTTTCTCATAGAATCGTTTCGCAGCCAGTTAATTTTTTGATCTGATCAAGCCTGATTTTTTTTTCCACTGGAACCACGGAATATATTTGCTATAGAAAATCAGATGGCCTTATGGGATAAGCGTATAGATGTTATTATTTGTAATCTTACTTATTAGCAGTGAAGAAATGAGGATCCCGATTGAATTGTTGTCAAATTCTGAGAACAAAATATCGTAATAATAGTTCCCGTAGGATTTATTACCTCCGTAAGATACCTGCCTTCCAAATAGATCAGATTGACCGTAGTATTGTTCTTTTGGCATGCTAAAAAACCCAAAAACTGAAGCAGGTAAATAGATAAGATAAGTTACTTCTTGATGGCGCAAGTAATTAACTGCCGTTTAAAAAAGAATAAAAAAAGGTATTGCCATCGAGTTTACATAAAAGTTGTATTTAGATTTACTAAAAAGGTAAGTTTTTAAATCTGGATGCAACAATTACCAATATTCTAGAAAGGATATGGAACGCCTGTTATTGTCTGACCCTTTGGCTCAACTATGAATCTTTATTGATGCACGAATAAAAAACCCCCAAGTAATATGGGGATAAAAATTAATAACCATGAAAAACTTTATAAAAGTATTTCGTCTCCAAAATTAAGGAAAATAAATACATTTGCAAATGATTAGTGGTGTTATTGTATTTTAAAACGTGCCCGAGCATCAAAATTTTTCTTAAAAAAAAGGAATTATTTTGCATTTATCATAAAACCTCCGATCGTGAAATACTAAATTAGTTTAAAATGTTATCCTGTCTTCAAAGCAGTAATTTATAATTTATCTTGACTAATAAGAATAATCCAAACTTTATCACATTTTAAAATCACCAACTTATCAATATCATAAAAAAGCAGTCCTTAAAGATGCTGTTGATAGATCGACTTCGTAAAAATAATCTTTTACTATAGATTATATATTGTATTTAATTTATTTTATTCTGTTCTGATATTTTCTATAAGATGTGCTATCTCAAATAAATTATCAGTTTTTATAACTGACTAATCGACTAACTGATTGAAATGAGCTTTCAGAATCTAAAATGGATTTAATATTCCCATATAAAATTGACATCGAAAGTACTTTCAAGTTAGTAATCTTCAAAAGAGATAAGTGTAAGCGACATTAATGCCATTTCTATTTAATGACAACTTATTCTGTTTATAAAAATGATCCAGTTAAAATCATTAAGAATCAGTTTCATAATGAGTGTTTTTATAAATTTGTAAAATACAAAGTCACGCAAGGTCACCTATACCATGACCAATACAATGCTTTTTAGCGTGTACAAATAAGTAATCTGTTATTATAGAAAACTGTACTCAATAAAAACGTCACAAAATGAAAAAAAATATAAAAGAGACTGAAAATTAGCTGAAGAAAACGCAAACAAAATATTTGAGCATTCTTTGCAAAATCCAGCGAACGAAATGATATTAACAAATTGGAAAAAACTATCGTTAAGGAATTGCCGAATGACTTCAAGGAACCTTATTTATGGCATAACGGACTGAGTGATGCACAAAATTTCGGAAGCCTTTTTTACGGAATGGACGTTCTCCATTGAAAGAATAACTTCAGAATATTTAGGCATGAAAGCAAACTTCTCTCAACAGACTTCTCCTCTGAAAAGAGTTGAGAAGGAAATTGACCCAGTAAAATGCCAATAATATTGTTTGATAAAATTTGCCTTTGACGTTGCTCATACAGGCTTACATCTCGCCCTTGCACCAAATACTGGTGGTAGATACGGACAAATAATTTTTATCGATGATGAATACGAGACGAGAATTTTAGTTATATCTTCAACAGAAATACGTATTTGTGATTTTGTAAAGTATTTGGAAAATAACAAGTACTATTTAGCAAAGGATGACACTCATTATTTGACTACAGTACATGATAATGACATTATAAAGTGGGAAAGTAGTGAAAAATGGAATCGATAGAGGAACATTGGCAATAACAATGGTTGGCAATAAGTCAGGTAAATCTGCAAAGTTCAAAAGAATAGATCTGAAAAATGATTGTTGCGAATGTGACCCTCTGAAATAACATTAGCTTAACGGGAAAGTAGGTAGGAGCAGATTTGGAATTCAAATTGTATTATATAAGCAAATACTATCATATGACAAATTCAGATAACCTTTCGAAATTATCCAATGCTGCATTGCTTAAAACCTTTAAAAGAGCAAAAAACCAGTTCATTGGGTTTATGGTATTTTTTGTACTGCTTGTAATTGGTTGCAATTATTTCACGTTCACTAAAGGATTTGGATACTACACATTGATTCCTATCCCATTTCTTTTGATCATCATAGCTAATATTTTCAGTTATGGAAAGATCAAACAGGAGGTTAAGATAAGAAGATTGTCTTAAAATGGCGGGTATGCATACAACAATAGGTTATTGTTTTTTAATGACCAATTATAGTAAATGGGAAACGATTCACTGGTTTTTCCCATCAATTGTTAACACCATATTAATGTCGATGAGTGACAATTTATAATAGGCAAGATCTCTTTTATATCTGACCACATATCTTACATTGTGCTTGTTATTGTTTTTGTCCAAAAGTAGTAGTAGTAGTAGTAGTACAGAAAGATGGATACCCCTAGAAAAAAAATCATCGCAAATCAAAAAGAAAATAACAGTTATCAGGAAATTTCGGAAGCTGATCAGAAATTTATGATTTCCTTGACATGAATCTTGTTAAAGATAATACTGACAGTTTTTCTCTTGGATTTTCAAAGAACATCATTCGGAAAGTTGAAGCGAAACAACAGCGAAGGTTTAATATAAAAATCTATAGCCTTGCATGTTTTTTAGTGTTAATGAGTATTCCACTTTTTATTAATTTACTTGATTCAGAGTTTATTCTAACGATATTCTCAACATTCCTAAAATACAAATTAACATCTGCATTTATTATTATTGCTGTTATTTTAATACAATATGGAGGACAATCACTAACTTACAAGAAAGATATTAGTTGAGAAATTATCAAAAATTCTTATTTTATATTTTGATGTAATAACAATCAATTCAATGGTCTTTGAAGATTGTATGTAACAAGTAATTGCCTTGAAATGTCTACATATAAAGAGTATTATGAAATCAATTAAAATTACAATCTTTCTAGTTTGCTTCATCAATTTTATATATGGACAAAACCGGGAAGTTCTTATTTTGGGAACAGCCCATTATTCTAATATTAAGTCAGATTCTATCAACAGTGAAGAGAAACAGAAAGAACTTAGGGAAATTTTGGATGCTTTAAAAAAGTTTAACCCTCAACAAATATTAGTTGAAAGACCATCTATTCAGGATTCCATTTTTAATACAGCATTTGAATATGCTAAAAAAGGTCAAAACTTACCAAAAGATATAAATTGGCTTCTCAATAATGAAATTTATCAATTAGGTATAATATTAGCTGCGGAATTGAAACTCTCTCAAAGTGTGCAAGGAATAGACTGGAGATTACCAAATCTGAATTCTATAGATGACCATTTTACGAGTGATATTGAAAAGAATTATTTCATATATGCCAAAAGTGTCTTAGATCCCACATTAAAATATGAAGCGGATAATGCGTATTCTAAATCAATTGCTTCAGTACACCGTCAATTTGGAAAGTACTATGGAATTGAAAAAAACATTTCCCTGAAAGAAATGTATTTATCTCTAAACCAACGTGAAAATATCGAAAAGTTATATTTAGCCAACAGATTAAGCGAATTATATTTAGATACAAAATTAGGTGCAGAAAGGACAGAGATTGGAAGTTTCCGTGATTATAAGACCTTCAGATCTGCATTGAATACCATAAAGCCTGAAACCAAACGTATATTAATCATCTATGGCGCAGGACATACTCATATGTTAAGGCAACTTTTTCAATTCTCCGGTCACTTTAAACTGCGAGAGATTGATGAATTTTTACGATAAATATCTCATTAATAACAGTAGGGATACTTAACAGCATCAAATCTTTTTAAATTTTCGTAACTTAATATTCAATTTGCTTTGCCCATCCCACTTAAAGTTTTAATCCAGACCTGATTATTTTGTTTGTAGCATTTGGTAAATCATAACATTTATTGAAAGAATTGTCAAAAATAGTTTTACCTGGAAAAGTTGTTCACAGGAACTATATTTCGGTCCTGTTATCGCAGTATTTGTTTGTCCGCAAGAAGTTGTAACTGCATAAATGATCTTACAATAAAAACAACCGATTGTGATTGTTATTAAAATAGTGGTCAGAACCTTAAAAAAAAGAAAAAAAATGGAATCGGTAATAATTAGACCTAAAAACGAAATATTGAATAAACACATCCAATATTTTCTGTTTTTCAAAAAAAAAGATCAGAGTTTATTACATTACACCACCTTTCCAAACAACAATCTTTGTCTTGCCATCTACAGGCAAAATAATATCAATTACATCACTGATACGACAAAAAACAGTTGTCAAATAACTTCCGGAAACAAAAATTTTACGACCAGATTATACGGATTCCATAAAATGCCTTTTACTGTCAATATAGAGTCTAATCTCGAACAGATCTGCATCATCTTTAAACCTTCGGCTTTAAGGGCGTTCACAAGAGTTCCATATGAAGATCTAATGAGTTCTGATGATTTCTGTAATATTTTGTCTTATAAAGATGATACGGTTTTAGAACAAATTTTTGAAGAAAATGAATTTTCAAGAAAAGCTGATAAACTCGAACATCTACTTTTAACTAACTTAAAATATGAGGTGCCTAGTAAATTTAAAGAAGCTTTGTACTTGATCAGCTGTGACAATAATTGTAATTTAACAGTGGATAGCTTAGCCAAAAATCTTGATATAAGTACCTCATCATTGTTTCGCTTATTCAAAAATAATTTGGGACAAAACCCCAAATCATATCTTAAAACGATAAGATTTAGAAGTTCTTTGAATGAAATACTTAACAGTCAAAAAACTTTGACAAACGTAGCATATATAAATCAATATTTTGATCAATCCCATTTTATCAATGATTTCAAATCTTTTTCAGGCTACTCACCAAACCAACTTATAGATAAAGTCTCCCTGCAGCAAAATCAATTAGTTTGGATTTATAACAAAGTGGATTTTGACTGATTTTTACAATTATTGAACCTCAGACTTTCCTTTCTTTGCACTTATAAATAAAATACAATGAAACGGTTTTTTATTATAATAAGTCTGTTTTTTATTAGTTCTTCATTTGGGCAACAAAAATGTTCTTGTGATGAGGCACTTCAGAATCTGATCAAAAGGATTGAAAGTGATTATCCCGGTTTTAAAGAAAAAACAAAGGATACGATTTTTTATAATAGCTTTAAAAGACAACTGAAAATAGATTCAAATCCTGCAGAAAACTCGTTCTGTCTTAGTATTCTCAAAAAATACACCTCTTTTTTCAAGGATAGTCATATATGGTTGAGTCCTGTGATAAAATTAGATCAAAAAGGGCTCACCACATCAGAATTTATTGATGTTAATTTAAATAATTTTTTAAATAATTCTAAATCTAGAAAAAACTCTATTGAAGGAATCTGGGAATTTAGTCCTTTAGATAAGAATGGAATAGATTATCGGGTTGGAATTGTTAAAACAAAAAATGACGGATATACTGGTTTTGCAATTCCTTCAAAATATGAAAATGCTAAGTCCCAAAGAGTGTTATTCAAATTAACATCAAATAACAAATACGAATCATTTTTCCCTGACAAAATAAAACACACAGGAAATGTTGAAATTTTTGACAATACCTTTCTTTATTTTGACAAAATGAGAAGAACTTTGGTCAAAGAGAATCAAAATTTAAAAATTTCGGAAAAACAAGTTAGAAAGAAAATCGGAGAAATTCAAGGTTTTACTATAAGGCCACTTTCAAAACAAACTACTTTAATAACCATCCCAAGTTTTGACTATCCTTATGTTGAAATCATAAATAATCTTATACATGAGAATCAAATTTTAATTGAAAACAGCGAATATTTAATTATTGATATTAGAGGAAATTCTGGAGGTACCGATAATGCATATGAAAACTTATTGCCTTATGTTATGACAAATTCAATTAGATGGCCAGGTGTTGAATTTCTATCTACTCAAACGCTTATTGATGGTTTAGAATATTATATCACTACAATTAAAGATAAAAATGAGCAAAAAGACGAAATTGAAAAAGTTAGGGGATGGATTAAACTTTACAAAGAAAATATTGGTCAATTTGTCAACAAAGAAAACAATTCATATAGGACAGAGGAAGTCAGTTTTGCTGAAAAAAGCGCAAAATACGTTGCTATACTAACAGATAAACAGGTAGGAAGCGCAGCAGAAAATTTCTTGATAGCTGCTAAACAAAGCAAAAAAGTAAAAATTATAGGAACACCAACTTATGGAGTTTTGGATTATGGTGCTATCCGGAAATTTGATTTTGGTTGCCCTGCATACGAATTACGCTTGCCTGGTTATCGTTCTTTACGACTGCCTGATTATCCAATCGACAATATCGGAGTTCAACCCGATATTTATCTTGATAAAAGTGTGACTGATTTAGTTAAATTCGCTAAAGAATATTTAGAAAATTAAGATCGATTTAAATAATGAGTGCTAACATAATTTAGTTAATAACTAGTGACTATACTTTTTCGCAGGAAATTGATTTGGCGATTTTTAGACAAATAAACTGGATAATAAAACGTATTATATCCTAGTTTTTAATAGTTATATTCAAGTATGTTATGGCCAAATGATTTTATTTCGTTTGATTTTGACCATTCTTTTTAATTTCTTTTAAGAGTTTGTCGAGAAAATTTTGCTGTTGCATATCATCCTTAAAAAAACGTTGATAGGTCACACTACAATCTGAAATATCAGAAATGTTTTTTGTTTCAAAGGTCCAGTCATCCGTGTTTTTAACCAAAACATCTAATTCGCCACCACAACTTTGCCACATCTCAGAAAACTTGGTTTTTTTATCATGACGTAATTGTCCGAACTGTCCTGCTGACCTTCCTTAAAAAACTGTTCTTCGTAAGTAAATTTCGTTCCTTTTAGGTAATACTATTTTTTTGACGTTCAGTGTCTCGGTTGTAATAAAATAAGGATAATCCGGTGCACTGTTTCCATTTGGGTTTCCCATACTGCTCAATCCATCAAGTACGAAATAGCCTCCCATTGCTACTAAGGAGAAAAATGTCAATATTCCTATGATAATATAATTTCTTTTTCTCACTTAGGTTTCTGATGAAATTGTTATTGTTATACCTGTTTGGATTACCAATCATGGCAATGAGTAATTTAAATTAGACTAATTTACTTCATTTTTATAACATTATTGCAGTTATGAAAAACTGACAGAAATTCTTTGTCAATCTGTAAACTTAAAAAAGCAATTTGCTTTCAAAGTGGTAAAGCCAAATTATCATTTATTTGATATAAATACCTGAAAACAAGTAGTCACCGCCAAAGTTAAGTGTTACTGTATGGTTGCTTTTTTTAATTTCTATATAATTTGAAATTTTTAAATCCTCGTAATTCTTTATTTCATCTTTGTTGAATAATTTTATGGCTTCTTTATAGGAAATTCCCGGTCGAAGGCCATTCTCAAATGAGATGTTCACCCGTTTAAAATCCTGAAGATTATAACCTTTTAAGAGGTTGGTTTTCGCATTTTTACCATTATCTTGATCTGCAGAAAAATGTAAATAAAATGCTTTATCATCATTGTTATAAGAGACTTCCGTAGTCGAAGCCTTACCACCGTCAATAACAATCATTTTTTCGAAGCCTTGATTAATCGATGATGACACAAAGTCCTGTTCGGTTGTTTTTCCTAAAACAAAATAGTTGAGGTTCCAATCTTTATCAATTTTCACAGTGGGCTTGTCAATAGCTTCTTTTTTAAGGTAGGTGTTTCTAAGCAATTGCTTCGTATATGAATCCATATTACATCCTCCAAAATCAATGGCACCATTCATTGCATCCCAATAACAAGTCTTGGATAGACGGGTATTGTTCAGAATAATCAACCTATCAAAATCAGTAGCAAAAAAGATAAACCTGTGCCCTTCCTCAACATTCCAATATAGTCCATTATTGGTATTGGCATTTTTGGTTCCTTTTCCGTATTTTTTTTCTAGTATTGCAAGCAGTTGCTTCTTTAAATTCCTGGTTTTCATCTCTATTCTGACACCATAGATGGTATTTGCCGCTTTATATTCTTTAAGGATAGCAGAAAGTGCAGTCGTGTTTTTGAACGATTCTACGTCGATATGACCGCCACCTTGTTTTGTCAAACTGTCTGTCTTTAGCAATTCCGAATCGATCTGAAAAAACACCTTCTGCCCTGTCAGATCAATCCCATCAAAAGTGTATTTTTTGCCATCTCTGATTTCAATCAGCAAGCAATATGGGTATTCAACGGTTTCAACACCGATTGTTTTAGCATCATTAAAATCAATGAAGCTTTCAATGGTTTCATTCAGGTGCAGTTGTGACAAGTCTTTCTTGTTTTGACCTTCGCAAGATATTATAAAGACAGAAAAAAAGAGTAGGAATAATGTTTTCTTCATAATTACATTACGGCTTTAACCATCGTACAATCGTATTGATAAATATTTGTTGTTGGTCAACAAACATATAATGTGAACAATTTTCAATTAATTTGAAGTTTTGTCTGCTTACTATTTTTTCCATATCACTTAATTGATTTTTTGAAAAAACACCATCTTGTTGTCCATAAATGGCAAATAATTTAACTTCCTTCTTAATATTTTTTAAAATCCTTTTTGTGTCAATATTATTTTTACTTTCATTTTTATAAAATAAAATAGGTGCGTTGTCATTTCGGATGTTATTTTTACCAAACTCACTTAATTCATAATTTTCACGGAGTTGATTTGCTTCTTTCGTGGGAAAAGGCATTTTGAAATAATTATTCTTGCTTGCAACTTCATAACACTGTTTTCTGTATTCAGCAGAATTTTTTGAAAGTTTCTCTATATCCGAAATTTTAGAAAGCATCAAAGTATCTTTTTTTTCTTTATAAATTTCTTTTGTTGTTTTCAGAATGTGATCATACGTATCTTGTTGTGAAAAAAGAGCACCGGCAAGTATCAGGGAATTTACTTTTTCAGGGTTTTGCTCTGTATAAAGTGTACCTACTAAGCCCCCAAAACTGTGTGCAATAATATTTGCTTTTTTGATGTTATATTTTTCAAAGATTATATTGAGGTCAGCAATTGCTTCCTGATAAGTAAATGTAGCTGTAGTATCGATTGAACGACCTTCACCACGTCTGTCATAAACGACTACATAAAATCTTTCTGCAGCTAATTTCTGAGCTGTTGTTCCTTCAAAAAGCGTAGAATTCCCTCTCGGTCCGCCATGAATAAAAATGATTGCAGGATTTTCACTTTTTCCATAAGATTTTGAGTAAAGAGTATGGTTTGTCTGTGCATTAATTATCAAAGATATGACGAGACAAAACAGAAACAGTGTTTTTTTCATAAATGATTTGTTTTATAAAGTTACATTCCTTAAATTTTTCTGATTTCCAAATCAAAATAGCAAGAAATTTCAAAGCTTTTGTTTACTTGATATTTTGGCACTCAATTAATGATTTTGAGATCTTTAATAATTGAGTAAGTAATTTCCTTTCTGCACATTCCAAAATTTGATGAATTCACTTTTCTATCCTGAAAATCCGAGTGGCAAAGAAGTGGGTATTATTCTTAATCTCAATATAACCAACCCACCATCCTGTATTGATGTTATTTGCCTAGTCCATCCGGTTTTGAACTTATAATGTATCTGTCGGTTTGTTCTGTGACCATCACTTTTTTTTACAATTTTTTGATTTTCTTTCGAAAAAGGAAGCTTCTCTTCATAGAGTTTGCTCAGAAAACTACCTGATTAATTGGTGAAATTTTAAATTCACCAAAATTCCAAAAATC